>Ga0307488_10001204_pt1 | contig 21632 bp, 27 predicted proteins | sample SB02metaG_FD_202248 | JGI IMG/M metagenome (GOLD analysis project Ga0307488, IMG submission 202248) | Sea-ice brine microbial communities from Beaufort Sea near Barrow, Alaska, United States - SB 0.2 | ecosystem: Environmental > Aquatic > Marine > Coastal | place: USA: Alaska | collected... | reverse complement strand
GTACGCCAAGGTATGGGCATTAAAGATGAAGCAACCGCAGAAGGTTGGTTTGGGTTTGGCAAGGGGGATCCACTTGAAGCACCTAAATGGTTAACTGATGAAAATAAAGCGTTATGGCAAAAAACTCAACCTACTACTAAAGATAAAAGACTTGTAACACAATTAAAAAAGTTACAAAGATTTATACAAGCAGGATTAACTGACCAAGCAAATCAAGTTGTTGCAAAAGAACTAAGAATGATGCAGTCTGAAAGTATAGACGAATCACTTACTGAAGCAGCAACAAAAGCCGATGCTGATGCAATGGTTGCAGCTATCAAAACATTTCAACAGGCGGCAGGATTAAAAGCTGATGGTATTGTAGGGTCTAACACAAGAGCCAAAGCTGGCGAAATGATGAAGGATCCTGCACAAGCAAAAGTAGTTACTACACTACAGGGAGCAATTAAAGGTTTTCAAACAAAAGCAGGAATTGCAGCAGATGGAAAAGTTGGACCACAGACTATGGGAGCTGTTAATACAGCACAAGGGTTAGATGCTACAACAGGTAAACCGGCTCCAGCAACAGATCCAAATGCAAAAGCAGGAGTAGACGGGCCTGGTGGAGAAGCACCAGCAGTAGCCCCACAGACACCAACGGATGCAACAGCAAAGGCAGGAACAGCACAAACAGATGATCCTAACGCACAAAAAGCCCAGCCTGAGGATCCTACAAAAACAACACCTGTAAACAACCAACAAGCTGCCGCAACAACAGAACCTGTAGGCACAACAACACCAGCAAACGCTAAAGATAAAACAGCGCCTGCACCTAAAGTATCAACAGGGCAAACTGAAAAACCTAATTCAGGAAGTGACTATACACTAGACGGAAAGCCTGTATCACGTGACGAATACGAAAAGAAATTTGGCAAGGACCTTTCAGGTAGAACAAATGATTATAATAGGCTTAAAACCCAAATCCAAGGGTTGTCAAAAAAAGCGTCAGATGAAAAACAACAATGGACACAAGCACAGTTAGAAGATCCTGATAGTCCTTACAATAAAGGTGTTCCTTCTGATAAACGTAGTCCAAAATATCCTAAAGAACTAACAGCAATTGATAACAAGTATGCAGCTGAAGCTAAAAAGTTACAAGCACAAGCAGACAAATTATCAAGCGATCCTGCAGTTAAGAAAATGATTGATGCAGGTGGCGACAAGTTTGATCGAGCATTAGCTGGAGACACTGATGACTTTTTTGATACTACTAAAAAGCCAAAAGGTAGTCCGGGAGTAGAAAAAGTTAGATCTAAAATGAAAGATCCATTTGCAGACGACCCAAAAGGTGATGCTGCATTTGATAAACTAGCTGCTGGTGACGATGATGACAAAGAAGGTACTACAACTACAAATAAATCATCTAAAGATGGAAATGACACATCAAGTAGCACAAGCAAAGTAACACGATCAGGCGGAACAACCACAACTAAAACAGTTTCCGGCGGTGGTAGTACAACACGCTTTTCTAAGCAAATGAAAGATGGCCCAGATACAGCAAAACTTCAAGCAGAGAGAAAAGCACTACGCAAACAAATGCGAGACTTTGCAGATCAATATGACGAAAAAAATCCTAAGGCTGGCTTTTCAGCTGCCTTTGAAACTCCTGAATATCTAAAACTAGAAGCAGAAAAAGATACATACACCGGATCAGATGGTAAGATTGCTAAATCAAAGGAAGTAAAACATCCAAGCGGTGTAGTAAACAGAGACGGAACTATTAAATATAACACTAAATCCGGCACTTGGGACGGTGATCAATACGAGCCTAGATCATAAGATGGATGAACTAGAACGCATTAAGAAACTTGCTGGCGTTAATGAGTTTCAAGGTTACACAGAGTATACACTAGAAAATATTAGTGATGCCGCAAATTCAAATGCACGTAAGATGCGTGATCAAGATATCAAACCTGGTGACCCAGAATGGTTTAAACTTTGGTTTGGACTTCCAAAAATGACAGGTGAGAATATGCCTAAAGGATTTAGAGGACGGAAAAAGAAATGAATGTATTTGAAGTTTTAAAACCAGGACAGTCGTTACCTAACCAGATTAAAGTAACTAAAATGCCTACTCCTCCACAAGCACCTACAGGTCCAGATGGCACAGATGAAAATGGTACACGAATTGGTACTACTCCAAAAGGTAATAGAAGTGTTGCGAATGGAGCAGGAACATACATTTTTACACCCAAAGGCAAGTTAATGTTATATATGACTCCTAAGATAGGTGGACTACAACAAACACATAATCCTATTAAACAAAGAATTACAGTAAACTTTGGCGCAACAGTAAACCAATCAAATGTAGATCAAAAAGCAACTTATGATATGAGTGGTAAACTTATTAGCGGAGATAACACATCAATAAAAAGCGGTAATATGGGTGTAAGCGTCGACAAAGACAAAGGTGCAACAGTAGATTATAAACTATCACCGGGTGTAAATGTTTCAGCAAACAGTAAAACAGGAATTAAAGTAAGCAAATGAGACTACGTCAGATATATGAAGATGGCAGAATTGTAAAAGGCGTTAACACTACTGCTGACGTAGGTCCTAACGAGATAAAAATACAAGCCGCTAAGTTTGGTAATAGTGTAGATAAAGATGGACGTCCGCCTACACTATCAAAAAAAGTAAAAGGTGCAAAAACTAATGTACTTTTTAATTTAGGACTTGCTGAATCAAGAAACTTTGCAGAAGCGTTAGGCGAGATTGCTAATACTACACATATATATGTTGATATGGACGGTGTGCTTGCAGACTTCTTTACTGAGTGGGGCAAGTTAATGGGCAAGGACAATTGGAGAGATATTGGCCTTGAACAAATACCAGCTGCACTAGAAAAAATTAGACAAACTGAAAACTTTTGGTTGGATTTACCTTTAACTAAAAATGCAAAAAATTTACTTAATCTTATTAAAGATGTTAAAGGCGAATACAGTATTTGTAGTTCTCCTTTGCCCGGCGATCCTAATTCAGAGCCGCATAAGTTAGAATGGATTAAAAAGCATTTAAATTTTTTCCCACCCAAAGATGTAATTATTACACACGATAAAACAAAGTATGCAGTACAAAAAGACGGCACTCCTAATATACTAATAGACGACTATGGTAAAAATATTAATGCGTGGGAAGCTGCCGGCGGTGTTGGATTCAAACATAAAGATCATAAGTTTGAACGTACAGCTAAAGATATCAAACAGCATATGCAAGAACCAGTAGAAGAAAACATTACTGAAGCATTAGATAATCCGTATCAGTATAAGTTAACAGGTCCAAACAAACAGAACACCTATTTTGCAAAAGCGCAAACACCAAACGGCGAGTTAGTTATGGAGTTTGACGGTGGCTATGATGACTTTAGTATTGACTTTGCAGTTGCAAATCAAATGGGCAAAACAGAAGCAGGTGACGAGTTTAGAGTATTTGCTACTGTAGTTGCAATGATGAATGAATGGATTGATGTAGTAGGCATTGAACACGTAGAATCGTTTGACTTTGGTGCTAACAAAGATGAACACGCTAGTGATGGCAGAGCAAAACTATACACACGTTTTGCTAAAAAACTTGCTAGTAAACTAGGGTGGAGTTTACAGCAAAGTAGTGCAGGTAACGACAGTACTGAATTCTTTAGTCTAATTAATCCTAAAGCAATACCACGTCCAGAAGGTTATTTTGATGCAATAGAAGACGGCAAACTAGGACCAAATGGTGAGATACCTGCGGAGTATAATGAAAACTTTGCTGAATCATTAGATAAATTAATTGTAAAAGCAGACAACGGTAAGGTGTTTGATATATCTAATTTACCTGGAACATTACAGGAAAAAATAGATTCTTTTAAAGATTCAATAAAAAAAGTATATTCAAAATCTAAAGCCTCTGAGCCAGGTTTTAAGTTTTATCTTAACGATAAATTTATAGGATCTATGAATCAATCAACAACTGTCTTTAGCAAAGAAAACTTTGCAGACGGTAAAAAAAAAGGTAAAAGCAAGCCAGGACGTGTAAAACGTTCAGGTGCAAGTTGCAACGGTACAATAACACAGTTGCGCAAAAGAGCTAAAAACGCATCAGGTGAAAAAGCTAAAATGTATCACTGGTGTGCAAATATGAAAAGCGGAAGAAAGAAGAAGAAATAATGTTTAGTAAACAATGCAAATTACACCTAGAAAACCAAGGTGAAACAGGACTACAACATATGGCCCACGCACTTAAATCAGCCATAAAACTACAATTACTTGTACCAGCACTATTAATACATAGTGTTGCGCCACGTTTCTTTACAGACACAGGTACACGAGTAATGCGAGAAATACTAAATGACCGCGAAGGAAATTAAACAGCTAAGTACTAACAAGAGAACTACTTATTGGAGAGAATACAATGAAAGTAAGTGAACTATTAGAAGAAAAAATTGAAATGTGTCCTAAGGCGTGTTGCGGTAAACCTGTAACAGAATGCTCTTGTGGCCCAGACTGCGAACATTGTGACTGTCACGCTAAAAAGAAAGCTATGGAAGAAACTACTAGTGCCGGCGGAATTGCAAGCGTTGCTGGTGCAGGATTTGCAAGTGGCGGTATAGGAACACTGAAAAGAGCTACAGGAACAGTAGTTAAGAAGAAAAAGAAAAACACTCAATAAGATTCTTATTGATAAATACTACATAATCGGAGTATCTAAATGCGCAAAAATGATCTTAAAAAATCCCCAGTAAAAGAAGGGTTGGCCGACTTAGCTCAACGAGCTGAAAGTGACCACGAAGTACAAATGGCTAGAGCTGAATTATACAAGCTCGCCAAATATTCAATTAAATTACACGAAATGCTTAAAGGTGTGTCGGAACAAGAAGGCTTAGAAGGTTGGGTGCAATCTAAAATTACTAAAGCAGCTGACTATTTAGGTAGTGTATATCATCATTTAGATTATGAAACAAAATTTGAAGAAGAAAACGCTCCGACATTAGAAGGTGCAGATTACAAACACTCACTTCAATTAAGATTAAAAGAAACAGGATTGAAAAAGGAGTCTTAAAATGCGCGACTATATCAAACTAGTAGAGCAAGCTGAACGCATTGTAGAGAAAAAAGCTAAACCGCCAAGCAAGTTTAAACCAACTCACTTTCATTTAAGTAACTTATCAGGAATATTTGGTAAGAAAAATGCACACAACAAACTAATGTTCCACGATGGTGCGTTTTGGCATATGAAAAGAGATGACGAAACTGGTAAAAAGAGAATTGCAAAATGGAGTGGTAATCCAAACAATCGTAGTAAACTAAATCCTGCTAGTGTTGATGGTGAGATCGTTGGCAATAAACTAAGAAAATTTCCAAAAGGTACTACATTTGCTGACTCACAAAGAGAAACAGAAGTAGAACCTAATAAACAAGGTATTGATGGTCCAGTAGATGCGCCTGCAGGAACAGATACAAAAGGTAGAAAAGACGGTCCAGATGCACTGAAGCCTGGAGCTGATAAAGGTGCAGAAGCAGCCCCTAAAGATGGTAAATTAAGATTATCAGGCGGCGAAACTTTTTATCGTACACCAGATGGCAAGGGACTAAGATTATTACAAAAACACGCTGGTGGGCTTGTTAAAAGAATGGACGAGCTTGTTCGTAAAATGAACGAAAGTGTGCCAAACAGTTTAAAATCAGTATTATCAGAATCAGACAGAACACAATTAATGTTAGAAGCATTGTCAGATGATGAAGCAGCTGAACTAGTAAAAGCAGTTGACGACCTAGCATTAATTATGAACTTTAAAGACGAGCAAGGATTCTTAATTAGTGATCAAAATAGATCATTATTATCAGACAGAATTAAACAATACGCGACTGTAATTCAAAAAGCTGGAACACAGATAGGCAGTAGAGCTTCATCAAAACAAGATGTAGAGAAAAAAGTAGATGGTGATGCAGAAATAGCTAGTGACAAGAGTAAAGACAAAGGCGCTGATAAAAAAGCAGACGAAAAGCCTATTGCTGGCAACTTGAAAAAGTTTGCTAAATCAGGCAAGGGCGGTCTTGCTAACGATCCAGACGAAGTAGAAGCAGTTAAAGAGCTACAACAGTATCTAACTGATATGGGGTTTGACCCTAATGGTGTAGACGGCAAATACGGCGGCGGCACTGTTAAAGCAGTAAAAGAATTCCAAGAGTATTTTGGCGCAAAAGTAGATGGTGATGCAGGTCCAGAAACTATTGGACAAATTATTAAACTACGTTCAATTAGTTTTAAAGGTGGTAAAACCTTTGCAGACTTCCGTAAAGATATGTCACGTATGGAAGAACTTATTAAAAAAGGTGGAGCAATTGAAAAGTCTACTGAAAATTCAAGTAGAGATTTTAGATCATTAATTAATATTGTAGAGCAATCATTAACTGAAGCACTTTCAGATCAAGAAAAGAAAGAGCTTGACGAGTTAATTGCACAATATGATGACATTATGAACGATGTTGAATTTGCTCAAGCAATGCCTAAAATTAGTTACGACAGATATAAGAAAATTATTGACGGTGCTAAGAAACTTGATAGCGGTGATGATCAAGAAGGCGATGGCGGTGGCGAAGTTAAAAAAGATGATGGCGGTGGCGAAGTTAAAAAAGATGAACCTAAAAAACCAGTAGCAGAGTTTAAAAATATAACAGATGCAATACAAAATGGAAATGATCTCAAAAAAGGTGATATGGTTCTTATTGGCGGCAAAGAAGCATATGCTGACATTGGGGGAGGGCAAGTGTTTTTCCTTAATAAAGATGGTACTCCTTTTGACGGAAGCGAAGACGGAAGCGAAGACGGAAGCGAATATGTTAATGACGGTGCAGAAGGTTATTACAGAATTCCAGACTCAATGAGACAGGAACTAGGATTAGACACTGGTAAGCCTAAGTATGTGAGTCTTACACTTTCTAAAAATGGTAAAATAATTTTTGTTTCACACAAACCAAATGGTGGAAGTGGCCCTACTGTACGAATAGGTAGTGCAGAAGGTCAAAAGATAGCAGACTTTTTGAAAGATCAAGGAGCCGAATTTATTGATCCATCTGCTAATAAAACAGTAGCAACTGGTACTGGAAAAGAAGGTCCCGTAGGCGGCGCCAAACCACCTGTTGCAGGCAGCGTAGAACCTAGACCTGGTAAAAATATGTTCGGCGGCAATATCAAACAAAGAAGATGGGATGAGGAATACGGTGAAACTCATAATCCAGACGGTACACCTAAAGCAAAAGTAACCCCAGACGGAAGTTCAAGTAGCGGAACTGCTGGCCCTGCAGATGTCAAAAAGAAAGTAGTAGAACCTGGATTATCTTCTGCTGCACAAGAAAGACTTAATGGGTATATGAATACTCCAAATGCAAAAACCGATAAAGGTGCTGCTATTGAAATGGCTAAGAAAGTTGTAGCAGATAAAGAAGCATTTGCGTTGTTAGATGAAAAGACACAACGAGCAATGTTACAGATATCGAAGATGAAGTAAGATGCGTATAGGTGATATCACTGCTATTAATGAAAGTCCCGAACTTATTGCAAAGTTTGTTACATTCTGCAACGAACTAGTACAAGCGTATGACAAAATGTCTCGCGCAGAGATACAAACATTTGTAGAGAAACAAGTTGCTGAACTAACTAAAGTTAGAGCAAGTATGCCTAACGATCAGCTGGCAAGAGAAATTATAAAACGAGCTATACAAGCTGGCCTAAACAAAGGCATTTTAGGTCCTACTAGAACAACAGCAGACTTAATTAAAGAACTAGTTCCAAATGTTGAAAGAACTACTGCAACACCTAACGTAACTACTGATGTTGATGGGTTAGGCGGTGTTTCTCCTGAAATTGATAGTAAAATTAGTGTAGGAGGCAAAGACCCTAAGGTAGTAAAAGTCAAGCCAAAAGCACCAACTGCTATTAATAAAGATGCAGCGCCGGAAGTTAATACTACAGCGCAAGCAGCACAACAACTATCTAAGTTCCAACAAGCATATGGCATTGGCACAGGCGGTGACGGATTACCGACACTATTTAGAGACAAGTTCTTAAGACCAGCACTAGGTGGAGAATATAAATCTGCACCTTGGGTAGCACTTACTAAAGAATTAGCAGGTGAAATTCCTCAAGCAGTTGCAAGAAATATTGTACAACAAATTGTTAGATGGCACGGTTCTGATATAGTAGGTATGAAGGGCGATTTGCAGTCTTTACTGCCTGACAAAGGCGATCCTGAAATTGATGATCAAATTAAAACAATAACACTTATGATAGCATTAGTTGAAAAGTTAACAAAGGACGCAGCAAGAAAATGAAGACGTATGAAATAACAGCTAAAGTTGAACTTGACGAAGGTGTATTAGATAACTTTAAAGCCTTTGGCAGTGCAGTTGTAGATTTATTCAAAGATGATCCTAAAGTTGATACTTCATCTAGCACTCCTGCATCAAACACTTCTGCATCTAATACATCAACAAGCACTGATGGTTCAACATCTTGGGGCGATGCAGCTAGAAAAAAAATTAAAGCAGTGGGACCTAATGGTGAGAAAGAACCTGAGACACAAAAACTCGACTTTAGCAAAGCCGCCGCCGGAAAAGAAACGTTAGAAGGTTTTAAAAAATGGCTTCGAGCTGACGGTCCTGGCAAAGTAAAATTTGCTAGACAGATACATCCAGAAGATAAAGACAACAAAGATATTCCTGACAACCAGAAGAGGACTTTGCCACCAGGACCACAAGAATATGCAGCAGCAGTCAAAAGACTATATGCGCAAGGTTTTTCATTACGTGCAATAGAAGTATTAAAAGTATGGAGAAGTGCAGCTTCACTAATCCAGCCAGCACATTTAGCAAAAATTAAAACTGCCGCGGCTGCACAAGCTAAAGCAATAGGGTTGAACTAATATGGATGTTTGGAGCCTTATGAGCGAATTAGACGCAAGAACTGCACAAGGTGCAAAAGAAATCAACCCCGAAGCAAGTGCCGCAATGGCAGCGATAGCAATATCGAAGGCTTCAAAAGGACACAATCTTTCAAAAATTGAAAGAGATGCTCTCAAGGACTATGTAAAACTATTTGAAGAATTACTTAGAAATCCTTCGTTTCGAAAAAGGCTAAAAGATATGCAACGCTTGTTAGCCAAAAATACCAAAAATACCAAAAAAAACACTTGACTTTCTCTAAATAACCAAGTATAATATAAGTTAAATTAACAGGAGAAACCATATGGGTGATCGAGTATACGGTGGCGACGAAAAGGCCAAGTTAGAAAATCTTGTACGTGAAGGTGTAACAGTACTTCAAGAAGTAGAAGACTTACAAAACGGACTAAAAGAAACTGTAAAACATATTGCAGAAGAAATGGATATTAAACCAAGTCTAATTAACAAAGCAATTAAAGTTGCTAAAAATAGAGATTGGGATAGACATTTTGACGAGTTTGATGATTTGGAAACTATCATTACGACTCTTGGCTATGACAAATGATCGTCAAAGTTAAATCATTTTTTGAAGAAAGTTATAGACTAAGTCCTATTGCATTTTACTGCGAAATGGTCGAAGCTGTATTCCTTATTGCTGCAAGTGCAATATTAAGTTTTACTATTTTAGATCCTGCTACAACAATTTTTGTACCGTTGTACTTAGTTGGAAGTGTGTTAGGTATCGTAAGTGCAGTTATTAGACAGGCTGCATTTGTAATTATTCTTTGTTCCTGGTTCTCAGCAATGAACTTATGGGCATTGATACAGTTATTTACGTAGGAATCTAAATGACAAAAACAGTATATTGGGCACCGGTTATATCGGGCAGTGATTGGCCTTTAGTTAGTGAACTAAAGTTTTACGAGCCTGAAAGACTTATTAAGCGTATTGATCCAGTGGACTTTTTTGGACCACATACTGCTAAATGTCCTGCAATGGTAGACGAACTAAAGAATACCTTTGCATTAAAGAGCCCATTAGACTTACATATTGATTACGGTGAAGGTTTTCGAAATCCAAAATGTTTTAACAATTACGAACCTGATTTTTTAAATCAAATAATTACTCAACCTAATCCGCATAGAATATTTCAACTATCCTATGCACAAATTCTGTTGTTTAGCGAAGACAATTTAACAATGACTCAACTTCATCCGTACTATGAAGACACTCCGTTTACCAATGATGTTATGGGAGTGTCTGGTACAGTTGATATTTCGTCTTGGATTAGGCCTGTACAACCAGGTTTTAAGTTAAAGAAAAACAAACACGAAATTAATATTACAGACGGCGAAGCTGTAGCGTATTATAGGTTTAATACAGCTGAACCTGTAATACTTAAAAGGTTTGATGCAAAAGGTTTGTATTCTGATCGTACTAGTGTGTTGCAATCTTGTTTAGCATTTAAAGATCATAAGCCGAGTAGTCATACGTATTCACTTAAAGCGTCATATGATGCGTTTAGACGAGCAAGATTCCATAAGAAAACAATGAAATATATTAATGACAATTTACTTGACTAAGTAATTGAATAATGCTATAATAGTGTTAACGCTCAAGAGAGCAAGTATAAGGTTATGTTGGCCAAAAGCAACGTAGGAGAATAAATGAGTTACGTAGACGCACTGTTTGACCGCGATCAAGATATTATTCGGGCAGTTGAACGCAAAGACGGCAAGAGAACTTTCCGTGAATATCCAGTAAAATATACATTTTATTATAAAGACCAACGAGGCAAGTACAAGAGTGTGTACGGTGATCCGTTGAGTCGTATTGTGTGCAAAAACACAAAAGACTTTCGAAAAGAAGTAGCAATCAACAGAGACAAAGAACTGTTTGAAAGCGACATTAATCCAATCTTTCAATGTTTAAGTGAAAACTATCTTAATCAAGATGCTCCTAAACTAAACATTGCGTTCTTTGATATTGAGACTGACTTTGATCCAGAGAAAGGCTTTGCTGATCCTAGTGATCCGTTTATGCCTATTACAAGTATCTCAGTATACTTGCAGTGGTTAGACACAATGGTGTGTATTGCTGTTCCTCCTAAGACACTTACTATGGAACAAGCTCAGAAAGAAATTGAAGGCATTGACAACGTAATGCTAGTTGAAAAAGAAAGCGAAATGATCGATACTTTTTTAACACTAATTGAAGACAGTGATATACTAAGTGGTTGGAACAGTGAAGGTTATGATATTCCGTACATTGTTAACAGAACTAGTCGTGTACTAAGCAAAGATGACACACGTAGATTCTGCTTGTGGGGACAATTGCCTAAGAAACGTGAATATGAGAAGTTTGGTAAAATAGCGCAGACCTTTGACCTAATAGGCAGAGTGCATTTAGATAGTTTGAATTTATATCGTAAATACACGTATGAAGAACGACACACATACAGACTTGATGCCATTGGCGAAATCGAAGTTGGCGAGAACAAGGTCCCTTATGAAGGCACTTTGGACGCATTGTACAACAATGACTTTAGAAAGTTCATCGAATACAACATACAAGATACCGCACTACTGGACAAGCTGGACAAAAAACTAAGATTTATTGATCTAAGTAACGAACTTGCACACGCAAATACTGTTTTGCTACAGACCACTATGGGTGCTGTTGCTGTTACAGAGCAAGCTATTGTTAACGAAGCGTGGCACAGAGGCTTACAAGTTCCTAATCGCAAAAAACGTGATGATGAGAACACACAAGCGGCAGGAGCATATGTTGCGTTTCCAAAGAAAGGCTTGCACAAGTGGGTTGCATCGATGGATTTGAACTCACTGTATCCTTCAGTGATTCGTGCATTAAATATGGCTCCAGAAACTGTTGTAGGACAAATACGTCCAGACATTAGTGATGCTCGTGTAACAGAAGATATGGGTTTGAAGAAGAAATCCTTTGCAGGTAGTTGGGAAGGACGCTTTAGTACAGAAGAATATGAAGCTGTTATGGAAGAGCGCAAAGACATCGCACTTACAATTGACTGGGAGAGCGGCGGCAGTGATGTACTAAGTGGTGCTGAAATATACAAGGTAATCTTTGACAGCAATCAACCTTGGATGCTTAGTGCAAACGGTACTATCTTTACTACAGAGTTTGAAGGTGTTATTCCAGGACTATTAAAACGTTGGTACAGTGAACGTAAAGACTTGCAAGCGCATCTTAAGAAAGCAAAAGATGCTAAGAATGATGTTGAAACTGAATATTGGGATAAGCGACAGCTAGTTAAGAAGATTAACTTGAACAGTTTGTATGGTGCTATTCTTAATCCTGGTTGTAGATTCTTTGATAAACGTATTGGACAGAGTACTACACTTACAGGACGTACTATTGTTAAGCATATGAGTGCGGAAGCAAACAAAGTTATCACAGGCACATATGATCACACTGGTGATGCAGTTATATATGGTGATACTGACTCTGTTTACTTTAGTGCATATCCAACTCTAAAGGCAGATGTTGAGTCTGGTAAACTTGAATGGAATACTGAAAAAGCAATCACACTGTATGATCAGATAGCTGACGCTGTTGATAGTACATTTCCAGATATGATGCAGAAGTCACATCATTGTCCAAAGAGTAGGTCGGACGTTATTGCGGCAGGTAGAGAAATTGTTGCTAAAAGCGCATTGTATATTACTAAGAAGCGGTATGCGGCTCTAGTAGTAGACAACGAAGGCTTTAGAACAGACACAGATGGTAAAGCTGGTAAAGTAAAAGCAATGGGTTTAGACTTACGTAGGTCAGATACACCAGTGTTTATGCAAGAGTTCCTAAGTGAACTACTACTAATGGTGCTTACAGATAAGCCACAAGAAGATGTACTTGAACGTATTACTGTATTCCGCAAGGAGTTTAGTGATCGCCCAGGTTGGGAGAAAGGTTCACCTAAACGTGCAAACAAAGTTGGACACTATCGTCGACTAGAAGAAAAACAAGGCAAGGCAAATATGCCAGGCCACGTGCGAGCAAGCATTAACTGGAACACACTAAAACGTATGAACGGAGACAAGTACTCCGAAGAAGTTGTAGACGGTATGAAGGTTATTGTTTGTAAATTAAAACAAAATCCGCTAGGATATACAAGTGTTGCATACCCAACAGATGTAATGCGTTTACCAGACTGGTTCAAAGAACTTCCGTTTGATGATGCAGCTATGGCGGAAACTATTATTGATAACAAACTGGACAACTTAATTGGTGTGTTAAATTATCCATTAGAAGATACCAAGTCACATACAACATTTGGAAGTTTGTTTGAATTTGGAGACTAAGATGAAAATTAAATTTGAAGCAGAAATAGATACTGAGAACGATCAAGATCTAAATACTATTGAAGAATTAATTACATTGCTAAAACAATTAGCAGAAAACTATTACGAGGAGTAAGATGAACCTAAAAGTAATTGAAGTAGAACACTATACAGAAACTTTGTTTCGTATCCGTACAGAACGTCCTCGTACATTTAGATTTACAGCAGGTGAGTTTGTAATGATTGGGCTTGACAACTGGTCTGAAAAACTACAAAAAAACAAACCTATAATGAGAGCATATAGTTTAACTAGTGGACCGTATGACGAGTACTTAGAGTTTTATTCAATTAAAGTTCCAGATGGACCTTTGACTAGTAGATTACAAAATGTTATAGTTGGAGATGATATAATAGTAGGTGATAAGCCTACAGGAACGCTTACACTTGCTAACTTAGAACTTGGCAGTAACTTATATCTACTTGCTACAGGCACCGGTATAGCACCGTTTATATCGTTGCTAAGAGACCCTACAACGTATGATCACTTTGATCGTATACACGTAGCTTGGAGTGTTAGAGAACAAGCAGAACTAATATCATATAACAGCTTTTTACAAGATTGTGACATTATATACACACCAATTGTTACACAAGATCCTGAATGGCCGTTTATGAATAAACGTATTACTAAGATGTTAAGTGCAGGTATGTTAATACCAGAACTAGATCCTAGTAAAAATAAAGTAATGGTTTGTGGAAGTAACAATTTTAACAGTGAAGTTAAAACAATGTTAACAGACTGGAAATGGCAAGAAGGTACTAGACAGGTTGCTGGTACGTTCGTTCAAGAAAAGGCATTTGTATCGTGAAAGTAGGATTTACCTGTAGCACTTTTGACTTATTACACGCAGGACATTTAATTATGTTGCGTGAAGCTAAAGAACAATGTGATTATCTTATATGCGGATTGCAGGTTGATCCTAGTATGGATAGGAAAGAAAAGAACGCACCTATACAAACAGTAGTAGAGCGTTACACACAACTAAAAGGTGTTGAATATGTGGATGAAATTATTCCATACGGCACAGAAACTGATTTAGAAGACATCCTTAGTATGTACCCAATTGATGTACGCATACTAGGAGAAGAATATCGAGACAAAGACTTTACAGGCAAAGACATTTGCCGTAAACGTGATATTGATTTACACTTTAACAAACGAGATCATCGTTTTAGTTCAAGTGATTTACGGAGAAGAGTTTGTGAATAAATTTATATTTGATGTAGACGGTACACTGACACCTAGCAGACAGGCAATTGATAAGGAATTTGAATTTTTCTTTTACAATTTTTGTTTAGGTAATGATGTATATCTAGTTACTGGTAGCGACAAAGAAAAAACTGTTGAGCAAATAGGTGAAAAAATATACAATCGTTGCAAACGTGCGTATCAGTGTAATGGCAATGATGTTTGGGAGGGTGATAATAACATTCGAACAAATGAATGGACACTTCCAGACCTAGCAAGAACATTTTTAATTAGTTGTGAGTACGAAAGTCAATTTAATTTGCGCACAGGTAATCATATTGAAGAACGACCAGGAATGGTTAACTTTAGTATAGTAGGACGCAACGCTACTATTGAAGAACGTGCGAAGTATGTGGCATACGATACAAAAGAAAACGAACGCAATACTATTGCAAATGCGTTTAATACAATGTTTCCAGACTTGTCAGCAAAAGTAGGCGGCGAAACTGGTATTGATATTTCACCTAGAGGTGCAGATAAAAGTCAAGTTATCAAAGATTTTGATACAACAAAAGATAATCTATGGTTCTTTGGTGACGCTATTTACGAAGGCGGCAATGACTATCCGTTAGCAAAAGTAGTAAAGCATCATAGGAAAGTTAACGGATGGTTACATACTAAAGAATACTTACAAGTATTCCAAGATAATGGAATGGCTGTATGAAAATATTAATTACCGGACACAAAGGTTATATTGGTTCAAGGCTGTTTAAAGAGCTATCTTTATCACATACTGTTATAGGTATTGATAAAGTAGAAGGTGATGATTTGTTATTTTGCGAGTTCCCCAAACAGGAATTTGATGCAATCATCCATTTGGCAGGGTTAAGTGGTGTACGTGAAAGTATTAAGGACCCAAGTTCATATTGGATGAACAACATCGAAGCAAGCCGTAGACTGTTTGAAGCATATCCTGATACACGTATATTATATGCGAGCAGTTCGAGTGCTTACGAGCCTGATTTAAACCCTTACGCTGCGTCTAAGTTTGTATTAGAAGAACTTGCGTCACGTTATCCGAACACATTAGGTATGAGATTCCATACTGTGTATAGTGACAGTTGCCCTAGAGAAAATATGTTCTTTAATAAACTTCTTAATGGAACACTAGAATATGTAACTTCACATTATAGAGATTTTGTGCATTTAACTGATGTAATTGATGCTATCAAAATCTTATTATTACAACCTCGCATTACAGATGTAATTGATATTGGAACTGGAAATCCAATAAAGATCCAAGACCTTGCAAGTAATTTACCTGTTCGCCTAAATACCCCTGGAGAACGGCAATTTACTTGCGCAGATACAGAAAAACTAAAGCTATTGGGCTGGAAACCTAAATATAGTGTAGAAAACTTCTTGACAATTCAGGAAAACGATAATATAATTAACTTATTCAATGGAGAAAAATAAATGAAAGATATCTTACAAGACGTTGTTGCACATACACACGCACTAGGCTTTTTAGCAATAGTGAAAGTAAGTAACGATGATGGCACAGCAATTGACAGTATGGCAGAAGACCGTAGTGTTATTTTAAGTGCTGAAACACACAATAAAGTAAATGAGTTTACTGGTACATTTGGTATGCCGAACTTGGATAAGTTAGCATTGCATTTGAAGAATCCAGAATACAAAGACAATGCTAAAATCCAAGTAGTACAAGCAGAACGCAACGGAGAAACTATTCCAACGCATATTCACTTTGAAAATACAGCAGGTGACTTCCAAAATGATTATCGCTTTATGAACAAAGCAATCATTGAAGAAAAACTAAAGACTGTTAAGTTTAAAGGTGCTGCCTGGGCAGTAGAGTTTAGTCCTAGTATGGCAGCTATTCAACGTATGAAACTAATGAGTGCGGCACATTCAGAAGAGCCTACATTTAATGTAAGAACTACTGATGGCAACTTAGTATTCAGCTTTGGTGATGCAAGTACACACGCAGGTGAGTTTGTATTCCAACACGGTGTTGAAGGTAAACTAGCACACACCTGGAGTTGGCCAGTAGCACAAGTACAAGCAATCTTAGGATTAGATGGTGATGCAACAATGAGTATCAGTGATCAAGGTGCAATGAAGATTAGTTTGAATAGCGGAATGGCAACATACGACTATATTTTGCCAGCGCAGAGTAAGTAACTATGAACAAAGACCTAACAACAGCGCAACAAGATTACGCACATTTCTTACCCGCACTTAGTGGCTTCTATGCAACTTATGTAGGCAAGCAACGTTTTCCTGATCCTGTAGATGGTCCTTATGTTCCTGATAACCGTATTCCATCAAACTTTCAAAACAATATTGAAAGTTTAAACTATCTTAATGCACAAAAAGGGGCATTCACATACAAGTGGTGCCTTTATAGTGCAGGACACGCTGACTTAGATACAACTAAAATTGTACCTAAAGAAGATATGGTAAGAAACAGAGACCGTGAAAACACTTGGTTACTAGGCGATAGCGGTGGCTTCCAGATTGGTAAAGGTGTTTGGGAAGGTGATTGGAAAGATCCTAATTGTCCTAAAGCACAAAAGAAGCGTGACGGAGTGTTGCGTTGGATGGATGCTTATATGGACTATGGAATGATTCTTGATATTCCAGCCTGGGTTGCACGTTCACCAGCAGGTGCAAAGGCAACAGGCATTAGTACGTATCAAGAAGCAGTAATAGCAACTCGTATTAACAACGACTATTGGATGAAACATAGAACAGGTGCTTGTAAGTTATTAAACGTATTGCAGGGTGAGAATCACGCAGACGCAGATGACTGGTATGAGCAAATGAAAGACTATTGTGATCCAGTTAAGTATCCAGACAAACACTTTAATGGGTGGTCAATGGGTGGTCAGAATATGTGCGATGTACATCTAGTACTCAAACGTATTGTTGCATTGCACTATGACGGGCTATTACAAAGCGGTATACACGATGTAATGCACTTTTTAGGCACAAGTAAACTAGAGTGGGCTTGCTTGCTAACAGACATACAACGTGCTATACGCAAGCACTACAACCCTACTATGATGCTTACATTTGATTGTGCAAGTCCTTTCTTAGCAACAGCTAACGGACAAGTATATACATCAGTTGAAACTCCTGACAGAGGTAAGTGGACTTACCGAATGGTGCCTAGTGTAGACGAACTAAAGTATGCAACTGACACACGTACATTTAAAGATGCAACACTACAAGACGGTATCTTTAAAACATTTGAAGATAGTCCACTAAGTGACGGACTATTAGTTAATGACATTTGTACATATAAAAAGGGTGATCGAAATAAGATTGGTACACCTAAAGTAAGTGCAGGTGAAGTCGAACTTGATAAGAATGATCAACCTGTATTAGAGAACGGTAAACCTATTGTACGCAAGAAGGACTCAACGAGCTGGGATAGCTTTAGTTATGCTATACAGATGGGTCATAACGTATGGACACACATTAATGCTGTACAAGAAGCAAATAGACAGTACGATGCTGGCGTTATACCTAAGATGCTTGTAGATGAAAAGTTTGACCGTATTTTGTTTAAAGATGTTGTAGAAGAGATATTTTCAAAGACAACACGAGAAGAATCCTTAGAAACAATTGAAAAGTACACAAAGTTCTGGATGGCTATTCCAGGTACTAGAGGTGCTATTGGTAAAAAGACAGTAAATGCTAGTACACACTTTAATGCATTGTTTGATGTAGAAGAAACTGTTGAAATTGTTGACGAGCTAGATGAAACTAAGTTGGAGGAACTTGAGGATGAGCAACTATGATGAGGTAGAAGATAAACTAAGAGCGCACTACGCAGAATTAGAACGCAAACATAGAGAACTTGACACAGAGCTAAAAACCAAGTATAATAATATGACAATAACAGAGGAAGTTCGTAGAATGAAAACTATGAAGCTTTATCTAAAAGACGAAATGCATCGAATTAACAGTTACTTAATACAAAAAGGTTTAGAATGAAACGTAATTATGAAAGTGGCGTAAGTAGTACTCCTACTATGTTTACAGGTATTGAAGTTGAAAAGACTCCTGCATACGGTATGCAAACGTTATTTGTAGACGGTATTCAAGACACCGAAACTATTATGCATTATTATAATGAACATAAATGTACACACATCTTTTTTGGTGCAAATCATTCATACAATCCGAAAGAAGCCGGCGAGTTTGATGCGTGGGACAAATACGTTTTAGAATTTGTAAAAGAAGGCTACTTGTGTAGTTTAGACATTCCAAGTACAATTAACTTAGAATGGGTTTTAGAAGGCGGACTAATAGAGTATGAAAACTTTATCCCGCAGATACGTGTTGTAGTACCTTATGTTAAACAGTGGAACTATAACACAATGATTAAAATCGACGACAAAGGTTTTAAAGCATCTAATCCAGGCGTCTGGTGCCATAGCCTGCACGATTTGATGGACCGTAATAAATTTACGGATTGGACAAAATATGGCCTTGACAAAGTTATTAAATGAAAGTATAATAATACTATGACACAACACGAATCGTATCATAATTATATGGGACGCAGAATGAAGGAAGAAGACGCAAAAATGGCAACAGAAAACGCAATGAATAAAGCAGAACGTAGTATCTGGGTTACCTTTAATAAAGAAGGTGTACATATGTACCCTGGTGCAGACACTGATCCTAAACTAGCAACCGGCGATTGGGATGACGTATCATTCCTTGGTATTCCACATCGTCACATTTTTCACTTTAAAATTCGCATCGAAGTATTTCACAACGATCGCGATATTGAATTCATTCAGTTCAAACGCTGGATGGAACGGTTGTATGCACAAGATGTTATACAACTAAATCACAAGAGCTGCGAAATGATCGCAGATGACTTGTACAAAGAAATCGCTACAAAATACCCAGGCCGATTTGTAGAGATTAGCGTTGCAGAAGACAACGAAAACGGCTGTTCAATTTACTACCCTAGATAATGATAAGAGAGAGATCTAAATGTCTACTAAATTCAATCGTGAAGCATACAACAAAGTTTTCAACGACTTGGACAAGTTCCGCGACTACTGTCGCTTTGAAGGAAAGGTCTTTAATGAAGCAGACCTTTATAAGAAAGATGCTCCTATGTGGATTGCATACGGCAAGTATCAACACTATCTTCGTGCAAAAGCACGGAATGGTGAGAACAGAGTAACCCAACGGAGAAACTAATGACTATTCATATTGTAGATATTGAAGCAGTGGACACACGCTATACTAAGCAATGGAAGGAACATCTTCCTAATCAACTGCAACGAGCTACAAATGAAGCAGTAAATGTTATTAGTGGTGGGGATACGCCTCAGGCAACTACGCCTGGGGCTTTCCTTAACTTTGGCGGCACTAACGTATATAAGTCTAAACAATTAGAAACTATTGGAGAGATGTTCTGCAATGGCGAAGTTAAGGACGGTGATTATTTTTTATATACTGATGCTTGGAACCCTACTGTTATACAATTAAAGTATATGGCAGAATTACTAGGTGTTGACATTGGCATTGGTGGGCTATGGCACGCCGGTAGTTATGATCCGCAAGACTTTTTAGGCAGACTTATAGGTGACAAGCCTTGGGTACGTCACGCTGAAATGTCAATGTACGAATGTTATGATGATAACTTTTTTGCAAGTGAATTTCATATCGACTTGTTTATAGATACTATGATGGACAGTTATAATGTTCCTGATACAGCAATTAGAGTTGGTTGGCCTATGGAGTATCTAAGAAATAGTTTAGATAGTTACAAAGGTATGCCCAAGCGTGATCTTATATTGTTTCCGCATCGTGTTGCTCCAGAAAAGCAAGTTGAGATCTTTAGAGATCTTAAAGAACGTTTGCCGCAATATGAGTTTGTTGTTTGTCAAGAACAAGAACTTTCAAAGAACGAATATCATAACCTACTAGGCGAAGCTAAAATGGTGTTCAGTGCTAACTTGCAAGAAACACTTGGCATTAGTTGGTATGAAGGAGCATTAGTTGATGCTATTCCTATGATGCCTGATAGACTAAGCTACAGTGAAATGGCACTACCTGAGTTTTTATATCCAAGTGCGTGGACCGAAAACTTTGACGCATACTTACATCACAGAGACAAAGTAGTTGCACAAATTGTAAACTATATGGAAAATTATGAAGATCTTCTTGTTAGTTTAGATAAGCAACGTACAAAATTAAATAAAGAGTTCTTTAGTGGTAAAGAACTTTACAAGGCAATACAAGATGAATAACGGTGAATATACTATTACAATAAACGATTCAGAAACGATTGATATTAGTAGTTATATTAGTGATATTAGCCTTAGTACTCCTACTATTACGTATGATTCTAATCCATTTAGCCAACAGACTGATACTATTACTATAGATAATAGCACCTACTCTTATGCTAATATTCTTGACAATTATATTGATCCAGTAGAAGTAGACCGTATGTGTAAAGAATATCCGGCGTTGTCTAAAGTATGGCGCAACTTTAAAAGTGTATATGATATGACACTACAAGATTACAAAGGTAAAAAAGATGAAGGTGAAATCTATGAGTAAAATCCTTTCTAACTCTACTAGTTATGCAAATGACTTTATAACAACATATGACGATGTATTGGCAAAGCCAGAACACGATAAACTATTGCAGGAAATGTTTAATTTAAAATTTACTTACGGCGAAACAGACGAAGCAGATACACCGCCATCAGGAATGAGCAGTGACTTAGATCCAAATAAACATTATACGCACACTATTTTAGAAAGTTACTTACAAAACTTAGAATGTTTGAAAGACTGCTATTGTCAGAGAAGTTATATAAATTTGTTTGCACCAAATGAAAGAACATATTTTCATCACGACTTTACTGAGTACACTGTTTTGTATTACCCAGGGCCGTCTTGGAACATTAACGACGAAGGCGAAACAAAGTTCTTCTTTAACAGTAATCCGTTTAATGACGTAATACAAAATGGCGCAGAAGAAATGCCTATTATGGTTTCTATAGCACCTATTCCAAACAGGCTAACTATATTTAAGGGTGA
>Ga0307488_10001203_pt1 | contig 21633 bp, 18 predicted proteins | sample SB02metaG_FD_202248 | JGI IMG/M metagenome (GOLD analysis project Ga0307488, IMG submission 202248) | Sea-ice brine microbial communities from Beaufort Sea near Barrow, Alaska, United States - SB 0.2 | ecosystem: Environmental > Aquatic > Marine > Coastal | place: USA: Alaska | collected... | reverse complement strand
ATCCTATATTGAAGCTCCAGGTGAGGCTGATAAATTATGTGCTAAATTGGTATGTAAAAATAAAGCACATGCTTGTTTAAGTGAAGATATGGACTTGTTTGTATATGGATGTCCTCGTGTATTGCGATATATGAGCTTACTCAAGAAGACAGTTGTCATGTATAATTTAAAAGACATGTTGAGTGAGTTGGATTTAACACAAGATGAATTTCGGAGCATTTGTATCGTGTCAGGAACAGATTATAATGTTGGATGCGATGATAGTGGCAACAATTTGATTAAAACATTAAAGTATTTTAAAAAATATAAAAAGAGTGGAAGAGATGTAACAGGTGGATTTTATGAATGGTTGGAGAAGAACACAAAATACATAACAGATGTTATTGAACTATATATAGTCCATTCCCTATTTACATTGGAAGATATGGATGAATACAAACAATATGAAAAACTCAGAATTGTAAATGGTCCAATCAATAAAAGTAATTTAATAACTGTTATGGAAAAGGAGAATTTTATATTTGCGAATTAAAAATGATAGCTTTTATTTCATATCAATATATTTTTATTTATTGTAGGTTATTTGTTATTTAGGTATATATATTTATTTATATACATATATAAATGGCTACAGTAGGAAAAATAAATGAGATATTGGATATTATACTTGGTCGAGAACGATCCGAAGAAAATATACTTAAAGTAATGGCCTTGTTTGATACTTCTCATGATTTTGGAAAATACTCTATTTGTTATGATTCATTATCTTCTACTATTAGATCTAATACAAATACAGACCAATATAAAAATCAAAGAATGGCGTTTTCAGCATTGTCTAATATAGTATTCGGTATAGGTAGTGATGCCTTATCTAAGAAGTATGGTAGTTTAAGAACACCTATTCAATATTATAGTAGTGCTTTACAAGCAAAAGACTTAGAGAATTCGTTTATGTTATATGCTGAGAATTATAGAAGAACTGCTGGAGAATTTATACTTAGAAATGGGAGTGATGATGATACACACTATTACAACACTATTCATACTAGATTGAAAACGTATTATAGAATAAATAATATACGTGACCTCATTCCATTACTAGTTGATACCCAAAAAAAAATTTATAAATATACTGATTTCAGTGCTCAATTTATGGTACCGATATTAAGAGAATCTGTATATGATGCTGCTCCAAAATTAAAAACAAATGACGCTACTGGTAAGAATGTATATTATGAAACCAATCGTAATGATAATAATACTGATTTTTATAATTATAGAAATGACCTACAACCAGGAGGTGTATTTGTAGGTAATATACCGGTTTCACTTGGTCCGATTGATCAAGCTGAATTGACCAGTAATAACAAATACAATATAAATGTAAAAATTAATGATGGATCTATAGTTAAAGTAATAGGTAATGCTGCAGCAAAGCATAAAAATAGTATTACTGTATTAAACAAAGAAATTAATGTAAATCAAAAAATCACGTGTAAATCTATCAGCAATTCTATGTATAGGGGAGGAGAATACGAACCATATACTAATTACGTTCGTAATGATACATTTAATTCTAATACAGGTTGTTCAAATTTTAACGATAATAATAATAAATTTACGCAAAAGCGAACTGGTGATGGTAATCAAGCAAGTATATGTAAATTAGTAAATAGTGGTAATGTTAGTATTATAGTTACTAATCAATCTGGAGACACTATGCCTATAAACAAACTAGTATTAGTAACAATTGACAGAATGTTATATGCTGTTGCGTTAATGTTAAATATACCTGTAATATTTGAACACCATAAACAGGAGTCAATGAAATGTTATATACCAAACGGAGCAACAGCAATAGCACCAGCACGAGCACCAGCACCAGCACCAGCACGAGCACCAGCACGAGCACCAGCACCAGCACCAGCACCAGCACCAGCACCAGCACCAGCACCAGCACGAGCACGAGCACCATCACCAGCACCAAGGCGGTCGTCTCGAAATAATAAAGGAGGCAGCACAATTATTACTTCTAATAACCCACATACCAGTGAAAAAATAACAAATCAGACTTCTTTAAAAAACAATTCTCTTATTCAAAATAAACAACAATCTGGTGGAGTAGAGGCTATTGATATTTTTACAAATGTAGCATCTGGTGTAGCATCTGGTGTAACATCTGTTTTATATCTATCACTTAGAGCTGTTTCTGCATATAGTAACGAGGAATTAAAATATATATTGGACACTCCTAATTATATTTTACATTTAACACCATTTATACATAAAAACGCATATAATCAGAGTAATAGTAATTTTAAACCAGCTTTTGAAACGATAGTAGCTGAACCATACATTACGTGTAGTAATACAGTAAACGGAATTGATGTTCCTGAAAGGACTAGTTTTCTAAGAAAATATACTGAAACAGATGAGAAAATGAATGATTTAATTGGAGACGATAATACAAATATATATATAATAGAATTATACAGTAATACATACAACTTAATATATAAATATAATCATTTAACTGTCGATGTCGGTAATACGTATGACGATACAGGTAGATTGTTACAAATACATAATCATACAACTGGGGCTTGGGTGAATAATGATAACACTATTGACCCATTTGGTATAAATAAACTTAGATATATATTTGATTATACTAGGGTATCTCATATCGAGAATGAAAGTACTAATTATTTTTTATTAGATAGAATAGAAGAAATGATGACAGGAATAATCATGACATCACAGCAAGGTGGATTATCAAGTAGTAGTTCATTAGATAGTCCATTAACTAGTCCATTAACTAGTCCATTAACTAGTCCATTAGCTAGTCCAGAGTATGTAGATCAAAACAGTTATGATAGAATAAAAAGTATTAGTAATCCTAATTCTAAAGATAGTATTGATACATTATATACAGTTCCTTTAGATTCTAAATCTGTATCTAACATAAAAACACCAGTTGATAATGAAGCAATTCTAAGTAAATATCCTTTATTATCCAAATACAATAATTATTATGCAGTAGCGTTTAACTATGTAAAAACACAAGAAAAACTAGGTCAGGAAATAAATGTAGAATTGAGTAATGAATTTACATTATTTGCTTATTTGTGGATGTTTAATAATTATGTAATTCACGTATGTATTGATGACGAAGAAACCGCAATAGCTTATGACGAATGGACAGTTAAAGACGATAATCGTCATGTACTAGTACCCACACATAAATCATTATATTTGTTATTTAATTACTTGGTAACTACGTTTAAAACTGAAAATAAACTTCCATTTTTATTAACAGATTTGGAACAAGTATTATATAATGAAAATGATTATATGTATTTTCAGCTGCAACAGATGAAGGATTACATATTAAAAGATGATTATATATCTGTAATTGATATAAATGATAAGTCAAATACATCAAAAATATCTAATTATGATGTTATAAAAAAATTAATTACTGATATGAATAATAAGGAAGTTGTTGTATGTGATCATATGAATAAGGAAGGTAAGTTTGACGATTTACTAAAATATGCTGTAGATAATATGCTGACACGTTATGGTATGTTCTACATGAACACTGACTATTTAAATTATATCGGCGAAGATAAACAATCTCAACAAGTAATGGCTAAAAAATCAAAATCTGGTACAAGTTCTAGAGATAGTCAGAAAGTAATTAATATTACCGATAATAATACATCAACGTCGTCAGACAGTAAATTAACATTGGGTGGAAATCGTCGTAAAAAAACTAAAAAACATAAGAAAATAAGGAAATATAAACAGTCTAAGAGATGTATTAGACGCAGTAATAAAAAAAATCCAACTAAGCGTAAAAATACAAGGAAATATAAGAGAACAAATAATATAAAAAAAACTAGGAAGAAGAATAAAAAAACAAAAAGGAATAGTAAATAAGTTCAAATATGTAAAAAGTAATTGAATTTTTAATTGAAAAAATATGTAATAATATTTACAAACATGTAAATATTATTTATGTTAATTATTTTTTATTTTATTTTATTTTAAATAGGTGCTAAATTATACAGCAGTGGTAGCAGCAGCGGTAGCAGCAGCAATCTTGTCAGAAGCCTTGGCAAAGTGAGGAGACATGTACTTCTGAAGATTGAAGTAAGTAAGCAAATCATCCTTCTTCAACTTAAGAAGAGAGGTAAGCTTCTTGTCGGCAATGATCTTACGACCATTGTCCTTGTCCTGAAGCTTGTGCTCGCGGATGTAAGCGTTAATCTCACGAGTGACCTGAGTACGAGCCATCTCAGTACCCTCAGGCTTTCCTAGGAAACCAGCAAGCTCGTTGGAAATAAGAGTGGGCTTAACGAATCCGGAAGGAGCACGGTTACCGGTCTTTCTCTTGCGCTTAGCCTGAAGCTTAGCAGCAGCCTTAAGCTCACGAGTGACTTGACGCTCAATACCACGGAACTCGGTACGAATGGATGACATAGAAGCACTTACAGCCTGAAGCTTAGCCATGAAGTCGGTGAATTGTCCAAATACAGTAGAAATTGGCTCCTCCACTACAGTAGTGGTCTCAACAATAGGAGCTGCTGCCTCAACAGGAGCTGCCTCAACAACAGGAGCTGCTGCCTCAACAACCTTATCGGTCTTAGATGCTGTCTTAGATGCGGTCTTAGGAGTAGTAGTCTTAGTAGTCTTTACCATTATACACTAATAGGTCATATCTTTTTAAGCTATTTAACGCATTATATATTATAATGTAATGTATGTCTATGATGGTAACCAATCATAAACAATTTCCTAAATAATCTTTATTTAAAAATACATTTTGACAAATAAAACGCAATATTTTTTAATGAGCGACTGATTGAAAAAGCCAAGGTAATGCATTTCTCGCATTTTCACTTACTAAAGTTAATGCGGCAAGTACGTAATATGCTCCTAAAGAACGGTTATCAGTAGTGTGTCCAGATTTTACCAAATATTCAATTACTTTTACTGCCTGTTTTCGAACAAACTCGTCTGATTGTGTTTGAGCTAATTGTAAATTCATACCTGTAAATGGGTTACCATGTGGTGGAACAATACTTCTCATTGTTTCTTGGGTCAGTTGTGCTCTATAATTCCATATATCATATACTTCTCTTATGAATAAAACGGTCATATGTCTCGATAAATTGGAAAACCACGAACTATCTGCATAATTACCCAATTCGTTGATATATTGAAATAGATCCAATATTTTCATTTCCAATTGCTTAGATGGATCTATTACTTCTTCTTCAAATGTTGTTACATGTTCTATTCTATTTATCTTTGCTAATCGTAAGTATAGAGAGAAATTAGTCAATAAATAGGGTTCTATATTCCTTCTATTATAAGGATTTAATATAGGTTTTTTTATATGAATATCATATTTTGATTTTTTACATAATATTTCGAATAGTGATGTTATATCACATCCATAAATGGTACCATCACTATCAGCAAAGCTAAAAAACTGATTATAAGGTATTTCATCCAATGGTTCCAATGTAGCAAAATCTGTATCATTAACGCATAATTTTCTATTTTTTAGGTTAAATGCTGGTCCAGCCGATAGAATATATTTTCGCATGAAATTTCCTCTGATTATCTTTTGTATTTTAAGTGCATACAATGAATATTTTAAATGATTGTATATCTTGTCTATTAATTCATTCTTATTTCCACTCTTTTTGAGTTTATAAAATCCACATGTTTCTTTTAATTGAGCCACGCTGTAGTTAATTATTTTTATTTGTTCATACTCACTCATATTCAATATACGGAATTCGTCATTCGTAATCTTTTGTTTCTTTACACGTTGCTTTTTTAAAACTGTTTCATTTACTTTTATTTGCTGCTTAGGAGAGATTAAAGTTGTCATTATTACTATATGATTAGATATATTTATATAGTTATTTATCTTGTTTTCTCTCTTGCTATATCAAGAAGGTTTTGTATTCTACATTATAAATAATAGTATGAGTTGTATATTGAATCTATTTCCTATATTAGATATAAAATAGTGGTGTAGAGAGATTTAATACATACTTAATATAACCTATATTTGGTTAATGTAGGTGGTGTTTATTGCCATTTTTCATTATTTATAAAAAAAATTGATTTAAAGAATCGGCTATAGTATATATTAAATACATAGATGACCATGAACTCTAAGACAATTCTTTCAGGTGCCGATTTTAGTCCCTCCAGTGATGTTAAGTACTCCAAGCCCAAGGTTGATGCCAGGGGTAGTAAGAGTATTGGTATCGCAAATGCTGCTTCCAATGGAGCAACCTACATTTCCACTCCTCTCATGATTACATGGGGGGTAAGTGATTATGAGGGTAATGAGCGATATGAAATGGCACTTCAGTTCCCCAATGAAGATTATGCGAAGGATGATACTACTAACTTTCTGAATAATATGATTGAGCTCGAGACAAGGATTAAGGCTGATGCCATTACTAATGCTAAGGAATGGTTTGGTAAGGCCAAGATGAGTGAAGATGCGATTGATGCTCTTTGGACTCCCATGTTGAAGTATCCTAAGGATAAGAATACTGGTGAGTTTGATACTACTCGCGCACCTACACTAAAGGTAAAGCTTCCCTTTTGGGATGGCGAGTGGAAGACTGAGCTATACGATGTAAATCAGAAGGCAGTCTTTCCTGATCCTAATGGTGGCTCAATTTCACCTAAGGAATTGATTTCCAAGGGGTCTCATATCGCAGCAGTTATTCAATGCGGTGGTTTGTGGTTTGCTAACGGTAAGTTTGGTGTTACTTGGAGACTTTTCCAAGGAGTTCTCAAGCCTAAGGCAACCATGAAGGGTGTTTGTCAGATTCAACTATCAGGTGAAGACAAGGATCGTATGTCTAAGCAATCATTGTCGAATGACGATGAAGATGTTGAAGATGACGAGCCTGTATCCAATGAGGTAGAAGATACCGACGATGAAGCAGAGGCAATCAAGGAGGAGGTTGCTCAAGTCGTCAAGGAGGCTGAACCAGTAGTGAAGAAGAAGGTAGTCAAGAAGGTTATCAAGAAGAAGGAGTAGATATAGAATATCAATCATATAAAAAATAAATAATAGAACAAAAATAAACAACTCTTAAATTGTAATGTAATTAAATAAACATTTTTTAATTACGTTATTATAGAATACTTATTTGTATTCATTTTTTATTTCATTCGTTAGGTACGTATTTTTACTAATGGAACGTATAATCTTACCAGTTTCTTTTTCGTCGTTTTCTATATCGGTCATAGACTGACATACTAAATTCGTGAATTTTAATTGTATGGTTTCGTCTTTGTCCCAACCTTCATTAATATCCTTCCATTTATTAATCATACTTCGCTGCTTTCTTGCTATTTTCTGTATCCCCATCAATACTTTTAATAATTCGTCGTCTTTTCCCCAAATATCTTCCTCCTTCACGTAGAGAGTTTTTCTAGTGGCATCAGTACAATGAATAGGTCTCTCTAATACATCTAATTGACTTAATCCATTAGTGATCATATTGGTAATTGCTTTTGTTAGACCATTCTCGATTGTATTGTCGTATAGTTCAGGTGTAATAGGCAAAGTATCAATAAAATCAGTCAAATTCATTGCGTTTTTACAGTGTTCATTCAGAAACATTTGTATATTAAAATGATTCGTATTATTACTATTTGTATTGTTATAACTATGCTCTGCATTCCCCTTTATATGTGGAATCATTTCTACAAATGTCTTTTGAATTTCCTTGTTTTCTTTCAAAAGCATTAGAACTATTTCCTTGAATTCACTTTGATTGGTCAAGTGTGGAATTTCAACCATTGCTTGCGTATTTTCATCTACATTACTGATTTTAGAACATATTTTGCGATGTCTAGATAATCCAGATGAGTATTTGTACAACTGACCACAAGCTAGACAATTGTAGGGTTGTTTGTGAGATATATCACTGGTTATTACCTTGGTGACTTTCTCGCCATTCACGCTTACTGTGTTATGGTAAGCGGTCGTATCTACTGTACTATTTGTTATCATAGTATGGTAATCGGCGACTTTCTCGCCAAAGTTACCATTTGTTACCATTTTGTTACCATTTTTATGCTTTCTAGTGCGTAAATGTTTGTTGAAGTCGCTTTCTTTCCTACAAGTATATAGGCATGATTTACATGAGAATTTATCGGCGACTTTCTCGCCGGAAAAGTTACCATTAGTTACCATTATGTTACCATTAGACATTATTTCTAAACCATTTGACTAATTATTTCAAAAAAGTTACAGTAACAAATGAAACCAATCCAAAATGAAAAGGAGAGCATAATGCTCTAAATCACCTTTTCACGTTTTTTTCATTTGTAATCTCAATAAATAAAAAAACACACAAAAAAAGCATGTTGATTTTTAAAATTTCCAAAATAGAATTGAAAAAAGTTGTAAATGTTACATACCTACTATTATCAAAGACATCCAAGCTTTTTAGGGTCAAAAACAGCTCCTTCATATGTAGGGGGCTACCTACATGCCCTACATGACTTTTTCGGTTTTTTGAAAAATGAAAATCATCAAGCGCAATTTACCTACATGAAATTCATGTCCCTTAAAACTGAAATCCAAAAAGTCATTTTGCACTCATCGTAGAGAGGGGATAAAAACATGCTATTTTTGGACGTTTTTTTTATCGACTAAAATCCCTAAATTCATTTTTATAATATGGATTCTGTGTTTATAGAGGATTCTATATTGTCAAATACAACAATAAAAAACTGGGCGTCCCCAGGATTGTTTTCCGCTTTCGACACGGAGTTCGCCTACGATTGCATGTAGCAACTTTCAACTGGGAAACATATAACGACAGGAGATATTCTCATATGAAATATTTGTCTAACCATTTCCGTATTTCATTAATTATAATAATCTTAGTACAATTCTAAACTAAAATCATAGCATCACATCCAACCCAATTCCATCCAAAGCAACAAAATCATGCGTGTTGTACCACGGCGACCAGTTACAGATAATATCTCGTCAAATTCATTTTTATGGTGGGGGCCTATTCCACCATTCCAACAAATTACAGCACACGACCAGTTAAGGGTATGTGCGTTTAACTGATATAACAGACTTCATTTGATTTTCATATTACACAGAGGGAACGTGACGATTTTAGGTGGGTTCGTCCAGTAATATTTCACAAAATTAGGGGAATAGTTGATAGCTTGCGCGCTGATACATAATAGTATCAACTAACAATTAGTTTGCTTGACCGAGGATATATCGGCACTATCAAATATATCTATATTCGTAAATCATTCCATTTATACACTTTCGAGGGGAGTGCTTTTCACGCTATCTGTGTCTAACTTTACCATACTTGAGCCAAGTTAGTGGCTCGTCTATTACTTAAAACGTACATAGAACTTCAATTTTTTTTCCAGTGAGTAAAACCAAAATGGTACCATAGAAAAAATGAACCTTTTTTACATTTAGTGTCATTTTCATATAAAATTAAGATTAGGATTGATTCCTAATCAGATAGTCTGAACAAAATGATAAACATAAGTATATTTTTTGTTTTTTGTTATAATGCGGTTTCAAATGTACTGGTATATTCACGACAACTGAATATTACAGACAATATTTGATTTTTCAGTATTGTCATATACATTATTGGATTGAATGATTGAAATTCCCTGTTTTTTAATAATATACATTTGTATTTTTTGTATTTTTAACTCATTCACAGGTATATTAAATATACGCTGACCAATATGGAATGATATATTCTCTCTATTAATAATATTACTAATAGAATCAGTTAGAGTTACAAGAATATTATTATTAACATCGAGAGAAATGTCCTCAGGTAATTCAGGAATACACTTCACAACTAAGTCATGATTATTATGTTTATAATATATCTCATCATGCCATAAAGGGACATAATATTTCTCTCCTTCAAAGTCTAACATGAATATATTATCGTTCAACATATCTTCCAAGTTAGGATTTAATATAATGATATTGTCATGTTCTATCTTGTCATTAATAATCTTTTTAATTCTCTCTACTGTCTCACTACTTACATAAAGTATATGTTGATATGTATTGATAAACTCGAATATTTGAATTGCTCTGTCTTTATCCATGTTCTCAAATAGATTTACTGATATATTCTGACAATCATCTATGATGGTTCGCAATATACTTTGGATATCTGTTTGATTGTTTGTAAAGAACGAAGAGAGAAAATCAGAAAATAAAGAGTTATAATCGTCATTGTCAAACGATTTTTCAGAATCTTTTCTCTCAATATGAGTATTTAAATACCCATATGATTCATTAATCTCCTTGAATTTGTTTTCATAAAAATGATCTACGTCAGGAACATGTTTATCCGGATGATATTTTAAAGCCATTATTCGATATTGTTTTTTTAATTCAGTCGAAGAAAATGGATTACTTATTTGTAAATTCAAACAAGCCTTATTAAAATCCATGTATTTTATTTATTAGACTATACAAATATTTCTCTAAATGATAAATAGGTCTATAATTATTATTATAATACTGTAAAAATGAAAAAGTATCTATATAGATACTTGTTATGATTTCAGATGAAATAGTAAGATTTTTACCCAATGTTTTTAATAGTAACATAAGTACATGACCAATATCCATATCATATATAAATATATCGTATATCACGTCACGGAATACACCATATTTTATGTCACTTGGATTACTCATATGTTGATATAGATTTTCAACGTAATTGTCTATATTTACATTAAATGATGGAGTATTTGTTAATATATTTTTTATATTGGATATTTTCTTTACATTGTATTCAGTTGGCAACTTTGTATTCAACACCTTATTATATTGTGACTTCAATGGTCTAGGTAGAGAGATTATATGAAAATTATTGATTATATTATCAGGTAGGAAGGATACGTTTTCACTAACAATAAAGTATATTAAATTAATATTGGTATTATTTTGTTGAATATAGCTATAAAAACAATCCAATAACTCACTATGAATTTTATGAAAATTTTTACAGACAACAATGCCGTTTTTGTTTGTACGTGCAGACAAAACATCAATAATATTCGTGTATATTTCATTCCATAATAATTTCGCATTACATCCTAATAGAGCCATGTCAATTTCAAAATGAACGTCACTGATTTTAAAATAATAATTCATCTTGTTGTAGGTAACAGTGAGTTTCTTTTCATATTTCAACTCACTAGGGCTATATTTTTTCACCATATTTAACATTTGTGTATATTTTCCAACACCTGAAGGGCCATATAATATAACATTTTTCATCTCATTTATATTTGGTGGAAACATATCTATTTTCTTTTTAATTATTGGATGTAATGTTATTTTGTTAGATGATTGAATATAATTATCAAAATGGGTATCTAAAAACTTCATTTCTGGTGATGTAATATAGTAATAACTGATAAACCCTTTAATCATTAATAAAAAATTATATATAATAAAAAAACGAATAAAGATATAGATATATTTATAGTATCGAATATGAATGTAGTTATAAAAGAAGAGCAATTTAAGATATCAAATATATATTATACTGAACCGATTCAGAATATAATTATGGATAATAGTCAATTTATAAAAATAGTGTATTCCAACCAAGATATTATGATAAGTGGAATATTCCTGCTCGTTGAATTAAAGCATATAACCAAAGAAAGTTATTTCAAAAAGATAAAAATAACATATGATACTAGTTTAAATAAAAATATTCTGAATCGAATATACGAAATAGAGAATCAACTTTTACAAAAATACAACAATAACAAAAAAATACAACGCAAAATAATTTACGATACGTTGAATAATGGCGTAATTAAATTATTTCCCAACAATGAAAATGATCTGATCAATAATAATAATTCATTTATATTAAAGATTTCCGGTATTTGGGAAAATGATACAGAATATGGGTTAACATATAAATTATTATGTATATAAAACATTAAAACAATACATCATTTGTAACACATAATACAGTACCATATAATACAGTACAATATATTATAACAAATTATAATATATTATATACCTATTTAGACATCATTTATCCATCAGTGGAAAAATATTTCAAAACAACTTGAAGAACACCAATTATTCCAACATTCATAACAGATAGAATTAAAATGATACTATTCATTTCACTTGCTAATGCTGTCATAACACCACTTTTTTCTACATCATCTTTGTTTCTCTGTCCTGATAAAATATCCATTAAATAGTTGATAACTAATACAGTTTGTACTAAAATTAAAAATGAGGATACTCCTGAGAATTGATAATATTCATCTGCAACTCTTCCAGAGTTTATTTGCTTATAAAAAGATACATTTTGGACTATTATTAATGCAATAATAACTATACTTAATATGATTGGTAATGCACTTTTAAATAATTTTTTCAAAAATCCCATTACTCCACTAGATGTTTGGTCTTTGTTAAAAATACCAAATGCGCTGACTAACAATCCAATTAATGCTAAAATACTAAAACCATATCCCCATACAGTTGCCTTAGCATAATCGCTTGAGGTTTGACCGAAAATAATTTTAACTACAATACCCATAATACATAAAAATGAAAATATTTTGATGTCGTATGGAAGTCTTTTTATAGGTACAGGTAATTCTTTATTATTGGAATCTGACCCAATAGAAGGCAGTGATTGTGTTATATCTTGACCTCCTTTTTGTATTTTCATTTTATGTGTTTTATTTTTAAGTTTCATATAAACTAACATGCTATTTTTAATTTTCTAAATAGGTAATTATTTACTTAAATTATTTCTCATTAAATCTTATATGAGTCGATATCCTCAGTTTAATGTTAATAATGAACATCAATTAATAAGAAGGCAAAATACTTATGTATTAGATCGTAAATTAGTGACAATTCATACCGAAGACAGAGATATTAATCATTGGCCAAATGCAAACCATTTTGAAGTAGAACTACCTGAATCTCTTGCAAATGTACAATCTATGAGATTGGTTGAAATTCAATTGCCTGCAAATCAATATGTATTTAGTAATAATCAACAAAATACGAAAATGAATTTCTATTTGCGACCGAATAATAGTACTCAATCGACTATATATGCGGCTTTAGCTGGTAATATTAATAATTATTATTCAGTTACCATAGAAGATGGATATTACAGTCCTGATGAAATGGCGAATGAATTACAAAATTTGATGAATAAAGCAGTTCAAGATTTCTTAGTAAATGATTCAGGAATAGTCGGAGCTATTTATAATTATTTCAAAGTCCGATATAACAAAGTCAGCCAACAAATGTATTTTGGAAACGAATTCGATGGTTTTATTTTACCATTTCAAGATAGAATAGATTATGATGTTTCGTGTAGTGCCATAATTGGAGATAGACAACCAGATAATGTATGGGAACAATACACCAATTGGGGACTTCCATCTTATCTAGGATTTGAAAAGAAGGAATATACTGGAATTGTTACCAGTGGTAACGTATTGTTTAACTATGATTCAAGCAATGTATGGTTAAGTCCTGATCCAACGTATATAATACCAGGACTACAACCACCTCAAACAGCATATGCTTACTATATAGTAGCTCCTAAAACAATATCATTATTTGGCGATAGTGCTATCTATATGGAATTTGACAAATTTAATACAATTGATGAATTAGTACCATATGTCGAACGAACAAATAATATGTATAATAATGATTATAGTGGTAAGGTTAAGTCGGCCTTTGCTAAAATTCCTATAACTGTCGGTGGACAATCCAGTCAAATATTTGATTCAAGAAATATGTTTTTACAAAATGTCTCTCAATACCATCCACCAATTGACAGAATAAAAAAAGTGAAATTTAAATTTCGCTATCATGACGGACGATTAGTTGATTTTAAAGACAATAATTTTAATTTTACTATTGCTTTTAATCAGTTAAAAGACGAAATTGCTCGTGATTATGTGGTTCGTGTGCCTGAAGAGTATCGTTTGTAAATTTAGTATAGTTATACAGTATACAAATGTGTATTATAATTTATTTATTTGATACAAAACGTTCTATATCTTCTTCAGGACATGTATTATAGTTCCCCTTAAACCCTGCCAATTTTATGAACTTTGGTTTTGTCATTAAATGTGTTTTATAGAATATATAATGACCAAATTTTCCATTACGAATGCTAATATCACTATTGATACTGCGAATGATGGATGTATTTAAAGTAACTTTATCTTCCATAATCGGAATCAAATCATCCATAGTAATTTCATCAATCTCCTTTTTTAGTCCATTTAAGGATTTTTTGTTTTCCTTACCCCATGTAATATAATTACCAAATTTCCCCTTTTTCAGAAACACTTCTTCACCTTTGTATTTACCTATACTTTTACCTGAGGATGACGATCCTTGAGTATCAACTACATCCTCTAATTTATATTCATTATTTTTCAACTTGTCAATATCAATATCTTTCTTCACTGGTAAGAATTTCGTTTTATCACCAGTACCACATTTAATGACTGGTCCATATTTGCCAATCATATAGACATGGTTGTCGTCAATGGGTATGATTTGTTTGTCGTCTTCGCCTAATTCTTTGGCGCATTCCTGAATATCATTCAAACAAGTACGACATGTATTATGCCATATACTATTCCCTTTTGCAATACTATCTAAATCAGTCTCCATATTTTTGGTATATTCATAATCAAATAATTTATCAAAGTGTTGTACAAGAAATTCGATGACTAATATTCCAATAGGCTGAACAACCAATTTTCCCTTTTCATTACCAAATTCTCTCTCGTCTTCTATTTCCGCTAGCTCATCTTTAACCAATTCGTAATCGATACATTTTATTTTTTTCCCCTTGACATTCTCCTTTTTTACATAGCCTCGTTCTTGAATTTTATCAATCAAACTTGAAAATGTAGATGGTCTCCCAATACCATTTTCTTCTAGCATTTGTACTAATTTTGCCTCTGTATAATGCGATTTCAAGTCTTTAATACTCACTTTGGAGACAATTTTATTATAGGTTACATTGGCTTTATTTTTAATGGTTTGTAAAAACTGATACTCAGGGTTTTCTTTGTCATACCCTTTTACAATCTTCCATCCAGGGAAATTCACTAATTCTGTACTATATTTATATTGCTTTTCCATAGGAGCACTAATGGATGCACTAATGGCTTGATACAGAGCAGGACTCATACAACTTTCTACTGTGACTGACCATATAAGACGATACAGACGTTGTTCTCTAGAAGAATATGTATCGCCGATTTTGTCGCAAATGACATCGGTTGGACGAATGGCCTCATGCGCCTCTTGTGCGTTTGTCTCGGCCACGTCCTTCTTTTTCGATTTCTTCTTAGGCTTTTCTGACGTCGCGCGCTCACTTAGACGACTCACTTCTTCGTGTAAATAGTCATCACCATAGGTTTCTTTAATAAAATCACTAGCGCTTTCAATAAATTCCAAACTATATGTTGTGCTATCAGTTCGCATATACGTGATTAGACCATTTTCATATAATTTCTGACAAATAGACATGGTTTCCTTTGGTGAAATATTCAACTCACTTGATGCCTTTTGCTGTAAAGAACTAGTGGTAAATGGAATAGGTGGATTTTTTGTGGTTTGTCTAGTCTTGGAACATGTATATATATGTTCATGTTCAACAGATTGTTCCAAGAACTGCTCCATTGTATTGGTAGTAGTATTGAAACCAATAATTTCAAAATTATGATTTAGAGTGAAGCCCAAGTTCATTTGACTGAAATAACCAGTTGTATTATATACTTTCTTACCAGGGGAATCGTCAATTTCCTTCTGATTATCATATACCAGCCTTAAAGCTGGAGTTTGACACCTTCCAGCAGACAATCCAGTTTTCGTATTGCGTGAAATATGCTTCCAAAGTATTGGACTAATTTTATAACCGACAATAACATCCAAAATTTGTCTAGCTTGTTGGGCATAAATAGTATTCATATTAAGACGTGTTGGATTTTGAACAGCTCTAGTAATAGCATCCTTGGTAATTTCGTGGAAAATAATACGTTTTGTAGTAATAGGTAAATGAAATACTTGACAAATATGCCAACCAATAGCCTCTCCTTCACGATCATCGTCTGATGCCAATAATACTTCTTTTGCGTTTTTTATCATTATTCTCATTTTATTAATTTGCTGCGTCTTGGATTCCATTGGTTGAAAACTGGGCTTGAAATTATCTTCGATATCTATATTTTTGATGCCTGGTAATTCTTGTATATGACCATAACTGGCGATACATTTATATCCGGAACCTAAATAAGACTCTATTTTTTTGCATTTGGCTGGAGATTCTACGATTAATAATGTATATGACATATTAGATGATAACCATCTTTTATTTTTATATAGTATCAATTTTACTATAAATTCTACTATAACATTTACAAAAATATATGTATATGTTATAAATGAAATATACAATTCACATATCAACGGTACTAATCCTATTCGCTTTATACTATATGTACAATCATGTATATATAGGAATAAACAAACACTGTAAAGTATGTAAAAATATTACAGGATCTCATTGTCATTATATTATTCCCACTACATTTGCAAAGAAATTAAACATGGCATCATCTGGTCGTCATTGCGATTTATGTATGGATTATCCTGATCAACCACATTTACATATTATGTAATTTTTGAACACATTTAGAACAATATACCTGATACATGGAATTACACTACTGGACTTCTGAACATTACATTACTATTTTTCATTTTATTATATCATATGATAATAATATGAAAAGTATAGTTCGTCGTCATAATAAAACTAATGTAAAAATATCTCGTAAAAATAAAACCCATAAAAAGAGTTCCATAAAGCGAACAAGATCAAATAAATACAGAAGAATGAGAAGAAGAAAAAATAGAATAATTAGCAAAAAAAAAATATATAAAGGAGGAAATTCCGATGTAGATTGTAGTATTTGTGAGAAAACAACAAATATACAAAACACACTAGTACCTAGTCAATGTTTAAAAGAAAATGGGATTAATGCCCATAGAATATGTAAAAAATGTTGGTTTAAAGAGTTTGCCATTGAAGGTAAGGTTCACACATGTCCTGGTTGTATAAAGGGTTTTCCATTAACAAATATAGAAAGTACAGTTCCAAATCAAGTAATAGATTTAACTTAGAATTAGCATTTTTTATAACATTCTGATAATAGAAAACGATGAACCTTTACAATTCAATGAATATTTGTATAAAAATATATTTACCATACACCTGATACTTGGATTAAGGAGTTATATTAGATGATTTGAAATCCTTCCACGAAATAGGTTCAATCGGTTTTTCCTCTTCTTCTTCTCCTTCTCCTTCTTTGTTTGTTTTGTCTAATTTATCAGCTTTACGCAAAGCGCTATCAATATATATCTTTTTTAGTAATTTTCCAACTTCGAATGAGCCTTCATGTTGATCAACATGACCTTCTTCAATACTATTAAGCACATTTAATAGACGCAACAATATAGTTAAATTAATTTCATCCTTTATTACCTTGTTATATATATCAGTGTAGTGATTAAAAAGGAATCCACAATGTTCTATACATAATGAATCAAATTTATCAGGGTTTGTTTTAGCTAGATCGACATTTTCTCTCTTTAGTTTCAATAACATCTCAACATCCGCTAATATTTTAGTACTATGTTTCAGCTCGCGTATTAAAGGAGTCATATTTTCAGTATCATTCGATTGAATCATTTTCTGTAGGTTTAATCTTTCTACTTCGTTCATTATAGATTATATATACAATTACTTTTTTCGTTTTAAACTTTTTCTACGTTAAATATATATAAATCATGTCATCGTTCAATTCATCACAAGGAACCTCTTCTGTTATTCCGTTAGAAAGCGCACCATTTCCCCCAGGTGCTTCTTCTCCTCAGCAGGCTGCTCTTATTACAGGACAGCAAGCATCTGCTCGACAAAATGAGATGAATAAAATGGGTGGAAAGCGAGGTTATAAGAAAAAATATCGCGGTGGTGCTCAAACAGTTCCTACATTTTCTAGCACTGGACCAACCATTGGATCTGAAAGTCAATCTGCTAATGGTGCCAGTGTCAGTTCAAATACATCATTATCACAAGGCAGTGCAAATGGTGTATGTGATACATGTTATGGTGCCAATAGTAGCAGTGCTATATGTCAAGGACCACAATGTAATCCAAGTGCTATGACTGGTGGAGGTTGTAGTAATGCTGGAGGTCTAATTCCTAATGGTCAATCATGGGGTTGTTTGAGTGGAGGAAAGAAGAAATCTAAAACAAAGAAATCTAAAACAAAGAAATCTAAAAAGAAGAAATCAAAAACGAAGAAATCTAAAACAAAGAAATCTAAGAAATCTAAGAAATCTAAAACAAAAAAATCCAAGAAAAGTAGAAAGTAAAGTACAATAAATAAAATAACATTATAAAGTAATATGAGAACAAGTGATATTACTTTATCTATCTTCATTATTTTAGTATTTGTAGCAATGTATTTCTATAATATTTTAGCAGTGGGGATTAAGAAAATTCAAGATAATTGGCCAGAGTATAGATGTAATCCAACAATTATGCCATTTGCTGGTACATTTGGACATGATGTCATGAGTAATTTCACATACTGTATTCAAAACACACAGACAAATTTTATGGGGTATCTACTACAACCTCTTAATTATTTGATGACAGTAATAAACAAATCAGTTGGTGGATTAATGGAATCAATTCAAGACATTCGGTCATTTATCAATATATTTAGAAACATGATAACTTCCATTGTTCAAAGTATATTTGGTGTATTTATCAATATATTAACTCAATTTCAGTTTATATTGGTTAAAATGAAAGACATGTTAGGTAAAATAGTAGGAGTTATGGCAACCATGATGTATATACTACAAGGCACAGTTATGACAATGCAATCATCTTGGAATGGTCCTCCTGGTCAAATGGTTAGGTTGATGTCAAAATTGGCTTAATTATATTATCATATACAGAACTGAAGAATAGAATACAATAAAATTAAAATAAAATTATTTATTATACGAAGTTAATTATATGAATGATACTACTATATTTTCAGTAATAAATAAATTATATAATAAAGTAGGGTTTCTCGAAAAATACGGAGGTTCTTTATGGATGACTGTAATAGTAATTTTAGTTTTTTTCATCGCGATTTCATATTACTATATATACAACAATTTACAACCCATAAAAGCAGATTGGGCAAATCAGAAATGTAACCCAACTGTAATGCCGTTTGCCGGTTTAATTAATCCACCGGATCCTAAAAAAATGTCTGCATTTGATTTCACCGCACAAAATTTTACTGGTTGTATTCAAAATATTTTATCAGATATAGCAGGAACATTTCTAGCTCCATTTTATTATTTAGTAAATTCACTTACAAAAACACTAGATGGATTAAACGCTTCGGCTCAAGCTATTAGAGGTGTTTTAAATACAATTCGTAATTCGGTTGGTAAAGTATCCGAAGAAATAATGGGAAAAGCTCTCAATATTATGATTCCACTTCAACAGATTATTATAAAAATAAAAGATACCATCAATAAAACTCAAGGTATTATGCTTTCTAGTATATACATGTTGATGGGAATATATCAGACAATTACCGCCAGTTTTGGGGCGATTATACAAATAATTATGACATTCTTAATGACTATAGCATCAATTATGACTATTTTGTTTTTTATTCCATTTGGTCTAGGCATTCCATTTGCAATACCATTATTAGTGATTTTTATCATGATTTTGGTACCAGGTATTATGGTTTATATTATTCAGGTGATGGTACTAAAAAAATGGGTAAATCCGCTACCTGGAATACCTAGTTGTTTTATAGGTGATACTGATTTAACGCTACATGGTGGAAGCAAAATAAAAATAAAAGATATCGATGTTGGAATGGTATTACAACATAACAATGTAGTTACCGCCAAAATGAAATTAGCGAATATAGATGAAACAATCTATTGTTTGAATGGTATATACTGTACTGGAGAACACGTGTTAAAATACAATAATAGTTGGATCAAAACAAAAGACCATCCACAAAGCATAACTACTGATTTACATGACGAATATTTATATTGTATTAATACTAGTAAAAAGGTCATTCATATCGAGAATGAAATATTTGGTGATTGGGATGAGTTAGACAATACGCAAATCGACGAATTAAAACAAAAATGTAACAAGTATTTACCACAACAATTTGAATTACATGATATTCATAAATGTTTAGATGGTGGATTCGTAGCAACTACAAAAATAGAATTACAAGATGGTCATAATGTTAATATTTGCGATATAGAAGTGAATAATATTTTGCGTTTCGGTGAAAGAGTAACTGGTATCGTAAAAATAAAAGCTGATGATTTAGAAACAAAGCAATTTATTCTCGGCAAACAAAACATCGTAAATGGTGGTCCTAATTTACAAGTATGTGACACTGATTTAGGAATGAGAAGCACACTAGATATGTATGGAGAGAAAGTAAAGTGTGATTATGTATATCATATAATAACAAATAAAAGGACATTTCATGTAAATGGTATTAAATTTTATGATTATAATAGTTGTATTGATAAATATTTAGAATTGGAAAATGATAAATTAGTCAATGTTTTTATTTAATTTTTTATATACAAAATATATATAATATGGAACTAAAGATATTTGGTCATGCTTGTCGTTTAGAAATAATAATTGTGTGTTTAGTTGTTGGTTTTGTACTCGGAGGACATTTATTATGTTCATGTAGTCGCGTAGGATTAAAAGAAGGTATGGATGTTATGGGTTCTCCATTGGATTGGACTATGGGTGGTGATGTTGCCAATAGTTGGACAAACAAGGCAGACAAATATTCTCATGGTATGGAATACAGTTCTGCTCAATCAAAGTGGTCTCAATACAAAGGGACTCCTGTTCCTTTACCTGAAGGACAGATGTCTATGTTTGTAGACAATGAATTCAAACCTGAATGTTGTCCTTCCACATACAGTAATAGTTCCGGATGCGCTTGTATTACACAGGAACAAGTCAATTACATTAATCAACGCGGTGGTAACCGCACAATAGCTCCTGCTGAATATTAGATAAGGGTCTGTACTGTAAATACATAATGATTGTTAATTATGTATTTACTTATTGTGGTTATATGTTACATTTTATAATTATATTTAGAACTAATATGCGATAATAACGACTTTTCTTTGCTATATCCGTCTATAAAATAAAGTTTTGTAACGCATATATCTTGTGAAGTATTGTCCGAATTAATAATAGTAACCTTATTGTCATGTGTAGGATAAAATGTATTCAAATATATTACCTCGTTTCGTGAATTCTTGTATATAAACGGACAAATAGATTTAAAATGATTCATTTCAATTCGTATTAATTGTTGAAGGAGATTTGATTTATTAATCATTATAAAATAATGGTG
>Ga0307488_10001201_pt1 | contig 21663 bp, 19 predicted proteins | sample SB02metaG_FD_202248 | JGI IMG/M metagenome (GOLD analysis project Ga0307488, IMG submission 202248) | Sea-ice brine microbial communities from Beaufort Sea near Barrow, Alaska, United States - SB 0.2 | ecosystem: Environmental > Aquatic > Marine > Coastal | place: USA: Alaska | collected... | reverse complement strand
GGATCCAGCAGATTATTCCGCCGGATGAGTCCGTTGCTGAACAAAAGGGTGAACAGTGGATCGTCAAATGGCAAAACCAATGGCTGCCCTTTAAGGAAATGCACAGCGCCCTCGGATTGACGCCCTACGCCTATAAAACCGGGGCTATACGCCATCCCCTGCTGTTAATAGACTTCCAAAACAAGACCGTGGCAGTGGCCATTGACCGGCTGCAAAACAGCTTTGAACTGGTGCTGAAATCGCTTGGCCATTATGTGCCAAGCATCGCGGGCTTATCGGGCATCACTCAGACCGGCGATGGTCTGTTGATGCCGGTATTAAGTGTCGAAGCGCTGCTCGAGCGCGGCACATCCGGCCTGGGTGTCGGTTCAATCGCGCCCGCCGCGGCGAGCGAGCGCCAAACGATCCTAGTGGTAGACGATTCACTGAGTCAGCGCAATGCCCTAAAACTGCTGTTGGTCGATTCAGGTTTCGATGTACAGACCGCCACCGATGGCATCGATGCGCTCGAGAAGGTGCGTTTGGAGCTGCCAGCGGTCATGCTGGTGGATATGGAAATGCCGCGTATGAACGGTCTGGAACTGACTCAGGCGATCAAAAGCCAGAGCGCAACCAGCCATATCCCGATTGTAATGATCACCTCTCGCTCCCAGATCAAGCACCGTCAGCAGGCCAAGGCCGCCGGTGTGGACGACTATCTGACCAAACCATTCAATGAGAACGAGGTGGTTGATACAGTGCTGGCACTGCTGGCCCAGTTACCCACTGCGGTGCCGGGTGATCGGCCTTGAACGCCTATATGGGGATCCGTTTGGGCGTTCTCTATTTGGCCCTGCCGGGTGACCAAATTAGTCAAATCAATCTACCCAATGATCTGCATCGGCACCTTAATATGCCCTATATCACCTTGGCAGAGCGGCGCATACCGGTGCTCCAGGTCGATGAGCAGTTGAGCCAGGTCAGCGCCGCCGACTCACTCGCGACTGCTAATACTCACTATATCATCAGCCTGGCCTATGCCGATGCCAGCGGGGCGCTGATCACCCGCTTCGCATTGCAGGTCGACGCTGTACAGAAGCTGGGAGAGCTGGAGCATTACCCCATACCGATACTAATGCAGCGGCCCAACAGTCCCCTGCTCGGCCTATTTACCGATCAAGCCAAACAACCGGGCTTCGTCACCGACGTACAGGCCCTGGAACGCTTTTTCAATCACCTAATTGAGACCCCTCGCGATGACCACGACTACCCTTTGGCGGGTTGAGCTCGATCACCCGCTGGCCCTATTGGAACCCTCGGTGGTTGAGTTGGTCATCGATGGTAAGGAACTGCGGGTGCCCTATTGCCATCCGCTGCTGCAATCTTTGCTTTGGTGGCGCGGCCAGTGGATTCCCGTTCTCCGCACCACTGGCCATAGCCCGACACTGCTGGTCATGAGAGCGCTGAATCGCCCCGACTGTCCCTATCTAGCTTTGGCGATGGCCAAGGCCCCGCAACGATGCATGGTGACCGATCAGGCCTTTGCCCCGGCATTGCCGCTAGATGCTGCGGATGCCCAATCACCCTGGCATCAATGCGCACTCTCGGCGGTCGATATCGAATCCCGTATCGTGCCGATTATCGACCCAGCCCTATGTCTGGACGAAGCCTTTCTCGAGGGGCTCGTTACCGCATAGCTATAGAGTTAATAAAGCGGATGCCTCGTTGCGATTCTAGGGCTGGTCAGTCCGTCACTCGATGCAGAACCTAAAACGCAGGCATAAAAAAAGCGCCAAGCGGCGCTTTTGAGCTCGAATACCTACCGTTATGCCGGCAAGGCACCCAATACCTTGGCTTTGATCTCGGCTACCGAACCGACACCCTCAACATACAGATAGGCTGGGGCGGCACTGCCGTCCTGTTCGGCCCAACTGCTGTAATACTCAACCAATGGCTTGGTCTGCTCATGATAGACATCGAGACGATGTCGCACGGTAGCCTCTTCATCATCTTTGCGCTGAATCAATGATTCACCGGTCAGATCATCCAATCCGGCCTGTTTTGGCGGATTGTGCTGCACATGATAGATGCGGCCAGAGGCCTCATGGACGCGGCGGCCGCTCAAACGAGCAATGATTTCGGCATCGGCGACATCAAAATTAATCACCGCATCGATGGCAACACCCTGGGTCTTCAACGCATCCGCCTGCGGGATCGTGCGTGGAAAGCCATCGAACAGGCAACCATTGACACAATCGGCATCTTGAATTCGTTCTTTAATCAGCCCGATAATAATGTCATCCGACACCAAACCGCCCTGATCCATAATGGTTTTGGCCTGAATCCCAAGAGGTGTACCTGCTTTTACTGCTGCACGTAACATGTCACCGGTCGATATCTGTGGAATTGAATACTTCTCACAAATAAATTGAGCTTGTGTACCTTTACCAGCACCAGGTGCCCCGAGCAAAATAATACGCATTAACTACGTACTCCTCTTTCAATTACGTTTTGGCGGCCGCAGCTTGTTAACTGTTTAATTTCCAAGCAAAAAGTGCCACCAACTTATTTTAGGCCGGCGTACTTTACCTTTGCACCCCCTTAGATACAACTTATGAAGGGCTTAGGTAGGTACTGAAAACCATATACTCGGTATGGCGTAACCCGAACCCGCCTGACTCAGGCACGCCATTACTGGCTCTAAGGCCCAAACCTAACCGGTATTGCGCATCCCGGCGGAGATGCCCGCCATGGTCACCTTGAGAGCCTGTTCCAGGATTGGGTCGATTTCCCCGGCTTTGCGCTCCCGCTTAAGCAGTTCGGCCTGCAGATAGTTTAAGGGATCGGTATAGGGACTGCGCACATGGATCGACTGCGCCAGTAACGGGTCCGATTCCAGCAACCGCGTCTGACCCTTGAGCTGGTTAAGCAAGAGCTCACAGCGCTTCAGGTCGGCACGTAACTGGGTACCCAAACTGTGGTACTCCGGCGCTACCAATTGCTGTTCGTAATAGGCTGCGATCGAACCATCGGCCTTACCCACGACCATTTCCAATAGATCCAAATAGGCGGTGAAAAACGGCCAATCGCGGATCATCTCGGCCAGTGTTTCCGGTTCCTGCTCTAGGGCATGTTGCAGCGCCTGCGGGGCCCCTAACCAGGCTGGCAAGTTGAGGCGAACTTGCATCCAGGCAAACACCCAGGGAATCGCGCGCAGGCTCTCAATGCCTCCACCGGCCTTACGTTTGGCCGGCCGACTGCCCAAGGCGAGCTTGCCCAATTCCTGCTCGGGCGTGAGCGAGCGGAAATATGGCACAAAACGGGGGTCTTCACGCACCACCTGACGATAGTGCTGCAGACTCTGATCCGACATCTGTTCGATCAGGTCGCGCCAAGCCTGTTTAGGGGCTGGGTTGGGCTCCATGGTCGCGCGCATGGTCGCGGCAACATAGATGGCCAAACTGCGGATCGCCACGCGCGGCAAACCAAACTTATAGCGGATCATCTCGCCCTGTTCGGTTACTCGGATCTTACCCGGCACCGAGCCCGGCGGTTGCGACGCCATAGCCTTTTCAACCGGACCACCGCCACGACCGACTGTGCCGCCGCGACCGTGAAACAACATCATCGAGATAGTGCGTTTATTCGACAATTCGACCAGCGCTTCCTGGGCCTTGTATTGGGCCCAGGTGGCGGTTATTTTGCCGGCATCCTTAGCCGAGTCGGAATAGCCAATCATCACCGTCTGCTTGGCGCCACTGTATTGGGTATACCAGGGGTTCGACCAGAGCGCTTCCATGACCCGAGGAGCCCGATCGAGATCGGCTAGGGTTTCGAACAGCGGCACGATGGGCACGTTCCAGGTGACCCCGCTTTCACGCAGTAACAGCGCCACGGCCAGGACATCGGACGGCTGCTGGGCCATCGAAATAATGTAATGCGACAGGGTTTCGGCCGGCTCATTGGCCACCACGGTACAGGTGTTCAATACTTCAAGGGTGTCGGCACTGGGTTGCCAATTACGCGGTACCAAAGGGCGTTTGTTATTCAGCTGCTCATAGAGAAAGGCTTGACGCTGGGCTTCATCCCAGGCTTCGTAGTCGCCCAGACCCACATGCGCAACGATTTCATGCAGTGCTTTGACATGCCGTTCACTGTCCTGGCGTACGTCTAGCGGCACTAGATTAATGCCAAAACACTGGACCCGGCGAATGGTGTCGAGCAGTTCGCCGTCGGCGACCCGATGCAGGCCCACCTTGGTTAGGGCGTCGTAACAGGCACTCAAAGGCTCGAGCAGTTCGGCTTTGGACAGGATTGGAATCTCTTTATTGATGCCGGTGTCGTTCAACTGCGCTTCGGTCCAGCGCAGCGTCGCCATAAGGCGATCGCGAATCTGGTGCATACAAACGCGATAAGGCGTTTTTGAGCCCTGCCCATAGCTCGCACGGAAGTCCTCATCGGCCACATCCATACTCAGGCGGGCGGCCAATTGATTGATATCCCGCAGATACAAATCGGCGGCCATCCAGCGGCCTAGCAGTATGACTTCTTTGGTCACCGCATGGGTCACATTGGGATTGCCATCGCGATCGCCGCCCATCCAGGAATAGAAATGAAAGGGGCAGATGTCTTTGGCCAAACTCTGGCCCGTGGTGCGGCGGGCCACCGCATCGAGTTCACGGAGAAAATCGGGCACCGCGCTCCACAAGGAATTCTCAATCACCGCGAAACCCCATTTCGCTTCATCGACCGCCGAGGGGCGCTCATCGCGCACTTCATCGGTGTACCAGACCTCATCGATGGTCGAGCGTAGGCGCTCCTTGATTTGGTCGATTTCATAACGGAACAGGTCGGTGCGCGATAAATCGCGCAATGCGTTGGAGACGTTCTCGTATTTACGAATAAGGGTGCGGCGGGTAATCTCGGTGGGATGGGCGGTCAACACCAGTTCGATATTGAGCTCGTTTAGTACCTTAGCGACCTCAGCCTTGCCGTGTTTTTCGGCAATTTGGGCTAGGGTATCTTCCAGAACATCCCGCTTATCAGACTCGGCACTGGAGAAAAACTGCTGTTCGGCAATGTTGGCCAAGTTCAGGAACTGGTTAAAGGCGCGCGCGATCGGCAAAATATCCTTGTCTTCTAGCGCTGACATCACGTTGATTAAGGGTTGAGCGTCGGCATCATCGGCTTTATTGACCTGTTTACCGAGATTGCGGATCTCTTCGACCTTGCGAAACAGCTGGGGCCCGTGGTTCTCCAGCAGGGTGTCGCCGAGCAACTCACCGAGCATGCGCACATTTAAACGTAGGGTATCGGGTATAACGGTCATAGTTGAAAACTCCATTGCGCTCTAGTATTGCGCTCAGTCGGCATGCTAAGAAAAAGTTCAACAGCCCGCAATAGCGGGCTCCCTGAGAAAATCGAACCGACTAGGCGACTCTCGTCCCCTGTCGGTCGGCCATCACTTGATTAAATCGCGCACATCCACGGCGCTCATTCCGGCGCTCAAAATGGCCTGAATGCCAATATCGGTATCTTCAAAGGCGACACACCGTTCTGGCGCCACATTCAGGTGCAGGGCCGCCGCCAAAAAAACATCTGGGGCCGGCTTATGATGGGCGACATCATCGGCCGTCACCAGGGCATCAAAATAATGCGCCAGTTGCAATTGACCGAGCAGCATCTCTGCTCCGGCCCGACTACTGCCGGTAGCGATGGCCAGCGGCTTATTACCATAAAACTGCTGCACGATGGCCAGGGTTTCTGCAATTGGCGTCGCCTCTGACATCAACGTTCGAGACAAATTCTCTTTCATCGCTTTGGCCGCCGCTATATCAATCTCCAGGCCCGCTTCAGAAGATAGGATCTGCAGCGTTTCAAATGTGGGCACGCCGCCGAGCTGATAAAATCGTGGCCTGGAGAAGGGCAGCCGATAGTGCTCGGCAACCTGCTGCCAGGCGATATAATGCAGGGGCATGGTATCGACTAGGGTACCGTCCATATCGAAGATTAGGGCGTCGGCCTGGGCCAAACGTTGCTGCAGTTCGGGAGTGAGCATCATAGAGTCTGTTCATTTATACGAAGCAAATAGAATATCACGCTTGCTAGGGAATGAAATTCCTGGAACCGCAACGCAACCTTGCACAGGGTGATGACTAGAATGAATGCACATAAAACGGGCCCGATGCGTCTGCAAGAGGGCCCTTTTTGATTAAGGCTGGAAGGCTTATTCGATCAGGGCATCAACCGGTTGATTCTTAGATCCATCTATATAGGTCCCGTCGAAGACCTCATCGATGCTCGGTTGAATCAGGCCCTGGCCACCGCCTAAGGTTTCGATGCGCAATTCCCAGATGCCATTCATACGCCGCTTAATGAGTGCGCTGGACTGGTCTCGAATTATCGTTGGCCGCAAGATAATCAACAGATTGGTTTTCTCTTTCTTGGTCGATTTGGACTTAAACAGATTACCTATGATCGGCAGATGGCCCAATACTGGCACCCGGCTCTCAAATTCGGTAATCCGATCTGAAATCAACCCGCCCAAGACGATGGTCGCGCCATCATTGACTAAAACCTCAGTTTTCACCTGGCGTTTACTGGTCACCAAATCGACTGCACCGGCGGTATTCTCTCCTATCAAGGATTCGACCGTCTGATCGACCTCAAGCCGAATCGAACCATTCTGTTGCACGTGTGGAATCACCGAGAGGGTGGTGCCGACATCCTGCCGGTTAATGGTAAAGGGGTTGTCGGTCGTGCCGCTGCCGCCGGTCTTAAAGGGTACAGAGCTGCCTACTGTGATAAAGGCTTCACTGTTGTCGAGCGTCATTACACTGGGCGTCGACAACAGGTTGGTGTTACTTTCAGATTCCAATGCTTGGATAATCAAACCAAAATTAGCCGTTTTGCCGAAGGGATCTGCCAAGGCGAGGAAACCGCCGGTTGGTACCTGGCTGATGGCCCCAAGGGCCGAACCAGTGGTTGTTACCGCCGCACCGACACCGGTTGCGAGTTGTCCCAGGGAACCGCCAGCGATGCTCGAACTTGACGAAGCAAACGGTAGACCGTCAGCAACTCGCTCCGGGTTTGTCGCCCATTGCACACCCAATGCATCCCCATTACTGCCGGTCACCTCGACAATGGCTGCTTCGATAAGTACCTGATCCCGGGTAATATCAAGCTGGGCGATGATGGCTTCAATCTCACTCAGTTCAGAGGGTTCGGCGCGCACAATTAGGGCATTTTGATCTTCATCGGCGAGAATGGATACCGGCTGGCTCGGCGGCTCACCCTGCCCGCCCTGCACGGCTCCAGGAGCGGCAATACCTTTGAGAATTTCGGCCATTTTCTTTGCATCGGCATTATTCAGAAAGATAACCTTATAGGAGGTGTTCTCTTCGGAGGGCGTATCAAGTTTTTGGATCAGTTCGACAATCTGTGCTCGAGAGTCGGATTCACCCTTGATGATAATTCGATTACTGCGCTCATCGCCCACCAACAACACCCCTCGGTTGGAACCGGAGCTTGAACGAGCACCCTGATTACCAGCCACCACCGCCGCGGGGGAAATACGTTCCAGCAGGGTAATCATGCCACCGACCCAGGCATGCTTTAGGTTGACCACCTCTATTTCTTCGCTGCCGGCCTTATCGAGTAGATCGATGATTTCCGATAGCCGCTCGATATTGGTAGCCCGATCCGCGACAATCAAGACATTGGCGGACGGCACACCAGCTAAATGGCCGTATTTGGCCACCATGGGCCGCAATATGGGCACCAGCTCCATTGCCGACGCGTTTTGAATGGGGAACACCCGGGTAATGATGTCTTCACCGACCCGCCCGCCCGTAGTTTCAACGTCGATACCGGCAGACTTGATGTCGGACTGACCGATGATTTTGACCACATCACCCGCCACCACAGCAGAGAAGCCGTATACTTCCAACGTCGCCAAGAAGGTTTCATAGATCTGTGACTCGGTCATTTCCCGCTCTGAGACCACCGTCACCTTGCCCCGAACACGCGGGTCGATAATAAAGGTCTTGCCGGTAACCTTAGCGACCAGGTCGATCACTTCCTTAATTTCGGCATCCTGCATATTCAGAGTGTATTTTTGCGCGGTAGCGGCAAATACCAATGATGCCAAACAAAGGCAGCAGACTACCAAAGCCAATCGAACCTGAGCGAACAGAGCCATGTTCTTTACCTTTTAATATGTCGGAATGGTTTGATAGATAGTAAAAGCACGGGAACCACGGCGAATTTGAATTTTTATTTCGCCGCCCACCTGCAGTACCTGATTCAGTAAAACCTGGTCATTTTGGATATTGCCGACTGGCATGTCGTTTACCGAGGTCACAACATCCCCCGGCCGCAACCCCACCATTTGCAGTTGCCGAGCTTGCCGGGTCACCTGATAGCCTTCGGCCGAGGGCTCCAGGCCCATTTCAGCTACAAAACCTTCTGGGTCTTCGTTCGCACGTCGATTGACGTATTCGACCATGCCTTGAACCTGAGCTTGCAGATCGGCACCATTTGCCACTTCGGCATTGGCTTGTGACAGGGCTTCACGGAAGGATTCGGCTGGCGCAGGAAGGCTATTCTCATTTGGATTAACCGATTGCAGGATAGCATCACTAGACACCTGCTCATATCTGAGGATTTCGAATTGACCCCGACGATCGAGCACAACCCGATCGCCAAACACCTCGGCCAACAAAGCCTGTCCGAAAATATCTTCACCCACACCGAACACTCGACCCGACCCGCGACCCTCGCCGATAACGGCGAAGCCCTGGCCATCGCCACGGGCCATAACACCCTGGAGCGTTAAATTAAGTTTGGTTTCTGGCACATCGATGGCCGGTGTCTCGCCGACTTCTTCGACGTCCGCGACCGCACCGAAAAACTCTCGGCTGCCGATCGTGCGGCTAATTTCCAGCCAGTCTTGACCTGGACTTGAACCATCACTGGCAACCGGAACAACTCTGGCGGCGACTAGGGGCTCAATGGGCAGTAGCAACATCCAGGTAATTTGGGCCAGCCCAATGCCGCAAGCAATAACCAACAACGCCACCAGCCAGCCCTGCAAAGGCCGCCAAACCCCGATGAGTCGAGCTTTAATATCCATTAAAACACCTGCTGAGAGATATCGAACAGGGTAGTGCCGTTGCCGGGGACGCGAATGGTCATATCGTCAGCTAACGAGCGCTGAACGGTCAGGGTTGCCAGACCAGACGGGGTCAGGGACATATTCATATAATTCTCTTGACGCTCGCCCTGCACCCCTAGGGTCCAGCCTTGGTCGTCCGAGGCCAACAGCCCAAACAGAGTCGGTACCTGATAATTCTGTACGGTTCCGCCCATGGGTATGCCTACGGGCCCCCCGGACCAGGTGATGGCCCCATTCAACCCTCCCAATTGCTTGCCCCACCCAACCTCAGCGTAGACCGAGTCCAACTGCAGACGGCCGGATAGGCTTGCCTTGTAGGTTTTGTAAATCGGCGCGAATAAGGTGTCGTCGAGGTAACCTGATACATCCTTGACGGCCAAACCGGCGGGCTTAACCAACAGTGTACCCTTTACGGACATTTGAGGATTTTGGAGACTGACCTGAACCGGCAGTTTGAGCGATAACAAACCGAGGAATTGCACGTCCCAGTCTACGTTGGCGTAACCGATGGGATTCCAGCGCACCAGCGCACCACCCTGCCATAAGCTGCCGCTGGTTTCTTCTAGCGTTACGCCCAGGCTCGCAAGCCTGGGCGTAACCAATGGTACTAACCATTGTAGCGGAGTTAAAAACCCCAACGCTAGACAGTAGCTGATCAGCAGTAGGGTGACCCACTTAATATTGACTAACTTCATGTATTATATGCAATTCCATCGCGTTGTATCGGGCAACAGTTTATAGGACCCTTCAAACCATCACAATTGGTTTACATCCCCCATACGAGTAGGAATTACCCGAAGATGGAGACGGATACGGGGATAAACCGAACGCTTTAGGCCTAGTACTCAGGCCTTCGCCGTCGACTCGCGCACCACCAAGTGCGGTGCAATAAGCCAGCGCTGCTTACTCGGCCAGGGAGAGCCGATTTCCTTGACCAACATGCGGGCAGCCTGCTCTCCGATCTCTTCGAACGGAACCGATACCGTGGTCAGGGATGGATTCACAATGTCAGCCATCGGCATATCATTGAATCCGCAGATAGAGATATCTTTAGGAATCTGGATATTCAGTTTACGACAGGTTTCAATCGCGCCGATGGCCATCAGGTCGTTGGCCGCAATCCAGCCCGTGGCCTTGCCGCCCGATTCTAGGTAATCGCGCGCGCCCACTCGACCGGCATCAACACTAAAGGCATAGGTATCATCTTGATCACAATTGATTATATCGAACTCGATATTATTTTGCTGACACAACCACTCGAAGGCCTGGCGTCGCTTTAAGCCCTGTAAAATGGTATCGGGACCGGCGAAGTGGGCCAAGCGACGATGACCCAATGATATCAAATGGTTGATCGCCAACTCCATGCCATGCTGATCATCGCTTAACACCTGGTGCACCAGATGACCGTCTTGAATTGACCTATTGGCCAAGACAAGCGGTATTTCCTGCAACAGGCATTCGCTGACACTGCGGTCTTCTAAAAACGCACTCGCTAAGATCAGTCCATCGACGTTGCGCATCGCCAGGCGGCGAACTTCCTCCAGTGCTTCCTCTTGGTTATTATTACTAAAAACAAAAATAGTAATATAGCCTTGGGTAAACAAATAACTTTGGATGCCCTTGATCATGGGCGGAAACACCGGATTGAGAATATCGGGAATCACGACGCCGATAACATGGGTTTTTTGATTGCGCAGGGCCGCGGCGGCCAAATTGGGAATATAGCCGAGCTCACGGGCACAATCGCGTACCCGCTTCACCTGGTCCTTGCCCACCATATGTTCGGTCTCTGGGTTTAATGCCCGAGAGACCGTGGCAGTGCTTAATTCAAGCTCCTTTGCGATATCCTTAATTCGGACTCGCCCATATTTCGACATCTTAAGCCCTACTCCAAGTTATAAATCCGTGAGACTTCCTAACGCTCTTTCTGCAGCAAAGGCTATGGTTTCAGACAGGGTCGGATGCGCATGAATGGTCAATGCCAGATCCTCAAGTGTCGCGCCCATTTCAATGGCTAAGGTAACTTCTGCCAGCAACTCACCGGCGTTTTTCCCTACCAGTGAGCCACCCAATATCCGCCCAGTGGGCTCATCGTAAACCAGTTTGGTCAGGCCATCCTGCCCGCCCGAGGCCAGATTACGGCCGCTCGCCAACCAGGGAAAACTGGACGATTTAGCCTGATAGCCAGCTGCTTTGGCTTCTTCTACACTGAAACCAATCCAAGCGAATTCCGGCGAGGTATAGGCAACCGACGGTATCAGCTGGGTATGGAGCTGAACACTGTGCCCCGCGATAACTTCGGCGGCGATCTTGCCTTGATGTGTGGCTCTGTGGGCCAGCATCGGCATACCCGTGATATCCCCAATGGCAAAGATATGCTCAACTGCGGTTCTACTTTGCGCGTCCACGTCAACTATATCGCCGCGGCTAAGGGTCAGACCTGCGGCTTCAATATTCACTTTTCCGGCGTTGGAGCGTCGACCGACCGCAGAAATAACAATATCTGCTTCAATCGTCGTGTCTTTTGATGTTGTTAGGCGGATCCCGGCGCTGCTGGTTTCAATATCAACAACTGCAGTGCCAAAATGGAACTCACAGCCCTGCTGGACCATTGCCTTATGTAACACCTTAGCTGATTCGGCGTCCGTGTCGGGCAACATTGTATCGGCTAACTCAACCAGAGTCACCTTACTGCCTAAGGCTGCGTAAAGGGTTGCCATCTCCAAGCCGATAATACCGGCACCCACTATGGTCAACCGCTTCGGTATTTCAGGCAATTCAAGCGCTCGGGTCGAATCCCAGATACGGGCATCCACTGGCCAGTTTGGTAAACTGACCGGAGTCGATCCGACTGCGATGATGACATGGTCAAATTCAACTGCCTCTCCATCGACCGACACCGCATGGGGGCCGGTAAAAAGCGCTTCCCCTTGTAGCACGGTGACCTTGCGTCGACGCGCGATGCCGCCCAGACCGCCGGTCAGCTTACCGACTAGCGAGTCCTTATGAGCTCGTACCTTATCCAGGTCGATCTCAGGCTCTGAAAATGTGATCCCGAGTTCAGACGCATGCTTGGCTTCGCGAATTACCTCAGCAACATGCAGCAGTGCCTTGGAGGGGATACAGCCTTCATTTAGACACACGCCACCGATTGAGTCGCGTTTGTCGACTAAAACAACATTCAGCCCCAGGTCTGCCGCGCGAAAGGCCGCCGCATACCCGCCAGGACCACTGCCTATTACTAATAATTCTGTTTTCATCTCGCCTTACACCATCAGTCGTTGAGGTTCGGTCAAATATTTGCAAATTTGACGTGTGAACCGAGCCGCATCTGCTCCGTTAATAACCCTATGGTCGTAACTGAGATCCAGTGGTAAACGCAATTCCGGCAAAAACTCAGTGCCGTTCCAGACCGGCTCCGTGACCATGGGCGTAACACCCAGGATGGCAACTTCGGGCGGATTGACGATGGGGGTAAAATAAGTGCCACCGATGTTGCCCAAGCTGGTGATCGACATCGATGCGCCACCCATCTGCTCGGCTTTCAGGCGCTTGGATTTGGCTGCCAACGCTAGGACATTAATTTCCTCAGCGATGGCCACAATTCCCTTTTGGTCTGCATTGCGAATCACGGGTACAACTAAGCCATAGTCAGTGTCAACGGCGATGCCGATGTGCACATAATGCTTCTGGATGAGCGTTTGACCGTCTGCACTTAGTGAGGTATTGAACTTGGGCATCTCTTGCAATGCCTTAGCCAACGCCTTGACCAAAAATGCCAGCACCGACAATTTCACACCGCGCGCCTGCATTTCGCCTTTCAGGCCCTTACGGAATTGCTCCAGCAGATCCACAGAGGCTTTGTCGCCATGGGTCACACTGGGAATCAATTGGATCGATGCTTGCAGATTGCCAGCCGACACTAAGGCCATCTTGGTCATCGGGGCTTCGGTCACCGCACCATACTGGCTGTGATCGACCTGCCAATATTGCTGGCCGTCTGGGGTCGCCTTGACCGAATGACCTGCAAAGCTCCGCGCTCGTTCTGACGGAGACCCGTCCGGTATCATTTTAATCATTGCGCTCACCAAACCGTCGAAATGTATTGAGTTTCCATAAATTCCATCAAGCCTTCATGGCCGCCTTCGCGTCCCAGTCCAGACTGCTTAACACCACCAAAGGGTGCAGCGGGATCCGAAACCAAACCGCGATTTAAGCCAACCATACCAAACTCAAGCTGCTCGCTGATGTGCAGACCTCTTTTTAGATCCTCGGTGAACACATAGGCCACTAAACCGTATTCGGTATCATTGGCCTTGGCGATAATCGCCTGTTCATCGGTAAAGGTTTGAATCGCCGCAACCGGTCCAAAAATTTCATCATCAAGGCACAACGCATTGTCGGGCACATTACTCAGTACCGTGGGCGGATAAAAATAGCCCGGCCCGGTTGGTAACACACCACCGACTTCAATTTTTGCGCCCTTTTCAACCGCGTCACGCACAAAGGCACTGACCTTGTCTCGCGTGGCGGCATTGACTAGCGGACCCACATCGATGCCCGCTTCCAAGCCGTTGCCGACGGTTAACTTGCCCATTGCTGCGGACAGTTTTTCGGTAAACTCAGTGGCTATCGATGCGTGCACGTAAAGTCGATTGGCCGCCGTACAGGCTTCACCCATATTGCGCATCTTGGCCAGCATGGCACCTTCAACCGCCACATCGATATCGGCGTCGTGCAGCACCAGTAGGGGCGCATTACCGCCCAGCTCCATAGCAGGGGTCAGTACCTGATTGGCAGCCAGCTTCAATAGGTTGCGACCAACACCCGTTGATCCGGTGAATGACACCACTCGAACCCGAGGATCATTCATAATAACTTCGGAGATTTCCGCGGGCTTCTGCGACGGCAGGATATTGACGACACCGGCCGGTACGCCGGCTTCTTCCAATAAAGCCGCCAAAGCCAACAATGACAGCGGAGTTTCACTCGCAGGCTTAACAATAACCGTGCAGCCGGCGGCGAGCGCCGGTGCTATTTTCCGCGTGCCCATTGCTGCTGGGTAATTCCACGGGGTTATTAGGTAAGCAATACCGGCTGGCTTCTGATGCACCAGGATCCGAGCACCACTGGCAGGGGCCATGGTGAGGTTGCCATCTGCTCGAACCGCTTCTTCGGAGAACCAACGGAAAAATTCGGCGGCGTAGGTCGCCTCGCCCATCGCATCGGTTTTCGCCTTGCCATTTTCCAGGGTGATGAGCTCAGCAAATTCCGGCAAACGGGCCGTCATCAGGTCAAAGGCTTTGCGCAAAATCACACTGCGTTGTCGCGGCGTCATACCGCGCCAGACGGGCGCGGCATTGGCCGCGGCGGTCAGAGCGTCCTGTGCATCGGCAACCTCGGCCGAGGCACATTGGCTTAACACCGACTCGTCAAACGGATTGATGACATCAAATACCGCGCCTGAGGCTGAATCTCGCCACGCCCCGTTTATATACAATTGGTTCTTAAAGTCTGTCACAACACTAATCCTATAATAATTGACGCAGAGGCTGGGAGAAACGCAACACTAATTCTGACAGCAGCGCGACGGCTTGCTTGGCGTTTATTACCTCAGAATCGTAATTCAGGTCCACGGTCCATTCGGATGTGCCGAAGAATGCGATACTGATGCCAGCATGATTGTCATCTGAAAAACTGGCAATCGGTGAATCGGTGAAATCCCACAAACTCACTGTACTGTCGACTACAGAGGTTATTAACTCAATACCGGACAAGCCCGCGCGATCTGGATTCAGAATGCTGGTCTCGTCAGCGGCCAAGGTCACATAACAGTCAGAATCGGACTCAATGGCCTGGGTGAAGCGCAACGCGCCCGCGGTCATAACGGCTAATAATTCTGCTCGAGTGATGGTAAAGCCTTCTGCGCCGAGCCACTGCTCCATCGCAACCAATGCCTCGGGTGCAACTTTCACACTCACCTTCGAACGTGACTTCGCAGTCGCTTTCATAGGGACATAATTGACGACATCGTGCGCATGGAAGGGTTGCGCTATGCCAGAGGATGCGATATCCGCCAAGGCGATATTGCGTTCACTGGCCAAGGCTTTTGCCTTGGGTGACGCAAGTATCTTACCCGTGCTGGATTGCTTCATCGGCACGGGTGCTTTCGGTACATCCGCTACGGCGGCAATAGGAGCAGGCGCTGCTACGGGCTTTTCGACTGCCGGCACCGGCGCGGCACTCACGGCCGGGGCCGCACTCACCGAAGCGGTGCTTTCCTCAGGCGTGGCGGTCAGTTGCGCAATAACATCACCAACCGGTACCTCGGCGCCCTCTTCGTATTTAACGTGCGACAAATAACCCTCATGCCGAGTTTCGATATCTTGGACGGCCTTATCCGTTTCAACGGACAAGACTGCGTCGCCAGATGACACCCACTCGCCTGGCTGCTTGAGCCATTGCGCGATAATGCCCGTGTCTTGATTCATACCAAGCACCGGCATAATAATATCAAAAGACATTACAATACCCCTGTTACTAACTGTATTGCTTTGACCGTAACACCCTCAACAGTCGGAACGGTAAGGTCCTCTAGCGCTGGAGAGAATGGGATCGGAACATCCATGGCACCAATTCGCGTCAGGGGCGCATCCAGGTAATAGAAAGCCTGCTCATTCAGACGAGCCACAATTTCAGAGGTTACACCAAAGCTCTGATGACCTTGATCGACAACGATCGCCCTACCGGTTTTCTTAACCGAATTCACTAAGGTGGCGTCATCGAGTGGGGAAATGGTTCTAACACTAATCACTTCGGCACTGATCCCTTGACGCGCCAAGGCGACGGCCGCTGCTTGACACACCTGGACCATAGACGAGGTCGCTATCAGGCTAATATCCGTGCCTTGAGACACGACGCTGGCTTGGCCTAATGGGATGATGTATTCCTCTTCAGGGACCTCACCTTTCATCTGGTAGGACAGCTTGTCTTCGAAGATAACCACCGGGTTGTTGTCGCGGATCGCAGCCTTCATCAGGCCTTTCACTTCGTACGGCGTAGACGGAATAGCCACTTTTAAGCCGGGTATATGCGCAACCAGGGCTTGTAAGCTTTGGCTATGCTGCGCGGCACTGCGGCGCGTTGCACCCATATTGGTCCGAACGACCAAGGGTACCGTGAGCGCACCACCAGACATGTAATGTTGTTTGGCTGCTTGGTTGGCCAACTGATCCATGATCAGATAGATAAAATCGCCGAACATCAAATCGACAATGGGCCGCATACCAGTCATGGCAGCCCCGACGGCCATGCCCATAAAGCCAGGCTCAGAGATGGGTGTATCTAAAACGCGTTGCGTACCAAATTCTTCAACCAGCCCTGAGGTGACTTTAAACGGGGTGCCGGCTTCAGCTACATCTTCACCCAAGATAAATACACGCTCGTCACGTCGCATTTCTTCGGCGATCGCTTCGTTCATTGCTTGCGACCAAGTAATAGTTCTCATGCTATATCTCCACCTTACTGTCTGCAAACACGTGCATATCAACTTCAGATTCGTCTGGGTAAGCAGCTGCCAGGGCGTATGCAACGGCGGCTTCCGCTTCTTGCTTGACGGCGCTATTGATCGTATCCAACTCACTCTGCTCTACCAACTTCTTCGATACGAGCAACGTACTTAAGATGCTAATCGGATCGCGATCGTCTTTCCAATGCTGCTCTTCTTCTTTGGTACGGTAGTAGGCACGGTTGATATCGCCAACATGGTGACCGTGATAACGGTAGGTGGACAATTCTATAAAGAATGGGCCTTCACCGTTGCGCGCACGCTCGACTAATTTTTCAGACAGTTCGTTAACCGCTACAAAATCTTGGCCATCGACCCGATGGGACTCAATACCAAAGGCCTCAGCTCTGGCCGTTATCGTGCCAGCCGCCATTTCATCGACATGGGTATATTCACCATACAAATTGTTTTCACAGGCATAGATAACCGGTAAGTTCCACAGTGCAGCCATGTTCATCACTTCATAGAGTACGCCTTGACCGAGCGCGCCATCACCAAAGAAACAAACCGTGACGTCATCTTTGCCAAGCATTTTTGAGGTTAAAGCGGCACCCGTTGCAATACCGGCACTGCCACCAACAATGGCATTCGCACCTAAGTTGCCCATGCTCTGATCGGCAATGTGCATAGAACCGCCCTTGCCTCGGCAATAGCCTTCTTCCTTACCGAGCAGCTCACAGAACATGAGTTTTAAATCCGCTCCTTTGGCTACACAGTGGCCGTGGCCTCGGTGGGTACTGGTGATGTAATCGGTCTTTTTCAACGCTTCACAAATACCCACGGCGACCGCTTCCTGGCCACTGTACATATGGGTCAAGCCGGGCATCTTAGCGCCGAGGTAGAGATCGTTCGCGTTGTTTTCAAATTCTCGTATAGTGACCATCTGTCGATACGCTTGGAGCAAACGCGGCGTATCTTTTTTTGTTAAAGTTGCCATTTTAAATTCTCTATATAAATTAGTGCTTATGGTTACAGCTAGGACCGTGAGTATGACTGTGACTTTTCCCGCCGATCAATTTAGGCGAAGCGGTCACGCCACCGGTTACCGTGCGCCGACTTGAAACAGAACCATAGGCCGGTGTTTCTCTAGTGTTTTGAAACATTTGCTTGGCTAAAGCCACATTCGAAGCACAACCGCAGGCGGTTGCTGCTGGCAGTTTTTTGTTAACCTTTACATGCTCGCGAATGCCGTTATAGCGGATCGAAAAGCCGGCTACGATAACGCGTATCATTTCCTCGCCGGAGTCCGGATGGCTGGTATAACGGGGCTCGTCCATTTTTTGGGTGAAGTCAAAGCGTTCACCGGTTTCTACTGATTCGTAGGTATATATAGGCATATGGTTTCCTCAACCTTGCCAGCGATATAGCTATCACTGACAGGGTTTTCAACTTTAACGATGGCTGTTAATTAATAAGCATTTGCGACAAATAGATCTTGGGCAGGGAACAGAGTAATAACTCGGCAACCGGTGGCGGTTACGACGATTTCTTCCTCAATTCGTGCAGCTCCATTGCCGTCCGCGGCTGGGCAATAGGTTTCAAGCGCGAAAACCATGCCTTCTTTCAATTCGAAAGGGTTCTCGAAAGACACTAAACGACTGATGATCGGCCGTTCATGCAACGCCAAACCAAGGCCGTGACCAAACTGGAGGCCAAAGGCTTCCATTTCAGAGTCGAAGCCGAAGGCCTGTGCTCGAGGCCAAACGGCCGCAATCTTATCGGTCGTCATGCCTGGTCTAACCAGAGCAATGGCATTGTCGATCCACTCACGCGCTTTGGCGTAGGCATCCACTTGCGCCTGAGTTTTACTACCGACGTTCAAGGTACGGTAATAACAGGTTCGATAACCCATGTACGACTGAATAATATCAAAGAATGCTTGATCGCCAGGGCGATACATCCGGTCGGTGAAATTATGGGGATGGGGTGAACAACGCTCACCCGACACCGCATTAATCGCTTCAACATCGTCTGAACCATTGTCATACAGAAACTTATTGGCGAGTGCGACCATTTCGTTTTCACGCTTGCCAGGCTTAAGCTCCTCGGCAATTAAATGATAGGCACCATCGACCATAGACGCGGACTGGTTCAACAGGATGATTTCATCCATGCTTTTAATCTGTCGGGCATTCAACATAACCTGTTGAACGTCACGCACGTCAAGCCCTTCCTGCTGCAAAGCAAACAGCATCGGAGGTTCACAAACGTCCACACCGATCGGCATATCGAAAACACCTTCTTGGCGTAACAGATCGGCAATTTCTTTAGCCGCGTTTGCAAACAAACCAGCCTCTTCACCGACCGAACCGCGCAGACCCAACATACCGGCACGCCAATGGTCGGGTTCGAACCAAGGGTTGTGCAGACGATGGTGCGCTGCGGCGCTGCCGAAGTCCCACAAATAGGGATCCGAGTTACCCGTAAACAGAGCATAGCGAGCAAACTTATCACGTGACCACTCGCCAATAACACTGCTGGTGAGGTAACGAATATTGTTGTTGTCGAAGCAAAGCATTGCGCCAAGATCAGACTCTTCTAGCGCGGTACGTGCTCGTGCGACCCGGTAACGATGTAAGCGACTGAAATCAACACGCTCTTCAAAGTCGACATTCATCCGTCCCGGAGACGGGATTGGACGTTCCCAATCCCAGCGCGGGTCCAGGTCAGGGTTCGTGATAATTCCGTTATCACTTGGAGTTATAATAGCCATATGTCTAACCCTTAGTTGTTATTGAATTACCATGCCGCCGTCGATCATCAACAACTGACCGGTCATATAATCTGAATCTGGGGCCGCCAGAAACACTGCGGTGCCAACAACATCTTTGGGATACGAATAGCGCTTCATCAGAATCATGTTTTTGGCCAGCTCATCCATAGAATCGCCTTCTTTTTCAAACTTACCGATAGCGACCAGGTCCTTATCAAGCTGTTCCCACAACTCAGTTCGAACGACACCTGGGCCGTAGCCGTTTACGGTGATGTTATGGTCTACCAGGGCTTTGGCGCCGCCGTTAATCATGGCTAGAACCGCATGCTTCGAACACGAATAAGGCACAACATCATCAAATGCTTGGCGCGACAAGATGGAGCCAACATTGATGATTTTGTATGGACCGTTTTCTTTACCCTGAGCAATCATCTGCTTGCCGGCTTCCTGCATACCGACCAGAACACCCCAGGCATTGACCTTCATGATCTGGTTCCAATTGTCTTCGGTAATATCCAAGAACATCATCGGCTTATTAATACCAGCATTGTTCAGCATAATATTGAGGCTGCCAAAGGCATCAACGGTCGCTTTAACAGCCGCCGTCATTTGCTCACGATTGGTGACATCTAAACGCACGGCGATGGCTTCGCCACCTTGAGCCTTGATACGCGCAACAACGGCTTCACAGCCTTCGATATTTAAATCGGCAACACAGACCTTTGCACCATGACGTGCGTATTCTTCAGCTACGGCGGCACCCATGCCTTGAGCTGCTCCGGTAACCAATACATTCTTTCCAGCTAGACGTTGTGACATGATTTAATTCCTCAGTAGATGATGATTATTATTGTTTTGTTATAGCGGCGGTCAGCTTTCTTCGTAACTGGTCGGTATCGAAGAGCACCAGACGCCTTTGCAATTTATCCTCATACATTACAGACATGGTCTGGAACAAAATGACGGTAAGTAGCAGTATTCCGAGATATATTTGCACTACGTAAGCAGGTGTTATGTTAAATACCAATCCGGTATTGAGAAAGTTCACCGTCAAGGTCCCGACTATTGCGCCGACCACACCACCTTTGCCACCCAGAATGCTCACACCACCTATAAAGGCGGCCACCGTTGCGGCCAGCAAGAGATACTGCAACGCTAAGGGTTGTGCAGTACCAGAGCGCAGACCAATGATCGCTCCGCCGACACCGGCACAGAAGCCAGACAAGGCAAAGACCAGGATCATCGGCCGATTCAGGCTAACACCGGATGCAACAGCTTCTTTACGGGCACCACCAATGGCGTAGATTTCGCGACCGTATTTGGTGTAGCGCATGAACAGGCCAACGACGATACAGAGCACAATGACCAGAATTGACGCTGGCGAGAAGAACACACCCATTTTCGTTTGAATAAAGTCGGTGACAGTAAAGTCCGTTAGCATGACCGTTCGTTCATCGGCAGCAAATAGCGACACACCGCGCAACAACATCAGGGTACCGACCGTTAATACGATGGCTCTGACTTTTAGGTAAGCAATTAAATAACCCTGAGTGGCACCAATCAACGTAGCGCAGACGACACCGAGCATTATTGAAGTGGGTGCACCGAGATCGTCCGCAAATCGAACCACGATAACCGCTGCCAAAGCAGCATTTGAGCCAATCGATAAGTCAATCTCACCTGCGATAATGCACAGTGTCAGGGCGAGGCCGACCAGGCCGAGCACTGCAAAACGCTCCATAATCGCAAAGCCAGTGTTGAGGGTAAAGAACAGCGGATTGGAGAACGCAAATATCGAAAACACCAGTATCGACAGGATCACCGCAAAGGCAAGGTCAGGATCTTTGGAAAATATTTTTTTAACATTCATTTCTAATTATCCTTCTGAGCGGGAGCCGCGGCGAATATAGGCGAAAATTATGATGCTAAACACAATCATCAGGCCAACCGATAGCACACGAGGACCACTGTTAAAGCCCTGAAGTACCATGAGGTTATCGATTGACGAAATGAAAATAGCACCTAGGCTGGTCCGCAGGGTCGAGCCAAAGCCGCCCACAATTGAGTTACCCCCAACCATGACCGTGGCAATGACCAGAATTGTGAAGTCACCACTGGAGCCAAAAGACGACGAAAAGTAGTTAGCCTGAGCACTCGACATCTGGGCCGAAAAGGCGACCGCGACAAAGGCACAACACACTGAGGCAATGATACAAACCTTTATGGCCA
>Ga0307488_10001200_pt1 | contig 21670 bp, 34 predicted proteins | sample SB02metaG_FD_202248 | JGI IMG/M metagenome (GOLD analysis project Ga0307488, IMG submission 202248) | Sea-ice brine microbial communities from Beaufort Sea near Barrow, Alaska, United States - SB 0.2 | ecosystem: Environmental > Aquatic > Marine > Coastal | place: USA: Alaska | collected... | reverse complement strand
CGCAAAGTGGTTTATAGGCCACTAGACCCTAAGCGCAGAAAGCAAATAAGCTTTAGTCCAAAACGGGTGTGGGTCAGCCAAGGTTGACGTTTACCCGATAGATGTTTAAGTTATGTTCTATAATTTAACAATAAGGTAACCTTATGACCCCCCATCAAAAACGATGCCTAGACTTTATTATTGCATTTTGGAAAGAACACGGCTTCTCGCCTTCGTATACTGAAATTCAAGATTTCTTGGGCGCGAAGAGCAAAGCTAGTGTTGCATCCTTGGTGTACAACTTGGAGCGCCGTGGTTTTATTAATCGCATTCCACACAGTTCGCGTTCGATAACAGTTGTAAATCAGGACCATCCCGGTATATGATGGGCAGTATACGAACTTTCATTTGTATTACCTCCCTGTTAAACTTGCCCCGGACATTGTTCCGGGGTATTTTTTAACTATGACCCCAGAAGTTCTTAAAGAATATCTAGCTAAGGTGCCTCAGATGCCGCCGGATGAGCAGCGTAAAGTGCTGGACATCGTCACACGGCTTAATGCTGCTACTGCCAAGGCCAAGCAACAAACAGGGTTTTTAGACTTTGTTAGGGCAATGTGGCCCGGTTTTGTTGAAGGCTACCACCATAAGATAATGGCGGAGGCCTTCGAGCGTGTCGCTGCGGGCACTCTCAAGCGTTTGATCATCAACATGGCCCCTCGACACACCAAGAGCGAGTTTGCCAGCCATCTGTTTCCGGCGTTCTTCATGGGGCAGCACCCAGCTAAGTATGTGATCCAATCTTCTAACACTAGTGATCTAGCGGTTGATTTTGGACGTAAAGTACGTGACACCATTAGAGAGCCAAAGTTTTCAAAGATATTCCCGGATTGCAGCATACACGATGATGTTGCGGCGGCAGGCAAGTGGAAGACTACAGCTAAAGGTGAATACTTCGCTATCGGCGTTGGTGGTACGCTAACCGGACGTGGTGGCGATCTTATCATTATAGATGACCCTCATTCAGAGCAGGAAGCTAAACAAGCGGAAACTCGACCTGAGATATACGACAGCGTCATGGAGTGGTACACTTCTGGTCCTCGTCAGCGTGTCCAGCCGGGAGCAGCTATTGTGATCGTCATGACACGGTGGAGTAAACGTGACCTAACAGGACGTGTGATTAAGAAAGCAACTGAAGACGGAACCATAGAGGATTGGGAGGTTATCGAGCTTCCAGCGATCTTGCCCTCCGGCAAACCGATCTGGCCTGAATACTGGCCTGAGAAAGAGATACTGGCGATTAAAGAGGAATTGCCGATCCCTAAATGGATGGCGCAGTATCAGCAGAAGCCTACGGCGGAAGAGGGCGCGCTAGTCAAGAGAGATTGGTGGAAACGATGGCCCCACAAGCAAGCTCCAGAGTGCGATTTTGTCATACAAAGCTGGGATACTGCGTTCGAGAAGACCCAGAGAAGTGATTATAGCGCCTGCACAACGTGGGGTGTTTTTACCTATGAGGATGAAGAAACAGGGATTTCAGTACCTAATGTCATTCTTTTAGACGCTTTTCGGAAGCGTATGGAGTTCCCAGAATTGAAGAAAGAAGCGTATGAAACGTATATGCACTGGGAGCCAGATGCTTTTATTGTTGAGAAGCGAGCCAGTGGCGCGCCTCTTATCTATGAGTTGCGCGCTATGGGTATTCCTGTTAGTGAGTTTACACCGGGACGTGGTAACGATAAGATAGCTCGTGTAAATTCTGTTTCCGATCTGTTCGCTTCTGGTATAGTATGGGCACCGGAACATCGTTGGGCTGATGAAGTGATCGAAGAGTTTGCTGAATTTCCCGCTGGAGAACATGATGATTATGTGGATAGTTCAACACAGGCATTGCGCCGATATCGGGAGGGCGGTTTTATCCGCGCGGCTTCTGACGAAGAAGACGATGACACCCCGGTCTTACCCATGAAGAAGTATGAATACTATTAGGAGCCGCTATGCCTATAAATGTTGAGAAACGTATGATGCCGAATACGATTGCGGCGGATGCTGACGTAAGTCTAGAGATATCCCTACCTGCTGAAGAGGAGCTTGATTATGAGCTTGCTGAAGAAGAGGAGCAGATGGACGGCAGCGTTGTCATCGACTTCGATCCAGAAGCAGCCAACGACGCGGACGCCGGAAATCACGAGCAGAACCTCGCAGAGATCATGGAAGATGACGAGTTGGACAGTGTCGGCAGCGAGTTAGTAGAAGCCTATAAAGAAGATAAGATGACCCGTCGAGATTGGGAGAAATCTTATATAAAAGGCTTGAGCCTAATGGGCTTACAGATTGAAGAACGCTCCCAGCCTTGGGCTGGAGCAAGTGGCGTCTTCCACCCAATTCTTACAGAAGCTGTGATTAAGTTCCAAGCTGACGCTATGACTGAGACTTTCCCTGCGTCTGGCCCTGTTCTATCGCGAGTTATTGGACAGGACACCCGTGATCGCACTAAACAGGCGAAGCGCGTTCAGCAGGATATGAATTACTACTGCACTGATGTGATGTCAGAGTACAGGGATGAACACGAGCAAGCTCTCTTCTTTCTCCCTATTTCTGGGTCAATATTCAAGAAAGTATACTTTGACCACAACTTGAACCGTCCAGCGTCCAATTTTGTTATGGCGGATGATTTCGTTGTTGCATATGGTACTTCGGACATTACGTCCTGCCCCCGCGCTACTCACGTTATGAAGATGTTCCCCAACGAACTGCTCAAGGCACAACTCTCTGGCGAGTTCCGCGACATCGAGATACCCGCACCTGCTATTGAATATACAGATGTAGAGAAACGAGAAGATAGGATATCGGGCACTAGCCACCCTTCCGCTCATAAAGATGATCAACACACGCTTTTAGAAATGCATGTTGAGTTTGATCTTCCCGGTTTTGAAGATATGGACGAAGACGGAGAGCCAACAGGCGTTGCGTTGCCGTACCGGATAACTATAGATCAGTCTAGTCAAACTATTCTTTCAATCTACCGGAATTGGGGAGAGGATGATGAAACAAGAACGAAACACGAATTTTTTATCAGATACTTGTACCTTCCCGGTATGGGTTTTTATGGCACTGGCCTTACTCATCTACTTGGTGGTATTGCAAAGTCCGCCACCAGTATTCTGCGTCAGTTGGTCGATGCAGGAACGCTTGCCAATCTCCCGGCTGGTCTCAAATCCAGAGGATTGCGGATCAAGGGAGATGACAGTCCGTTAAGACCCGGTGAGTTCAGGGACGTTGACGTTCCCGGCGGTGCTATAAAAGACAATATTACTTTCCTGCCATACAAAGAACCATCCGCAGTCTTGTTTCAATTATTAGGTAGCATTGTTGATGAAGGCCGGAATATAGCCAGTATTGCTGATCTAAAGATCGGCGACATGAACAGTCAAGCTCCTGTCGGAACAACACTAGCTATTCTAGAGCGTGGTATGAAAGTTATGAGCGGAGTACACGCTCGTATTCATGCTGCTATGCGGAAAGAATTTAAGCTGCTATCTGGCTTGATTAAAGACACGGCTCCTGACGAGTACGAATATGAAGTCGAGGAAGGCGCTACCCGTGGTAAAGACTATGATGATCGCGTTGACATACTTCCTGTCTCTAATCCCAATGCTTCTACTATGGCACACCGGATAATGACGCATCAGGCGATCCACCAGTTAGCTGTTTCGGCTCCAGAGATATACGACAAGAAAGAATTACACCGCACTATGATAGAGGCTATGGGGGTAGATAACACTGAAAAGCTAATCCCTGTAGATGACGAGATGAAGCCAATGGACCCTGTCGCGGAGAACATGGCGTTGATGACAAGCAAACCCGTCAAAGCACACCTTCATCAGGATCATGAAAGTCACATCCGCGTTCACCTTGCTGCGGCGGAAGACCCTCAGATACAGAAGATTATCAAACAATCACCATCAGCAGCGGCTATAGCAGCGGCAGGTGCAGCGCACGTACAGGAGCATGTAGCATTCCAGTATCGCCGTGAGATCGAGAAACAGTTAGGCGTTCCTTTGCCAGAACATGATAAGGATTTGCCAGCCGAAACGGAAGTTATGCTATCTAAGTTAATTGCAGACGCGGCAGATAAACTGCTCAAGAAGGACCAAGCAGAAGCTCAAGCGATGAAGAATGCTGAAGAACAGAACGATCCTGTCTTGCAGCTACAGAAGATGGACGCTGAAACAAAACAGGCCGAAGTCAAACGCAAAACTATGTCTGATCGCTTCAAAGAGATGATGGGCAAGGAAGAACTAGCTGCGAAGAAACAGAAAGATGGCACTGCCGCTGGGCAAGAAGCTCAAGACAAGATGTTCGACAAGATGATCCAGCTAGAACAGTTGAAGCTTGAGAACGCGCGTATAGCCGCTCAGGCACAGCAAGCAGGCGCTCGTCTGGGTGTTGATGTGGCTCAGAGCGTTGTTGATGATCAGATCGAACGTGAGCGCATTGCTGCTCAAACCGCGCAAGCAGAGATGCGGGAAGGGGTTAACGTCCGTCGCAATGATCAGATGGCATCTAACGAGGAGAAACGGATTGAAGGCGAAGCTTCTCGTAATCAACAGAACATGGCTCAACGCTTTGCAAACATGTTTAAATCAGGATCAAATAACGAACAAGACGGACAAGATGAGAACAAATAGTGAAAAACAGTTGAAAGTTTGAAACATGGCAGATACTATACTCACTACATTACGCGAACGCCTTCGGCGGGAGATGAATGATGCGGCGGACAATACTGCAACAGGGGCGGCTTTATCAGCACCTAGCGCAGATATGATCGCGGTAGAGTATGCAAAACAAGTGGGACGAATAGAAGGACTAGCGTTAGCTGAGAGATGTCTTCTTGATATCCTAGATGAAATAGATAAACGGGAGAAACTTGACATATGAGCAAAGCCTCAAAGATAGTCGATCTACCAAAGATAGACCCTGAAACATTTGAGAAGAAAGATGAGTCCCCTACTCAACTACCAGTGCCTAAAGGTTGGCGGATGTTAATCGCCATTCCAGAAGTGGAAAGTGTTACGAGAGGGGGCATCATTAAAGCAGATAGCACCAAGAACATTGAACAGACATCCTCTGTTGTTGGTTTGATCCTCGCAATGGGAGATCAGTGCTATAACAATAAAGAACGCTTTGGCGACATTCCTTGGTGCAAAGAAGGCGATTTTGTTCTTATTGGAGCCTATAAAGGCGTTCGTTTTAACATTCATGGGAAAGAGTTTCGGTTGATCAATGATGACACAGTACAAGCTGTTGTTGATGATCCCCGTGGCTATTCGAGGACATAATGGCTGAAGCAGCACCACAGTATGAAGAAGCAGAGCCTCTTCCAAACCCAAGCTTGGAAGAGATTGATGAAATTGAGATTGAAGTCTTAGATGACACTCCTGAAGAAGATCAGAGACCTAATCGTGCAGAGATGGGCGATCATCAAAGCGAAGATGACGGGGAGGAGTTAGATCGAGAGATCGCTGATTATTCAGCGGCGGCTCAGGATCGTATCAAGAAACTTAGATATGACTTCCATGAAGAGCGTCGGGCCAAGGAAACGGCGCTACGCAGTACAGAAGAAGCAACCCGTTATGCCCAACAAGTTGCGTTGGACAACGAGGCACTCAAGCAAAACTTAAATAACTCCCACTCTGTGTTGGCTGAACAGCACGGAGCTAAGAGTGATGCAGAGCTTGAAATGGCCCGTAAAGAATATAAAGAAGCCTATGAGGCTGGCGATACGGACGAGTTACTTGCTGCACAAGAAAAAATATCTGCACTAACAACGGAGCGGATGTTGCGCCCCGCGCAGATACAGCAACAAGTCCAACAACCTCAACAAGCCCAGCAACCTCAAGGCCAAGCCCCGCAAACTGGGACTCCTGATGTCCGATCTACTAAGTGGCTTCAGGAAAATAACTGGTTTCACGGCAAGGGAACTGAGGATATGACAGGCTACGCTATAGGCCTTCATCAAAAATTAGTTAGCGCAGGGTTTGACCCGCGCATACATGAAGAGTACTATTCAAAGATTGATGAGGGAATGCGAACAGTGTTCCCTGATTACAAGTTTTCTAAGGCGGCAAATACAGGTGGTAACGAGACTAGTGTCTCTGCTGTGACGCCAAGGAAATTACCGCCAAAAGTGGGCGGGCCGTCACGGGGCGGTAAAGCTCCGCGCAAAGTGCAGCTAACCACCACGCAAGTCGTCCTCGCAAAGCGGCTTGGGTTAACGAACAAACAATACGCAGCACAGGTTGCAAAGGATACATTGACTAATGGCTGATACGCGCACCGCCCCACAAGGGCGAGATCAAGAGACACGCGAAACTGAAGATCGAGTGACTGAATATCGTCCTCCTTCTAATTTGCCCGATCCTACTCCGCAGGATGGATATGAATTTCGATGGGTTAGAGTTGCCATGTTAGGCGAGGACGACAATCGAAATGTATCTATGAGAATGCGGGAAGGATGGGAGCCTTGTCTTGCAGAAGATCACCCTGAATTGATGATTATGTCAGATGTGAGCGATAGCTCTCGTTTTGAGAATAACGTCGTTATTGGTGGCCTTATGCTATGTAAATGTTCGAGCGAGCTTGTGAAAAGCCGGGAGAGCTTTTACTCAAACAAGGCTGCACAGCAACAGCAGAGTGTGGATCATAATTTCATGCGCGAAAACGATCCAAGGATGCCCCTTCTGGAAACAGAGAGAACATCCCAGACTTCGTTTGGCGCTGGTCGCCCACGCGGATAGTCTGCGCGGGCTTAACTTTGCACAGGAGCAAGTAAGATGGCAGCAACAGCAGCCCCTTATGGTTTCATCCCTGTTAGCCGAATGGGCGGATATGACAATGGTTCATTCCGTCAACTCAAAGTAACGAATTCTTATGGCACCTCGATTTTCTTTGGTGACATTGTTGAACTTGTTGCGGCTGGCACAATTGAAATCGACACCGTTGCAACCTCGTCACGTCCTATTGGGATTTTTCAAGGATGTAGCTTCACCGATCCAAACCTCAACTACAAATTATTCAGTCAGATGTGGACAGGCGCAGTAGTGTCAACGGATATTTTGGCACATGTTGCGGACGATCCCCGTATTGTTATGCAAGTACAGTGTGATGACACCATCGCTCAAACTCAATTAGGTTTGAACTTTGAGGTTAACACTTACGCCGCTGGCAACACCAATCTTGGTAAATCAGCCATCTCAGTAGATAGCACGACTCCGGCAACGACAAGTACGTTCCCGCTTCGTTCTATAGACTTTGTTGATGGCCCAGATAGTTCTGTTGGAGATGCAGCTACTGACCTTTTGGTCATTTGGAATGCAGACGTCCACCAGTACGATCTGGCTCTTGGCACCTAAAGGAGGAATTGAGCTATGGCTGCAATTTCACGCGCCCAACTACTCAAGGAATTACTTCCGGGTCTAAACGCCCTATTCGGCCTTGAGTACGACAAATATCAGGATGAGCATACGCAGGTCTATGACAGCGAAAGTTCAGAGCGATCCTTCGAAGAAGAGACTAAACTCTCAGGCTTCGGGGCAGCACCTGTAAAAAAAGAAGGTATGGCTATGGCTTATGATACAGCGCAAGAGAGTTTCTCTCAGCGTTATGATCATGAGACGATTGCTATGGGTTTCTCCATCACTGAAGAGGCGATGGAAGATAACTTGTACGACAGCTTGTCTTCTCGTTACACCAAGGCATTGGCTCGCGCCATGTCTTACACCAAGCAGGTTAAAGCTATGGTTCCGTTCAATACGGGCTTTACGGCTACAACAGGCTATCTAACTGGCGACGGCGATCAGTTGTTCTCTACTTCTCACTCTATTGTGAGTGGAGCCGACTTATCAAACCGTCCAGCAACTGCTGTTGATTTGAACGAAACGTCTCTTGAAGACGCGGCTATTCAAATCTCCAACTGGACCGACGAGCGCGGTCTTTTGATTGCTGCACAGCCTGTTAAATTGGTTATTCCAACCAACTTACAGTTTGTGGCAACTCGTATCTTAAACTCACAGTTCAAGACAGGTGTAGCTGACAACGACATCAACGCAATCGTGCATAACAGCACAATCCGCGATGGTTACTGCGTCAACCACTACTTGACAGATACCAATGCTTGGTTCTTGAAGACTGACGTGCCTAACGGCTTGAAGTCTTTCACCCGTGTTGGAATGTCTACGTCGATGGACGGGGATTTTGATACAGGAAATGTAAGGTACAAGGCCCGCGAGCGTTACAGCTTCGGTGTTTCTGACTACTTAGGCATTTACGGCTCACCCGGCTCTTCTTGACCCCTTACAAGAAGATAACCAAGGGAAAGAGGGCTTCGGCCCTCTTTCTTTTTGCCTTTTTTAATATTTAGACTAGCGTTCTTTATTCGTTCCTTGTATAATTTGATATAGCATTTGAATGGGAAGCGCCTCATGCTCTTTCTGGTTTTTATATAGGAGAATTGTTCGATGCCAACACACTTCACTAATGGCGTCTCTGACGTCGTAACAGGTAACCCTCTTTACGAATTGGGCGTACTGGACCCCACTAAGTACCATACTTTTTGGGATGATTTTGATACCACACCTATCGCGGCTCAGTGGACTTTAACTGCTACTTCTGCTGGATCAGGCACTTCTGCTATTACTGTTCCTGATGCAGATGGTGGTTTAGCTCGTATTACTACAGCCGCTAACGAAAATGACGGAATATACGCTGAGTGGATTTCTGAGACATTTAAGTTAGAGAGTGGAAAGAAGACTTGGCTAAAGTGCCGTCTTTCTGTTGGTGATGCGGCTCAAAGTGATTGGCTTATAGGTTTACATTCTACAGACACTACGCCTCATGACGCTACGATGCGTTATATATTTGAGAGCGTAGATGGCTCTGCGGCTGTTTACTTTAACAACGATAATAACACTACAGACTCAGATAGCTCCACTGTAGCGACAATGGCTGATGATACTTTTATTACGTTGTCAGCTTATTATGACGGCGTAACATCAATTCAATTGTTCGCAAATGACGCTCTAGTAACGACTATGTCGAGTATCACAGTACCAGCAGCCGAAATGGCTGTAGGCTTTGGATACATAAATGGAGCCGCTGGCGCAGAAACTGCGGATGTCGATTACATTCTAGTGATTAAGGAGCGTTAATCCTCATGCAAACCAACTTAACTATGGTTGGAGACAAATGGGCCGTCGAGATAATCGGTGGCCCAGATGAGGAAACTCTGACTAAAACTTTTAGCGGACGCGAGCAGGCAACAAACCAAATAAGACTTTGGGGAAACGGTCAGTCCGAAATGCCTATCTTAAAAAAGAAGCGCGCTAAATCTGAGAAATCGGTCAAACCTAAGAAAGTTGAAGCCGTGAAAAAATAACTTTACTTTTTTGAAGAGGATATAAGATGTCTAAACCTATGGTCATCACTCTTAGCCCTACAGCCCTTGACGCAGATGGTTTGTCTACTACTGAAACCTTGTTGGCGACTAGGTTAGATTACTTGATTAATGGAGCTTACTCTGTTGGTTTCGATAGGAACGGTATTTGTGCTGCCCAAACTAATGGCGCATCTGCGGCGTTAACTCTTAATGGCGCGCAAGGAACCGATTTTAGCGCGCGTAAAGGCGCTCACATCCAAATATTTGCGGGTTCGGACAACACAGGCATTACGTTTGAGGTTGTCGGAACGAATGAATACAGCAAACGTGTTTCTGAAACAATAACCGGCCCCGACGCAGGACTAACGGTTCTAGGGGCTGTTAGATTTTGGACTATAACTAGTGTTACGTCCTCCGCCGCAGTAACTGATAACTGCGAAGTAGGAACAAATGGTTACGCTGTTTTTTCAACTCCACAGCATGTTAATTCTACCCACGCTGGAAATGACAGCGGTGAGACGATTATCTTTACTGGTGAAGACAGATATGGAGCTTTGTTAACTGAGACCATTACGGGAGGATCAGGTGCGGCAGTAGCCACGCTAGGTAACTTTGCTAGGGTTGATCGTATAACAGCTTCTGGAGCAGGTGCAGACGCCGTGATTGCGGGTTCAGCCGCTTTATGTGAAAGCGGTTGGAAAGTGCTTAACTATCGTGGACCAGACTTCAATATAGGGATTGGTTGCACTTCCGGTGGGGCTACTTACGCAATACAACATACTTTCTCTAATGTTATGGCTAAAGGATTTGTTGAAAGTAGCGCGGATCTACTTACTCACGCGACGATCACGGGCAAAACTGGCGCTTTTGAAGGATCATACTCTAGCCCCCGTGTTGCTACTCGTTTAGCGATTACAACAGCAGGCACCGGCCCCGTTACAGCCGCTATAGTTCATGCAGGAGAAGGATAACTTTTGAAAACTTTTAACAAAATCACGGTAGCTACAGATTTGACAGTTTAGGAATGTCTGATGCAGAAGAAACGTGATTATAAAAAAGAGTATCGCGAGTACCATGGTAAGGCGAGCCAGATTAAAGACCGGGCTAGTCGAAATTCTGCACGAAATGCCGCAGTAAAAAAAGGCAGCGCCTACAAAGGAGACGGTAAAGAAGTTGATCACAAGGATAACAATCCACGTAACAACTCTTCCGGCAATACGCGGGTAATGTCCAAAGCGGCAAACCGGGCTAGACCAAGAAGGAAAATATAATGGCTAACGCTTTACCAGTTACTGTAAAGAACCGGAAGACGGGGAAGGTTGATATTCGTAAGAACGTCGATATGATGGTGAACAACAGTCTCGCTGGGATTGAATACGATGACCCTGAATTTACAGTTAAACACGATAAAGGCGAGACAGATCAAACGTCTCGTGCTTTCCGCGCAGCGGCTAAGGCCCAAGTCATTAAGAAAAACCGTAGAGGAAAGAAGAGAAAGTAAATGGCTGCACCAACCACATCAGGCACGTTTGATTTTAAACTCGACATACTTGACCTTTGTGAGGAAGCCTACGAGCGCGCGGGCACTGAGATGCGGACAGGCTATGATCTGCGGACCGCTCGCCGAAGCATAGAATTGATGATGTTGGAGTGGTCAAACCGTGGCCTTAACCTTTGGACCATAGCCGAAGCATCTGTAAGCCTAGTTAGCGGCACTGCTACCTATGCTTTAGATGACAGTTGCATCGACGTTATGGAAGCTGCGATAAGGGATGGCACAGGTACTAACCAAGTTGATTACAACCTGACGCGCATATCTGTTTCAACCTATGCTCAAACATCTAACAAGAACACTGAAAGTCGGCCTACATCTATTTATGTAGACCGTCAGAATAGAGTAACAGCTACTTTATATCCGACACCTAGCGATAGCACACAAGTGTTGCGCTATTGGTTCATTCGGAGGATCGAAGACTTGGGCGCGACAAACACTAACAACAACGACATGCCAGAGCGTTTCCTTCCTGCTTTGATATCGGGGTTAGCTTTCAATATTGCGCTGAAGCGGCCTGAACTTGAGTCTCGCATACCAACGCTCAAGGCGCTGTATGAAGAGGCTTATGAGTTGGCAGCTTCTGAAGATAGAACTAAAGCTTCCTTGGTATTCTCACCGCTACAAGACTTTATTGATGTGAATTTAACATGAGTGAACACTGGGCAGCAGGGAAACATGCGTTCGGCTTCTGCGATAGATGCGGTTTTCGCTATTCTTTGTCTGCTCTTAAAGCAGAATTTGAAGACAAGAAGCCAAACGGGCTGTATGTTTGTGGCACTTGTCTTGACCCGGACCATCCGCAATTGCAGTTGGGACGGTTTAGAATTTTTGATCCGCAGAGTTTAAACAATCCAAGACCAGACTTGAGCCAAATAGAAAGCACTTCTTTCTTTGGTTGGAATCCGGTTGGCGATGACATATCTCTGGAGCTAAATGTTAGCGTCGGAAATGTAACGATTACAACCTCATAGGAGACTAAAATGGGTATCAAGGTAACACCAAAGAAACTGAAACCTACGGAAGAAAAAACAAAAGTAAAGAAGAAGTACAATTATGGCGGAAAAGTGAAGTCAGGCGCTAAACCAATGGGCTATGCACACGGCGGAATGGTTTCTGCTGGAAGCTCTCGCATTAAGCCAACGAACCAATCCTCTACAAAAGCCAAAGGTATGGGCGCGGCAACAAGAGGCGGAAACTTTAAGGTCTAATCATGAATTATGCGTCTTTATTATCTAGTATACAGACTTATACCCAGAATACGGAAACGTCTTTTGTGTCTGAGATACCGAATTTCGTCAGACAGACGGAAGATCGTATCCAGCATTTGGTGCAACTGCCTATGTTTAGGAAATCGCAATCAGGGGCTATAACTGTGAACAATCGTTTTTTGTCCGCGCCATCTGATTTTGTTTCTATGTACTCAATAGCTGTCATAGATGCATCGGCTGATTATTTTTACTTGATTAATAAAGACGTAAACTTCATCCGCGAGGCTTTTCGAGCGAATGCGACGGCGGCGCAGCCTCGCTATTATGCGATGTTTAAGGAGAACACTTTTATTCTAGGTCCAACGCCTTCTGCGTCGTTGGAGACGGAAATACATTATTTTTATAAACCCGAAAGTCTTGTTACTGCTGGAAGTACGTGGCTGGGCGATGAGGCAGAAGCAGCGATGCTTTATGGCTCTTTGGTTGAAGCGTACATCTACATGAAGGGGGAGGCAGACCTTCTTCAAATGTATGATACAAAGTTTAAAGAGGCTTTGGTTAAGCTCAAAGAACTAGGCGACGGCAAAAACAGGCAAGATGCTTATCGCTCTGGTCAAGCACGAATGGCGGTGTCTTAATGATAGATTTAGCTTGCGGAACTGTGAAGGTTCACACAACAGAGAATAGAGGACACAGCCCTGAAGAACTTGCAGAGATGGCTTTGGACAAGATTATCTTTGTAGGAGCCGACGCGCCCGATCCGATCAAAGCACAAGCTTTGGCTTATCGGGATCGACTGCGCGAGATATTGCTGTATTATATGCACAAGGCGGTGCAAAGCGACAGGGCCACGATCCGTGGTGAGATTTTAACCGAGATAAAGGACACCCACTAATGGCTATTACACAGGCGATTTGCTCCAGCTTTAAGCAAGAGCTTATGGAAGCAGAGCATAATTTAACTACAGGGCAGCACACAATAAGGGCTGCTCTCTATACGAGTTCAGCAACGCTCAATGCGACTACAACTGCGTATACAACCAGTAATGAAGTTTCAGGCACAAACTATGTGGCTAAAGGCGGCGCTCTTACAAACGTCACCCCAACGCTATCTGGAACTACTGCCTTGACAGATTTTGCAGATGAAACATGGTCTAATGCGACGATTACGGCGAGAGGCGCTTTGCTATTTAACGACTCACATGGTAGCGATGCTTCTATTCTCGTATTAGATTTCTCCTCAGATAAGACCTCTACAGCGGGGGATTTCACGATTGTCTTTCCGGCTGCGGACGCTAGTAACGCAATTATTAGAATTGCATAATTGAGGTAGGTGATATGGCATGGCTTTTGGTATTGGCACATGGGGCGCGCATGGTTTTGGGTTCGGTAACAGTAGTGTATCTGTTACTATGGACACGCTTACTATGTCTATGGGCGATGAAAGCACAATTGCAGACGCTAACACAACTGCCGTTACCAACATCGCTACGATGGCGGTGGGTACGGTCTCTGTTGTTGCAAAGGCCAATGTTCCCGTCACAAGCTCCGCACTTACGTCTGGTTTGGGCACAGCAACTACGATCTCAAATAATAACTTATCTGTTACAAGTGCTGCACTCACTATGTCGCTTGGACAAGAGATTGCTAGAGCAGCAGCCAATGCCTACCCAACAGGAGAAGCTCTTGCAATTGTCGCAGGAACCGCATTACTTTACAGCCTTATTGACGCAAGTCAGACGGACACTTGGTCTGACGTTTCAGCAACACAAACTCCTTCTTGGAGCGACATACCTAGTTAGGAGCATATAATGGCTAGTACATACACAAGCGAACTTCGAATTGAAAAAATTGCTACCGGAGAGCAGAGCGGCTCTTGGGGAAGCACCACTAATACTCAGTATGATATTTTAGAAAGCGCGATCTCTGGTACGGTGACGGTAGCTTTTGCTTCTAATGGCAACGACACATTGACTACTGCCAACGGCGCGGATGATGAAGCCCGCCACATGTTCCTCCACTTGTCAGGGGGATCAACTCTAGATGCTACGCGCAACATGGTAGTGCCAACGAAATCTAAACTTTATATAGTCCACAACGCTACTACAGGCAGTCAGAGCGTTCAGATTATCGGAGCATCAGGCAATGGCACTATTGTTCCCAACGGGCAGACAATGGCTTTACGCCATGACGGCACTAATGTTGTTCCTGCTTTTAATCATGTTGCTATTACAGGGGGCACAATTACAGGCATTACGGACCTTACCGTAGCGGATGGCGGTACAGGAGCATCTACCTTTACGGATGGCGGTGTTCTTCTAGGTTCAGGCACGGACGCGATAACTGCTATGGCGGTTCTGACCGATGGACAAATGATAGTAGGAGATGGAACTACTGATCCTGTAGCTGAGAGTGGTGCAACACTTCGTACTTCTATTGGTGTAGGCACGGGCGATAGTCCACAGGTAACAGGTATTGAGCTAGGACATGCGACTGACTCTACTATAACTAGAGTATCTTCTGGACTACTTGCCGTAGAAGGAGTCAACCTTGCTTCTCAGACAGGAGCTAACGCAGCAAAACAAGTTATAGCAATAGCTTGTGGCGATGAAACAACAGCAACGGCAGCAGCTACAGCGGTAGTTACATTTCATATGCCTTATGCGTTTACTCTAACAGGCATTAAAGCTGGTGTGACTACAGCGCCAGTTGGTTCAGTCTTAACCGTTGACTTGAACGAGGCAGGAGCAACTTGTCTTACTACTAAGCTAACAATTGACGCATCTGAAAAAACAAGTGGAACAGCGGCTACGGCAGCGGTCATTGGTGGTGCAGGACCAGCGTTAGCTGACAACGCTTTGATGACTATTGACGTTGATGGTGTTGGGTCAAGTACGGCTGGTGCTGGATTAAAAGTGTACTTAATAGGATACGCAACATGAGCTTTATAATGCGGCCTATACGGTTCGCCTCAGGAAGCACACACATCATTGAAGGCTCTGGGCTGTTTGATGGTAGCAGTGGGTATCTATCACGTACTCCAACCAGTGCTAGTAACAGAACTACTTGGACGTTTCATGTTATAGCAAAACGGTTTAATTCATCAGCTGACCATCAGTTATTTGAAGCAGGGTCATCGTCAGGAACAAGAAATTTTATACAATATAATTCTGCTGGTAAGGCAACTATTGCATCAAGAGGGCCAACAACACAATTAGACTCAGCAGCATTATTTCGTGACCCAAGCGCATGGCACGATTTGCTCTTTGTTTGGGACACAAGCGATAGCACTGCCGCTAACAGAGTTAAGATTTACAGCAATGGTGTACGTCTAACTGATCTTGCTACAGATACTCAAGCCACTTCTAGTCTTAACAGTATTGTGAACACCGTTATTATTCATACGATTGGCAGGGCAAGTTGGTCAGCCGCAAACTTTGGAAATTATGCGCTGGCTAGAGTTGCTCTTATTGACGGCCTAGCACTGACACCATCATCATTCGGAGAAACTACAGACGATGGCTACTGGCAGATTAACGATATTTCTGGGCTTACGTTTGGCACGAATGGTTTCTTATTAGAGGGTTCAAATGGATTAAGCAACTATCCCATAGCTACAGCAGATATGACAGGAGCCTCTGCTCCTAGTGGTGATGTAACCTCATCTGCTGAAAATTCGGGTGAATTAAATTGGCATGCTTTTGATCGAGATGCTGCTACATATTGGAACGCAAATGATGGTGGAGTTGCAAGTTTAACTTATCATTTTGATTCAACAAAAACAATTGCGTCTTATTCTATTCAAAATCGTTCTGGTGGAACTAACGGTCACCCTGAAAACTGGACTATTCAAGGCTCCAATAATGGTAGCGATTTTACTACTTTAGATACACAAACAGGACAAGATTTTTCTGCTAGTACGATTTTATATTATACGTTTAAAAATGCTACCGCGTATTCTTATTATCGTCTTAACGTCACAGAGAGTCAGGCTGATGAAGGCCCAATTGTTGCTGAATGGGCAATGTATGAAACTCAAGACTTATCAGGCAATGGGGCAGGTTTTCTTAAATCAGGAACCATAACAGCAACCAACGACTCGCCCACAAATGGGGATGCAGAATAATGGCAAACGAATATGGGAATTATGATAATTGGAACCCTTTACAAGTATCCGACGCAGCGTTCACATTGTCTAACGGGAATAAAACTGTCGTTGTAGCTAATGATAGCTCAGTCAGAGGAGGTATTGCGTTCGGCCCCACAGGTAAATATTACTTTGAAATCACCTGTGTCGCTGACAACACCTACGGTACTGTTGGAATAAGCCCAATGTCAGATAGCGGCAATCTTCTTGGCGGGGGCAGATCGTCACTGTCTGGCCTCTATGGTATGGACTGGCAAGACAGCACAGGGCTGATGCGACAAAACAATGTCACTGCATTTACAGGAAGCGGATGGACAGCAGGAGACATACTTGGTTGGTATGTGGACTTTGATAACGATCTTGTGTTCGTAAGTAAGAATGGCACATTAGAAAATTCTGCTACGCAAAGTGAGGTTCAGGCTGGTACAGCTACAAATGCAATCTGGGATGGAGGTTTAGCGGCACACGGAAAGTTCTTGACATTTTGCGGGTCTAATGGCGGCACTAATATGACATTTACTTTGAACACAGGTCAGTCGGCTTTCAACACTGCGTTATATTCAGGCTACACTGGAATTAGCACAGCCAACCTACCAGAGCCAGCCATAATTAATCCAGACGATCACTTCCATAGTGTAGTTGTAGATCATGATGGAACATCAACTGCATCAACTTGCACCTTCAATCTAGATACTTACGAGTGGCTGGCGTGGATAAAGAATATCGATGGCGCTAGTGAAGGCTGGTATATTATTAATTCTTTAAATGGAGCTAACAAATACCACACTTGGGAATCAGCCACTCAAACAACAGATGCAAATGTAATGACAGTAAGCGGAACCACATTTACGCTTGGCTCAACACTTGGGGATAAATCGTACTTGGTTGAGTTTCACAAAGCGGGTCTTTCATCAGCAAAAGCTGCAAATGAAGAGGGTGCTACAAATACAATCGCAACTACAGTTAATTTAGTTTCAGGTTTTGGTATGTCCGAATTTACAGGCACTGGAAGTAACACAACAGTTGGGCACGGAATGAATATTGCTCCAGCACTTACAATTCCCAACAACAACACAATAGCAGATGGTCATTATGTTTTGCACACGGGTACTGGCGATCCAGATTTAAGATTGAATATTGGAACAAATCAAGCAGCAGCTGATGATTCAGCAAACTTTAATGGGAGTTATCCATCAGCAACTCTTATCAGTTTAGGATCAGCCGACAGAACAAATAAAAGTGGAAGCAACATTGTTCTGTATTATTGGCACGATGTAGCTAATTATAGTTCGTTTGGAACTTATGAAGGTAATGCAGCGGCTGATGGGGTTTTTATTAACACGGCGATGTATGGAAATAAGAATTTTGTTAAGAATATTGATGGTACGTATTCTTGGCATTCTGTGTCCACCACCGAACAAGGCTATAACACGGCGTCCAATCCTTCTCTGCAATTTGATAATGATGGCGTTGGTGGAGGTGCTGCGTATGATGTTGTGTCCAACGGCCTTAAAATGCGTACATCAAATGCAAATTACAATTCTGCTGAAACATTCATATACGGATCGTGGGGTGGCAGACCACTAACAGACGGAGCTATTAACCAAGGTCGGGCTGGTGGTGCAGTTCTACCATACGATCAGGCATATGGTGGAAACACTATTAAACGAGTTGGCAACTTCTGGGTACATACATTTACAAGTAGTGGTGTCTTTACGCCTCACAAAGCTATGAATGTTGAATATCTTATTCAAGCTGGAGGCGGTGGCGGTGGTACGCAGCATGGTGGCGGGGGTGGCGCTGGTGGCTCACTAACTGCTACTGGTCATGCTGTTACCAAGCAAGCGTATAGCGTCACTGTTGGCGCTGGAGGTGCTGGCGCTCCTTCTGCTTCAAGTAGCGCAGGGGCGAACGGGACCAATGGTAGCAATAGCGTCTTTGATAGCACTACTGGAACAGGTGGCGGTGGTGGTGCGTCTTACCGATCAAGTGCAAATATGATTGGTTCCAACGGTGGTTGCGGTGGTGGCGGTGGTAACTCTGATGGTGCTAATACCGTTACTGGCGGGACAGGATCACAAGGCTTCAACGGTGGTTTGGGTGCGAATAATGGAGTGTCTGGTAATCAGGGCGCTGGTGGTGGAGGAATGGGGGCCATTGGTGCTAACGCTGCTTCTGCTGAAGGCGGCGACGGCGGCGCGGGTTTAGCTAATTCCATAACAGGTTTATCAGTAACGTATGGTGGAGGAGGCGGGGGAGGCACTAATCCCGGCACTGCTGGTTCAGGTGGAACAGGTGGTGGCGGCAATGGAGCGTCAGGCAGTAGCGGTGGGTCAGCCGGAACAGCCAACACAGGCGGTGGCGGTGGTGCTGCTGGCGCTAACGGACAAGTCGGTGGAGCTGGCGGCTCTGGCATTGTTATTATTAAGTATGCGATTGGCTAAATGATATGGACCCACTAACCATTGGCCTAGCAATAGCTGGAACTAAGAAACTTTTAGAGAGTGCTAGTGATTTAAAAGATATAGCTGGTGGTTTAGATAAATTATTCCATGCTTCAGAAGCTAAACCTAAGAAGGTAAAGCATAAAAAACCTAAGACACGTATGCAACAACTACTAAGGATGAAGAGTGGCGATGCAGACTACGATGATGAAACAAGTATTAGTAGTGTAGCTAACGATGTACTAGAGCAACGAAGAAATGAAAGAGCATTAAGTAACTTAGGCATTGAGATAGATAATAAGTTTGGTAAGGGTACGTTTGACGCTATTAAAGCTGAACGTGCCAAACGTATAGAAGCTAAGAAAGTACAGACTGCAAAGAACAAAGAAAAAGCCAGAATTAAACAGGAAGCAGATGACGCATGGTGGGATCATACGTTTGCTATCATAAAAAATGTAATGATTTTAATCGGAGCGTCTTTACTCTGTGTAGTCGTTGGCTATCTGTTAACAACCTATGGATGCAAAGAGGCCGTGTGCTAATGCCATTATTTGAAGTAGGAATTTATAATAAGATAGTAAGGAATTTTGTTAGGTCGGGTGAAGACTTACCAGATAACTTAGACCCTAAGTTTGAATCTACGCTTTATTACACAAGAGAAGGCCGCAGTCGCGAAGTGTTAGATGCTAAACTAGAGCGTGAATTTAAATCAATCGACGGCTATGTAGTCGAGTGTGTAGAAAAGATTGCAGATTAAATGAAAAAGACCGTAACCGAATTATCCAAAGACCTAGAAGCACATGATCGTGTGTGTAGCGAACGTAGCAAGAACATTGAACTTCAATTCGCTGGAGTTAATGCACGGTTAAAACGGTTGGAAGTTATCATTATGACCACGACGGGAGCTATAATATTGCTGCTGGCTACTGTTGTAATCCAAGGGACATAGTTTATGGACGGCTCTGTTGATATTCGGCTGATAATCACGCTGGGCGGCATATTGTTCAGCATAGCCGGAACGGCGGCGGTTGCTCGCAGCCAAATATCCCGATTAACTGAGCTACTAAAAGATATTGAATCTAGAACTAGAGCGGCTGATAGCCGCGTTGATAAGCTAGAAACAACTGTTTTAAGCCACATCCAGACGCAGACACAAAGAGTTGACATATTAGCGGGGATGATGTCGCCAGCCAACCAAGAGCGCCATCATAGAGAAGCAGCTACCGTTTTAGCTAGGATTGAAGTTCTGGAGCGTGTCCAGCAAAAACTAGAATCTAAGGTGGCCTAGGAGAGTAAGATGACTGTGGCACAAGGTATAGCGGGCTTAGTAAGTGGTATAACTGTTGGTGAATTAGTTATCTGGATCACTATTCTTATTTTATATTTCAAGAGGAAAAAAGATGTCTAAAATCCTGTCTTTAATATTATTAGTAGCGGTAGCTGGTTGTGTTAAACTACCCAACTTTCCTATGTTCTACAGTCATCAAGATTTGCTAGATCAAGAGCGTGAAATAGAAAATAGTTTCAGAGAGGAAATTAATTAATGTCTTTATATGAAAATATGAACAAGCGGAAAAAAGCAGGAACATCTCGTTCTAAAGATAAGAGTAAAATAAGTGATAAAGCGTATGCTAACATGAAAGCTGGGTTCCCTAAAAAGAAAAAGAAACCAACAAGAACAAAGAAAGCGTAAAAGGAGTTTTATTATGCTTAGTTTACTAGGGTCAGTCTTGGGGTTTGGTACTTCCTTTCTTCCAAAGGTCATGGATTTCTTCCAAGATAAACAAGACAAAAAACACGAACTATCCTTAATGGATAAGCAGCTAGAGCAACAAATTCAGATCGGTAAGCAAAAGATGCAGATGATGAATATTAGTGCTGACATTGCTGAGACAGATACACTGCATAAGGAACATTCAAGTATTACCCAGAAGTCTAGCCAGTGGTGTATTAACCTTAGTTCATCTGTAAGACCAATCATAACGTACTGTTTATTTATAGAATTTGCCGCACTTACATTGTCTGTCAACATGGGTTGGATGGATCTAATACAGTACGCAACCATATGGAACTCAGAGTTTCAAGCTATATGGGCCGCAGTGGTGTCATTTTGGTTTGGATCGAGAAGTTTCAATAGGAAATAAATTGGAGTAGTCCTGTGTTACTGAGAATTAATGAAGCCGGTATGGAGCTTATTAAGCACTACGAAGGGTGGCGAGAGTCCCCCTATCTTTGTAGTGCAGCACGACCTACGATTGGCTATGGTTCTACATGGGATCGTCATGGCAATGCTGTTACCCTTGACCATCCTGATATTACGGAGAAGCAGGGCGAGTATCTCCTTCAGCGTGAAGTGCGCCATTCTGAAGAAGCAATTAAACGACTTATCACAGCGGAATTGACACAGAATATGTTCTCAAGCTTGTGTTCGTTTATATACAATGTTGGCAGTGGAAACTTTCAGAAGTCTACGTTACGTATGAAGCTAAACCGTGGTCAGTACGAGAGTGCTGCTGATGAGTTTCCTAAATGGCGCAAGGCTGGTGGTAGGGTTATCAAAGGTTTAGTGCGTAGGCGTAAGCAAGAGCGCGAGTTATTTTTATTATAGGAGAGTAGGTGATGGCTACACCACGAAAAGGCAAAGCAAGAGTTAAAGTTACTGCGTCTGGTAAGAAAGTCTCTTATGGACAAGCTGGTAAGGCTAAAGGTGGAGGGCCAAGGGTAAAGCCGGGAACTTCTAAAGGCGATAGCTACTGCGCGCGAAGTTTAGGTATAAAAAGAGGTCTGTCTAAACAGAAACAAAATGACCCGAACACTCCCAATAACTTATCGCGTAAGCGTTGGAAGTGTGTAGGAGCAAAGTCTAGGAAATAAAAGGAGGGCTAATAAGGTTTTCCGTTCT
>Ga0307488_10001199_pt1 | contig 21677 bp, 23 predicted proteins | sample SB02metaG_FD_202248 | JGI IMG/M metagenome (GOLD analysis project Ga0307488, IMG submission 202248) | Sea-ice brine microbial communities from Beaufort Sea near Barrow, Alaska, United States - SB 0.2 | ecosystem: Environmental > Aquatic > Marine > Coastal | place: USA: Alaska | collected... | reverse complement strand
TCTTTGCTTTCTACTAATAATTTAGGCTCACTGATGCTGGAATCTAAACCAGCTAAAGAGCTTTCTAATAAATCACTGTTGGCCAAGCCGTGTTGCATGGCAAAGGTGGCTCGGTAGCCTGCCGTTTTTTGGTCTTCTGCGTTAAAGCCGCGGCTAGCAACCACCTTTTCTACTAGTTTAGTGAGCTGTTCTGCGCTTACGAGTGTGGTGTCGCTCATTAGAGTTCCTTTGTGAGTTTGTTATTATGTATTTCGTTGGCTATTTTTATGGCTTAAGACGCGTGGCATTGAGTACAACGACGAGTGAGCTCATGGACATGCCAATGGCTGCTCCCCAAGGGGGAATCATGCCTGCTGCGGCCAAGGGTAATGCGGTGAAATTATACAGCAATGCCCAAGCTAAGTTTTGCTGCATGATAGTATGGGTTTGTTGAGCTTTACGCAATAAGACTTGAATTAAGTTTAAGTCATCTCTGAGTAATAATGCAGGGGCACTGGATTTGCTTAAGTCTGTGCCAGAAGCCATACCAGTTGAGCGGTAATTAACACTCCCACGCTCATGCCAAAAATACCCCAAATTACAGTCATAATGGTAAACTGGCGCACGACCTTATAGTTATAAGTATCGGGAGAGGTTTTACTCATAGAATCTTCTCGTTTTTGACTAATATAAATTGAAATTTCGAGGGGTTTTCTTTAACGCCCTGAGGCACAATTCATTTTTGCTAATATATCGTAATTGAGGGTTGGATACAATTGTAGAATAACGACTATGTCTAGTTAAATCATAGCTCGGCATGGTTTAAAACAGACAAATAGAGCCCACCATCACGGGTGACTTTGATGATAACAGTGGCTTGTCTTAGGAAAATTGATTTGTATCAATTAAGGGTATTTTATGGCGTGTATTGAAACGATTTTTGGCCCGGTACAAAAGCATGGTACTGGTGCCATTAATGTGGTTTTCGCACATGGTTCTGGTATTGGAATGAACCATGAGTTTATGCAGTCTGTGGCGGCGGCAATGAGTTCAAAAAACTTCACTGTGTATTTATTTGAATTTGGCTACATGCAGCAGATGCAAACAACAGGCACCAGGCGTCCACCTCCAGCAGTGGCTAAGCTCGAACTTGAGTTTCTTGCATTACTCAATGCACTGGCATTAACTGGTCCACTCATTATAGGGGGTAAGTCCCTGGGAGGCCGTGTGGCTAGTATGATAGTGGAACGGAGTAACGCTTTGGGTTGGTTTGCCCTAGGTTATCCATTTCACCCCCAGCGCAAACCAGAAACGTTACGAGTAGAGCATCTGTTAACCAGTCATAAGTCAGGGATAATTATTCAGGGTACTCGTGATGCCTTAGGTTGTTATGATGAAGTGTTAGCTTATGAATTGCCAGTACATATAACCTTGCACTGGCTTAGTGATATGAATCATAGCTTTAAGCCTTTTAAAGCCGCACACTATAGTCAAACCCAAGCTATTGAACGATCGGTATTAGTCATTGAGCAATGGGCTAAGTGCACGTTAAAATGTAGTGTAATTTAGGTGTAAATCAACTCAAACAAATTACTACCAAATTTTAAACTTGGCAATTATAGAGTGTAAATAGTGATGCAAACCCCACATAATATCGATAAATTATTAGATACCACAGGGCTATTTTGTCCAGAGCCTGTAATGATGTTGCACAGCACCTTTAAAGATATCAAAGCTGGGGATGTGGTTAAGGTGTTAGCTACAGACCCTTCCACTACTCGCGATATCCCTAAGTTTTGCCTGTTTTTGGGACACGAACTTATTGAGCAGACACAAGCAGACTCTCAGTATCAATACCTTATTCGTAAAGGCGGTTAAAAGTATCTAATGGCAGGTTACCCAGTAAACTGCTCTGCAGGAACTATATTGACAGATTCATGGAGTTCACTGTACACCACGACAATCTTTTTTTGTTGCAACTGGGTTTTCAACTGAGACACTTTATCTTCCAAGCTGGTCTCATAAGCACCATAGTCTGTGCCGTCTCGACTTGCGAACTCTTCTAGTAGATGGCTTAAGGTATCTGCATTTATATTTTGCCATGGCACGATCATGAATGAGTCCGTTGTTAGCTTTGAGGTGAACAAAAATCAAGTTGACTGCGATAGCGCTGAGCTTGCTTGGCAACATCTTTGGCTACGTCTAATAACCAAGGTTTAGCTAAGTACGACTTTTTAGCAAAGCCTCCGTTGCCTTCATGGTAAGCCAAGTACAGGTTGTAAGCATCGGTTGGGTGTATATTATTAAGGCGCACAGAGCGGCTATTATACCAGCCTACAAAATCGATGGCGTCGTTAAAATTAGTACGTTCAGCAAGTTTGTAACCGGTCAGTTGTTTATACAAGGTCCAGGTGCCATTAATCGCTTGGGGGTAGCCATAAGCGGTGGAACGGTGGCGACCTGGAATAATACCGAATACCATTTTTCGAGGAGGCCTGGCGGTAGCAACAAAACCGGATTCATGGTTGATGAATGCCATGCTAATAGTTTGGTCTATTTGCCACTCTTGTTCAGAAGCACTGGCGCTTTTTTGCCAGCTTTCAAACTGTGCAAAAATACCGCACACGTTGTCTGGTGTGTGCGGTTTAACGCTATTGTTACCTATACTGCTGCATCCACTTACTAGTAGCGTCAGGAGGCTTAATAAAACGGCTTTAGAGTATATCACTGCGTCTGGCCCAACATAGCTGCATGAGCCGTACCTGATCTTCAGCTTGTAATAAGTCTAAGCCTGTTTCATGGGCTAAATCTTGTAACTCATCACGCCAGTCATCACCAAGAAGTTCCTTTATGTCTTCCTGTTTGGTGGAAATCTCAAACGCTAGCTCAATATCCAGCGCATCTACTAAATGCTCTAAGCCTTCGGCTGGTGAAAAATCACCGTGACCCACCACATGACTTGCATCTAAGTCGTCATTCATCTCGAATAAGACGTCTTTAACGGAATGGCCTAAAGCGGTGATGGTTTCATCACTGATATGATCGCTATAGCATAGGTGTGGCGGCCAGCTGTCATCCGCCAAGATAAGGCTGGACTTAATGCTACCGTCAGGCAAAGTCCAAGCTGCTACAATAGGGTAATAAGGCGGCTCTGGGCAGGTTTCAACAGCGATAAATAACGCTAGACTTAGATCGATCATAGGCAATAGTGAGAATAGTTTAAGTAAATAATAACAAATGATGGCGTATGCCTTAACGCAAGGCAAGGTAAGTTTAGCAGATGAAGGTCAATATTAAGCCAAAGTAGTATTTTAATATGCTCCCTAACTTGATATAAATGGTAGGTTAATCCTCTTGCCCTACAAAACTAGGAACCATTAAATGAGTGACGTGAAGACATATCCAGCAGATGCATCGATTGCCGAATCCTCTGGTTTGAACCAAAATAAGCGCGAAGCGATGTATCAACAGTCTGTTACAGACCCAGAAGAGTTCTGGCGTCAGCAAGGTGAGCGGCTTGACTGGATTAAAACACCTACAAAAATAAAGAGTACCCGTTTTACACCTAATGACGTGTCTATTGAGTGGTATTCAGATGGTCAATTGAACGTGGCAGCCAACTGTTTAGATCGACATCTAACAAACCATGGTGAAGAAATTGCTATTATTTGGGAAGGAGATGACCCGAGCGAATCGCGTCATATTAGTTACCGAGAATTGCATCAAGAAGTGTGTCAGTTTAGTAATGCTCTGTTGGCACAAGGTGCAAAGAAAGGCGATGTAATTACGCTATACATGCCAATGATTCCAGAAGCAGCAGTGGCAATGTTAGCTTGTGCTCGTATTGGTGCGGTGCATTCAGTCATTTTTGGTGGATTTTCTCCTGATGCCATTGCTGGCAGAGTACGAGGATCCAATAGTAATATTGTGATTACTGCAGACGAGGGCCTGCGTGGGGGCAAAAAGATCGGTCTAAAGGCTAACGTAGATACCGGTTTAACTAATGTGGACTGTGTTGATACTGTGATTGTAGTTAAACGCACGGGTGCTGATATCAATTGGATAGAAGGCCGTGATGTTTGGTATGGTGATATTGTAGCGACTGCCGGCACCGACCATGAACCTGAAGTGATGGATGCAGAAGACCCGCTCTTTATTCTTTATACGTCTGGTTCTACCGGCCAGCCCAAGGGCTTAGAGCACACCACTGCAGGCTATTTAGTCTGGAGCGCAATGACTCACGAAATGGTATTCGATTACAAGCCAGGTGATATTTATTGGTGTACCGCTGACGTTGGTTGGATTACTGGGCACAGTTATATTGTCTACGGGCCACTAGCGAACCGCGCCACCACCCTAATGTTTGAAGGGGTGCCTAATTACCCAACCAATGCGCGCTTCGGTCAAGTGATCGAAAAGCACAAAGTTAACCAGTTTTACACTGCACCAACAGCTATACGAGCTTTAATGCAACATGGCGATGATGTTTTGTCAGGCTCTGATGTGTCTAGCATCCGTGTATTGGGTAGTGTAGGCGAGCCCATTAATCCAGAAGCGTGGCTTTGGTATAGACGCATTTTCAGCACAGGCAATGTGCCCGTGGTTGATACATGGTGGCAAACCGAAACGGGTGGGCACATGATCACCCCGTTACCTGGCGCTGTGGATACTAAACCGGGTTCAGCAACTTTGCCTTTCTTTGGGGTACAGCCTGCAATAGTCGATAATGAAGGTCTTGAGCTAGAGGGTGCCGCTGAAGGTAATCTAGTTATTAAAGACAGCTGGCCAGGCCAGGCTCGGTCTATTTGGGGTAATCATAAGCGTTTTGAAGAAACCTACTTCTCTACCTTTGCAAATTATTACTTTACCGGTGATGGTGCACGCCGTGACGAAGACGGTTACTATTGGATCACAGGGCGTGTGGATGACGTACTTAATGTTTCTGGTCACCGCATGGGTACCGCCGAGATAGAAAGTGCTTTGGTCGCCCACAAGACAGTGTGTGAAGCTGCAGTGGTTGGCTATCCCCATGAAATTAAAGGTCAGGGCATATACTGTTATGTTACATTGCAAGACGGTGTTGATAACAGTCCTGAACTCTTAAAGGAGCTGAGGCAGTGGGTTAGAACCGAAATTGGTCCGATTGCGTCACCGGATTTAATTCAATTTGCACCTAACTTGCCAAAAACCCGTTCAGGAAAAATCATGCGCCGTATATTGCGTAAGATTGCAGCAAACGATTATGGTGAGCTGGGGGATACGTCGACTTTATCAGACCCGGGTGTGGTGACTGAACTGATTGAAAATCGCTGCAACAAATAACTTTATTGTCTTTTACATGTTTTAGGAGGTGCGTTTATGTCTAATACCTACACCATTATTGTAGCCGATGACCACCCGTTGTTTCGGGCTGCCTTAACTCAGGCCATTGGTACTCAAGTGGATGGTGCTGACGTTTTAGAAGCAGAGCACCTACAAAACTTAGAACAGCAAATGCGTAGTGAGGTAGATTTAGTACTGCTAGATCTACATATGCCTGGCGCCAATGGCTTTTCAGGGCTCATCTACTTACGCACACATTTTCCAAGCGTGCCGGTGGTGGTGGTTTCGGGCAATGAGCAGCCAATTGTAATTCATCGTGCTATGCATTTTGGTGCGGCGGGATTTATTCCTAAGTCTTCTTCTATGACGGATATTATTGACGCTGTTCAAGTGGTCCTTAATGGCGGTCAATGGGTGCCGCCAGACCTGCCTGCAGCAGACCAAGAAATGGATGCTCAAGACAGTAAATTTGCGGACCAGCTAGCCAGTTTAACCCCTCAGCAGTTTAAGGTGATGGTAATGCTTACGGAAGGGTTACTTAATAAGCAAATCGCTTATGAGCTCAGTGTTTCAGAGGCCACTATCAAAGCCCATGTCACCGCAATATTACGCAAGCTTGGCGTGTATAGCAGAACGCAGGCAGTGATTATGGCCAGCCGATTACGCATTGAGCACCCGCAAGATGAGTCTGTTAAGTAAACTTTACCTTAGGCGGCTTAGGGTGGCTCTAAGCGCCGCAGGCTTTAGAGGTTTGTTAAGTAGTAGAGCGTCTTCATCTGCCACCAACTTGGCCACTTCTTCGGTGCGATCTGCGGTAATGCAAATGGCGGGTATTTGGCATTGATAAACTTGTCTTATCCTTGCGATAGCTTCGGTACCGGTCTGGCCCTGGTCTAAGTGATAGTCTGCTAAAATTACATTGGGTTGAGCGTCTGTGTCGACTAGGTTTTGTAATGCTTGAGACATATTAAGGGCGGTTATTACAGTGCATCCCCAGCCACTTAGTAGTTGTTCCATGCCTAGTAGGATCGATGTTTCGTTGTCGATACACAACACTGTCATATTTGTTAGGCTGCCACCATCACTGTACTGACTAAGTGTAGTCGCTTTAGTAACCACCTTTTGGCGATCGCCGATTGGCACAACAATACCAAACAAACTGCCTTTACCTTGCCAGGATTTGACCGATAAGGGGTGGTTGAGTAATTTGGCAGTACGATCTGCGATTGCTAGGCCTAAACCCAGCCCTTTTACATCTTGAGTGGCAGGGTGATCTAGGCGTTTAAACTCTTCAAATACCTCATTGAGTTTTTGTGGAGCGATGCCAATTCCCGTATCCCAGACCTGAATTTCTACCACGGTTTGTTTTATTCTGCAGCCCAGTAGCACTTTGCCTTTTGGGGTATAGCGCATCGCATTGGTTAAAAAGTTTTGCACGATGCGGCGTAAGTGTTGTTCATCGCTATAAACCGTCACATGACAAGGGACGTAGCTAAACTGAATGCCTTTTTGTTGGCATAGTAAAGTGAGTTCAGCCGCTAGTTTTTGTAACATATTATCGATTGGGAAATGGCTAAACCTGGGCGAAAGAGTCCCTGCATCTAGTTTAGATATTTCAATCAAAGTGCCGATGAGCTCCTCAGCAGCAACTAAAGAATCGTCCAAATGGTGCAGGGTGCTGGCAAGTTTTCCCGTAGGATGTTGCTGCGATAAAGACGAAGAAAATAATCGGGCAGCATTAAGAGGCTGCATTAAATCATGGCTAGCGGCCGCTAAAAACCGTGTTTTACTTTGGTTGGCTTGGTCTGCCCCAGTTTTGGCAAGGCTCAACTCATCGTTTGCCACTACCAACTCTTTGGTACGGTCTTCTACACGCTGCTCTAGGGTTTCGTTGGTTTCTTTTAAGGCTGCTTCGATTCGTTTGTGGTTAGTGATATCCATGTAGGTGTTAACGTACCCGCCACCTAGCATGGCGTTGCCTCGCACTTCAAACACTGCGCCATCGGCCCGATAGCGCAGATGGGTATTGGTAATGCCTTGCTGCAAGGTATTTAAGCGTTGTTCAATACGCTGTTCAAGCACTCCTTCTCCATAGTCTCCACTGAGCGCGTTGTGCCGAATAACCTCGACAATAGGTCTGCCGATGGTAATTAGCCCCTCGGGAAATTGAAACATTTCTTGATAACGATGATTCCACACCACCAAGCGCATGTCTTTATCTACCACACTGATCCCTTGGTCAATATGCTCAATGGTAGATTGCAGCATGGAGCGATTGAACTTATAAAGTGCTGAAGCTTCATCTGCTATTGATACCACATCACCTAGGTGCATTTCAGTACCCATCAAACTGGAAGCAACGATTATTCGTGCCGAAGACGCTCCAATGACGCCTGCTAACAAACGTTCAGCATAGGTAGCTAAAGTTTGGTCTATGGGGTCGTTCAGGTTAAGGTCTCGATTTTGTGTGCGGGCAAATTGGTGAAAGGCTTCATGGGTACGATTTGATCCCAAAAATCGTTCACACAGGGTTTGAAGGTCACTAAAGCGAGTGTTAGCAAAATCAGTTTCAGAGCTGGTGGTGGAATGACTTAGTCGTAAGTCGACAAAATGGTCGGCCTGGATTCGATCTTGTAAACGAGCTTGGGTTAATTGAGATACCAATACAAAAGCCACAATGTTCAAGCTCAGGGATAACAACGTGGCGTGAGTGATAGGGTCAAACCCGTTAAGACCAAACATTGACGTGGGTCTTAGCCAGCTTACACCAAACAAACCTTGCTCTACCAAGCTTAAGGTATCGAATCCAAGGCCACTGAGATTGGGGACCATGAGGGTGTATATCCAAATGGTGAAGCCGGTACCTAAGCCTGCTAATGCACCATAACGATTACCTTGGCGCCAAAATACGGCACCAATTAAAGCTGGGGCGAATTGAGCTACCGCAACAAATGCCGTTAACCCTAAAGATACTAGACTCTTGCCGTCACCAATTAATAAGAAATAGCCGTAAGCTGCCAGTAACATAGCAACAATAACCACGCGACGCACTCTAAGTAATAAGCGGCCAATGTTTTTATCCTCAGACGCTTGTAAGGGTGATAAGTGGAAGATCACGGGCATTATAATGTCGTTACAAATCATTGTACTGATGGACACCGTGGCAACAATAACCATACCTGTAGCAGCAGAAAGACCTCCGATATACGCTAAGGTGGCCAAACTACTAGCCCCCTGACTAAGGGGGATCATTAATACATAGGTATCTGAGGCGATGCCTTGCCCACTAAAAAGGAAGTTTCCAGCCGCTGCAATAGGTAGCATGAAAATACAGAAAATAATTAAATACAGAGGAAATAACCAACGTGCTGTATGTAAGTCGTTGGGGTTAGTGTTTTCTACTATACCCACCTGAAACTGTCGTGGTAGACAGAGCATAGCGAGTAAAGCCAGTAAAGTTTCCGTGAGAAAGCTGACTCTCAATGGATTAAAATTGTCTAGTTGTTGCTGTAAACCACTCTGGCTTATTTGGTTGCTTAAGTCACCAATACCGTCAAATAAGCTAAAGGTCACAAAAACACCAACAGCCACAAACGCAACAAGCTTAACGATCGATTCAAAGGCAATTGCTAGTACCATGCCCCGGTGGTGTTCACTAGTGTCTATTTGGCGAGTGCCAAATAAAATTGCAAACGCCGCCATCAATATGGCCACTACTAAGGCCGTATTGCTAGAACCAAAATCGGAGCTGCCACCACCAGACACCATAATAGTAAAGCTTTGAGCCACAGCTTTTAGTTGTAAGGCAATATAGGGCAGTATGCCAAAGGTGGCCATCACAGTGATTAGGATTGCTAAACTGCGACTTTTACCATATCGGGAGGCGATAAAATCCGCAATTGTGGTGAGGTTCTCTTGCTTGGCGATGAGTATTATTTTATAGACTACGCCCCAGCCAAATACAAACAGGAGTATGGGGCCGAGGTAAATAGATAGAAAATCCCAGCCTTGGGTAGCCCTTGAAACTGAGCCGTAAAAAGTCCATGAGGTGCAATAAACCGCAAGAGATAAACTATAGATTACGGGTTGGCTAAGGAGTTTTGATCCTCCTTGACGCCGGTTATCGCCGTAGTATGCAATACCGAATAGCAAACCTACGTAAGCTAATGAAATGAATAGGATGACCCATATGTCGAGCATGTTATGCCTATAGTCTAAAGACCGAATAAATAAACGCTGGGTATTTATAACACGAGAGCTGGTTTTATGCCTTAAAACTCTTTTTTGGTAAAGCTTATTAAAATCAATTACCTATGAATTTTTCTACAAGTCTCTATACTAAAGTCTAACGACTTTTTTATGGTTTAATGATTAGTTTTCGTTAAGGTGTTTAGTGGACAATTCCGTTGCCCTCAATGTCTCAAATGGTTATGATTGGAACCCTAAAAAAAATAATAAAAAAGGCATATTATGAAACAAAATACTGATGCAGCAGAAGAATATTGGCGGCGTAATTTACGGATTATTTTTTCCTACCTAGTGATTTGGTTTGTGGTTTCCTTCGGGTGTGGCATCGTCTTTGTAGATGAGCTGAATCAATTCAATCTATTTGGTTTTAAACTGGGCTATTGGTTTGCTAATCAAGGCAGTATTTTGGTGTTTTGCCTGTTGACTATAGGTTACGCAGTACGCATGAGTCGCCTCGACAGTGAGTTTGATGTGCATGAATAAGTCCATGTAATGTTTGTCGTGATTCACTCGTTTATTAATAATAGGAATTTAACATGAGCCTAGAACAGCTCACTTACGTGTTTGTGGTAGGATCTTTTTTTATTTATATCGCCATTGCTTTTTGGAGCAGGGCATCCAGTACGCGCGAATTTTATGTGGCAGGTGGCGGTGTAACGCCTTTGGCTAATGGCATGGCAACTGCAGCCGATTGGATGTCCGCGGCGTCATTTATATCTTTGGCTGGCATTGTCTCTTTTGCTGGTTATGACGCAAGTGGATACATTATGGGTTGGACTGGCGGTTATGTGCTTTTGGCACTATTGCTGGCGCCATATTTACGAAAGTTTGGTAAATTTACGATTCCCGATTTTGTCGGTGATCGCTATTACTCTAGTGTGGCGCGAGTAGTGGCTGTAGTCTGCGTTATGTTTATCTCATTCACTTATATTTCAGGACAAATGCGTGGAACTGGAATTGTCTTCTCGCGTTTTTTGCAGGTTGAAATAGACACTGGCATTATGATTGGTATGGCCGTGGTGTTTGTTTATGCGGTTTTAGGGGGTATGAAGGGCATTACCTACACCCAAGTTGCTCAGTACTGTGTGATGATTTTCGCTTTTACAGTGCCTGCGCTCTTTTTGACATTTTCAATGACGGGGCATCTATTACCACAAACTGGTTTAGGAGCAACGCTAAATAATGGCTTGCCAGTATTGGACCATCTAGATGGTTTAGTAACGGAACTCGGGTTTGCAAGTTTTACTGAAGGTAGTAAAAGTAAAATAGATATGTTTTTCATTACTGCCGCACTGATGTTTGGTACGGCTGGGTTACCCCATGTCATTGTGCGTTTTTTCACCGTTCCTAGAGTGAGAGATGCTCGTATATCAGCAGCATGGGCTTTAGTTTTTATAGCAGTCCTCTATTCTACTATCCCAGCGGTGGCGGCTTTTGGCCGAATCAACCTCATTGAAACTGTTAACGGCACCGACAATGCGGGTACGCCATACGAAGAAATGCCCCAATGGTTCAAAAAGTGGGAGAACGCAGGTTTGATCGCTTGGTATGATCATAACGCTGACGGTCGTACCCAATATGCTGCTGGCGATGCCTTTACTGGTCGGCAGCATAAACCCATATATTGGGGTGCTGCAGAAGATAAAGTCGCACGAAACTTCCAATTTTTTAACCAACGATATGTGGTGAATCCAAGCAGTGGGGAGTTTGATCCAAAAGTACAGCCCTTTGCTAACGAGATATACGTTGATCCGGATATTATGGTGTTAGCTAACCCAGAAATAGCTGAGTTGCCAAACTGGGTGATTGCCCTAATTGCAGCGGGTGCAATGGCCGCTGCGTTATCAACGGCAGCTGGGTTGTTATTGGTCATTGCAACATCGGTGTCACATGATTTGTTGAAAAAAACCATTCGGCCACAAATTACTGACCGGCAAGAGCTGTTGGCAGCACGATTGGCCGCCATGGTGGCGGTGCTCATTGCTGGGTATTTGGGAATGCACCCTCCAGACTATGTTGCGGCGGTGGTAGCGTTGGCCTTTGGCTTAGCGTGTGCTTCCTTTTTCCCTGCTATCATTATGGGTATTTTTTACCAACGGATGAATAAATACGGTGCTATTAGCGGCATGCTGGTCGGTTTGATATCCACCATCTGTTATATCGTTTATTTTAAATTTATGGGAGGCGAAGCACAGGATTGGTTATTAGGGATTTCGCCTGAGGGGTTTGGTGCCGTAGGTATGGTGTTCAACTTTATTGTGGCTTATTTGGTGGCTCATTTAACACCTGAGCCTCCTAAACATATTCAGCAAATAGTGAAAAATATTCGTGTACCAGGCAATAGTGGTTCCGCATACTATTGATCAAAGGAGTGTTTTTTATGGGCGTCTTACGGTGAACTATGCACTCTAGCAGCGCGTTTAATGGTGATGTCTTGCCGTTTAATTTATTAGACGAGGACGAATACACGCTATTGCAAGATAATCTTGATATCGGTTACTACGAAGCTAGTGAAGTGATTATCAGTACGGGTGATGTACCAGAAGGCTTGTACATTATTCTTAAAGGGTGTGTCAGCGAACTCGATGTAAAAAGTGCAGATAAGCGCCATGGACATACCTTTGTACACTATACAAATAATGATTATTTTGGCGCCTGGTCGGCATTGCGTGGCAGCGCAATTCACGACTTTGTGGCTGATGAAGAAACTATTTGTTACATACTTCCTACCAAAATTCTGTTGGACCTTATCTATCGTAATCCTAGCTTTGGTGATTTTTTTAACAAAAATTTATCATTGCAAAACGAACTGCTAAAGCAAAAAAATGATTCATTAAACATGACGGAGTTTATGCTCGCTCGCATAGACAGTTCGTGCATGCGAGATGCGTCATTGTTGCCTAATGGAGCTGATTTGGAGGACGCTACTCGGTTTATGAGTGAGCATCAGGTTGATTGTGCTTTGGTGCAGCGTGGCAAGCGTTACGGCATGGTGACGCGGACAGACTTGTTAAATGCGATTGTGTTAGACAAGCTCCCAGTGACTACAGATGTGCAAATAATTGCTAATTATCGGCTTATTACTGTGGAGTCTGGTGATTATCTTTTTAATGCGTTAATTTTGATGACGCTCCACCAAATTGATCGAGTGGTAGTGATGCAAAGCTCTGAATTGCATGGCATTATTGACCTTGCAGATACCCTAAGTTATTTTTCAAGTCACTCCCATGTGGTGGGACTACGTATTGAACGCGCGACCAGTATTGGCGAACTTAAGGCCGCTGCAGGGGATATGGGCAACCTCATTCGCTCACTGTATTCTCAAGGTGTGAAAATCCGTTTTGCTATGGATCTTCTAGCCGCACTGAATAAGCGGTTAATGTCTAAGTTGTTTAATCTTGTGGTTCCAGAAAATGTACTGCCTCATGTATGTTTGGTGGTTATGGGCAGTGAAGGTCGTGGTGAGCAAGTTGTAAGAATTGACCAGGACAACGGTCTTATCATGCGTGATGGCCTAGATTGGCCTGAATGTCAGCAAACTATGGAACACTACACTCAGGCGCTGGTTGATCTAGGTTACCCAAAGTGTCCCGGACAGGTAATGGTGAATAACCCATTTTGGGTGCAGCCTATTAGTGAATGGACTCAGCGTATGCGTGGCTGGGTGGCTAAGGCAGACAGTGGTAGTTTACTTAATTTAGCGATATCAATTGACGCATTCCCAGTGGCAGGTAATAAAGCCTTGTTTAAAACCAGCCGTAACTGGTTATTAAGAGAACTGCAGCAACAGCAGCGCTTTTTGTCATCCTTTGCAGAGGTTGCACTGGTGTTTGAAACACCGTTGAATTTTCTGGGTGGAATTAGAGACCGTGCTGCAGGAGTAGATGTTAAAAAGGGTGGTATTTTTCCAATTGTACATGGGGTAAGAGTGCTCGCTATGCAGTACCAAATTGCCGAAACCAATACTTATAAGCGGATAGAAAGCTTAGTTAAACTTGGTATATTACCTCAACGTATAGGTAGTGAGCTGATGGAATCTTTCTCGATATTGCATTGGTTTCGCTTGTCCCACCATCTCAAACAACAAGAGCAACAATGCAGCACAGACGACCTCAATAACGATGTAAACTTGAGCACTCTGGATCGTTTAGAAAAGGATTTGTTAAGGCAATCTTTTCAGGTGGTTAAAGATTTTAAGAAACACCTTTCTCTAAGGTACCGTTTAGGCTCAGGGTTATGATGATTAAGCGCCGGTTGCGGCGTATTAAAGATGTGTGGAAAATGCGTCAGCTTCAGAGTCGTTGGAAACATCTTTTTCAGCGTTACCAGGGGGAAGAGTTGGTCTCTTTGGATATAGAGACAACGAGTTTAGACGTTTCTAAAGCGCAGATTTTATCTATAGCTGCGGTGATTATTAAAGGCAATCGTGTATTGAGTAGCGAAAAATTATGCCTAATCTTATCGCCACCAAAAGATCTACCTAGGGCTTCTGTAAAGATCCACAAGCTACGCCGGATAGATTTAGATGAAGGTTTGCCAGTTACAGAGGCATTAGAAAAAATGCTAAAATTTATAGGTAACCGCCCGATTGTAGGATATAACGTAGGCTATGATTTGGCTGTGCTAGATCAACATCTAAGGCCACTATTTGATTTCAGTATTCCTAATCGATATATTGATGTGATGGACTTGTATCGTAAGAAGGCACAACTTTCAGGTGGAGTTGAATGCCAAATTAATTTGTCTTTCGAAGCGATTGCTAGCAGCTTAGATGTACCCGTGTTAGGAAGGCATACTGCACTTGGCGATGCAATTACTACGGCCATTATTTATGTGCGGTTAAAATCTTCAGCCAGCCTTTAGAAATTAGCTTAAACGCACTGTTTTAAGCTAATTTCTTATAGTGGGGTGGAATCGATGACAAAAATACTGGCAGTAGACGATTCTGCGTCAATGCGTCAGATGATGGTTTTTACCCTCGAAAGTGCAGGTTATGAAGTGGTAGAAGCTGCAGATGGCCAGCGGGCGTTAGACATTGCCAAGTGTGGGCTATTTGATTTGATTTTAAGTGATGTGGACATGCCAGTGATGGATGGTATCGCATTAGTAAGAGAGTTGCGTCAGCTAGTCGCGTACAAATACACGCCTATTTTAATGTTGGCTACAGAAACGTCTGGTGAAAAAAGGATGTCGGGCAAAAGGGCCGGAGTAACTGGCTGGGTAGTTAAGCCATTTAATCCTGATAAGCTGCTTAGCACCATTAAAGCAGTGATCAGCTAAGCAAATTTAGTCATTGTTCAGGCTAACTTCCTTCGCATTTTTCCCGCAAACAGATATAATAGATCGCCCTAATATAAATGAGCTAGCGATAAGTGCCCTTTACTCCTTCCTCCACGTCCGACTTTTTGCGCACAAGCGACCTGGCTTGTGAGAGGGATTCGCGCGTTTTATACCATGACCTTAATGTTGTCGTTAAGTCTGGGGACTTGTGGCATGTGAAAGGTAGCAATGGCGCGGGAAAAACCACTTTATTGCGCCAGCTTGCAGGCCTTCATTCAGTGGATGTGGGTAAGGTGCTGTACCCTAATAAATCTATCAAGGTGATTTATATTGGTCATAAGTTGGGGCTCAAAGAGCAACTTACGGCTGATGAGAATTTATCGTGGCTTGTTGGATTAGATGGTTCGTCAACACAAGAACAAAGATATGCTGCGTTAGAACGAGTGGGTCTAAGGGGTTACGAAGAAAATATTGTTGCACAATTATCGGCGGGTCAGAAACGGAGAGTGGCCTTAGCGCGGTTGCACCTTTGTAAAGTTGATATATGGCTGTTAGATGAACCTTTTACATCCCTTGATCAGCAAGGCATAGTTGACGAGCAGGATTGGCTAAATCAACATACTCTAGCCGGTGGTGCAGTCTTAATGACCAGTCATCAAGAAATTAGCTTGCCACAAGTTAAGATTTTAGACTTGGGTGAATATGTTTCACCATCACCCAAATATCCCCACCATGAAGCTAGACCGTTAACATGATCAGATTTATGCTGGCAATCATCCGTCGTGACTTATTGTTGGTGGCCAGGCAGCCAGCAGAAATGATTAATCCGTTGGTGTTTTTTGTGCTGGTTATAGCGTTGTTTCCTTTAGGTATTAGCCCAGAAGCGTCACTTTTGTCCCAAACAGCTGCTGGCGTCATTTGGGTGGCAGCAATGTTAGCGACGCTGCTGTCTTTGGAGCTATTATTTAAGCTAGATCACAATGATGGCAGTTTAGAGCAATTGTTGTTGGCCCCATACCCTAGCTGGAGCTTGGTTCTGGCCAAGGTTTTTGTGCATTGGTTAGTTAGTGGATTACCTTTAATATTGATATCGCCCTTAATAGCTACTATGTTATTTTTACCAAGCCATGCTTTGCCTGCTTTGATGTTAAGCCTGCTTATAGGCACGCCTACTCTTAGCTTGCTCGGCGCTATTGGGGCGGCATTGGTTACAGGAGTGAGAGGCGGCGGCATGTTGCTTACGTTATTAATTTTGCCTTTGTACGTGCCAGTGATTATTTTTGGTGCGTCTAGCGTGGCGGCTGCGGCTCAAGGTATGCCGATAGACGGTTATATGGCATTGTTGGCTGCTATGTTTGTATTTGCGTTAATGATAACGCCTTGGGCAGCAGGTTCGGCCCTAAAGCTATGAAACGAAATATTAAAAAGAGACGTTATTTATGACTCAATCTATTTGGCGCATGCCCCGTTGGTTTCATCAAATGGGTTCGCCTAAATGGTTTTATGATTTTGGCGGTATTCTCCAGCCATGGTTTGCAGTGGCCGCTGTGGTATTACTCACCTGGGGTGCTTTATGGGGATTAGCTTTTGCACCAGCAGATTATCAACAAGGTAATAGCTTTCGCATCATGTATGTACATGTTCCAGCAGCTATTTTGTCTCAATCTATCTTTTTAGGCATGGCAGTTGCCGGAGCAATTGGCCTTATTTGGAAGATGAAAGTCGCTTTTATGGTGGCTCGCAGTTGCATTGCAATTGGCGCAACATTCACCGCACTTGCCTTATTAACGGGTGCGATTTGGGGTAAGCCAACGTGGGGCGCTTATTGGGTTTGGGATGCACGCCTCACCTCGACCTTAGTGTTGTTTTTTCTTTATGCTGGGGTTATGGCGTTAAATCAGGCCATTAGTGAACGCCAAACTGCTGGTAAAGCCACAGCGATATTGGCCATCGTAGGAACTATCAATATCCCTATAATTAAATATTCTGTAGAATGGTGGAATACCTTGCATCAAAGCTCTAGTTTTACCTTGACAGAAAAACCAAGCATGCCTGCCGACATGTATTTACCCTTACTTTTAACGGTGTTAGGTAGCTATTGTCTGTTCGCATTAGTGGTATTAATACGTACTCGGGCACAAATATTACAAACCCAAAGTGGTGCAAGCTGGCTGATGCAACATCGTGATATCACTGGAGCATAATCATGTATTTTGAATCTTTAGACGCGCTATGGAACATGGCAGGACACGGACCTTACGTTTGGTCTTGCTATGGGCTGTTTGTTGCCCTCTTGGGCATCAACGTGTGGCATGCGAGAAGTCAACAGTTGAAGGCCCTGAAACAGGCTAAAGCCTTTGTTAGACGTAACCCGTAATTGAAAGGCAAACACGAATGTTGATTCACCCTAAAAGGCGCAAGAAATTGATACTTATCCTAGCGTTGTTGGTCGGTACTGGAGTCATTGTAGGACTGGTGCTTTACGCGCTGTCGCAGAATATAAACTTGTTTTTCTCCCCTTCGGACATGGCTCAAGGTAAGGCCCCAGCCCATCAGCGTATCAGGGCAGGTGGTATGGTGCGAGAGGGTAGTTTAGTACGTGCTTCAGATAGTTTAACAGTGCGCTTTGTTATTACTGATTTTGCCGAAGATGTTGAAGTAGAGTACACGGGTATACTGCCGGACCTGTTCCGCGAAGGCCAAGGCATTGTAGCCCAAGGTAAGCTGAATGATGATGGTGTGTTTTTAGCCGACGAAGTATTAGCCAAACATGATGAAAAATATATGCCACCAGAAGTGACTCAAGCGTTAAATGACGCACAGGCTGCAAGTTTAACGGCAGTGGAAACTAGCACTCAGGTCGGCACTCAAACTACTGAAGAGGCGTCGCAATGATTCCAGAAATTGGACATGTGGCTTTAATACTGGCCTTGTTTTTGGCCCTGAGTTTAGGGTTTTTACCGATGCTAGGCACATATACTGGCCAAACACGCTTGATGCTCAGTGCTAAACCTTTAGCGGTGGGTCTTGGGGTGATGTTACTCATCTCTTTTGCTATGTTGATGACGGCCTTTGCGCAAGATGATTTTAGTGTGCGTTACGTGGCAGAAAACTCAAACACCGCTTTGCCTATGCAATATAAAATGAGTGCAGTTTGGGGAGGTCATGAAGGCTCTTTGTTGCTGTGGGTAGTGATCCTTGGCATGTGGACTATGGCGGTGAGTTTGTTGAGTAAAACGTTACCGTTAATCATGCAGGCGCGGGTGTTGGCAGTGATGGGTATGATAGGTGTTGGTTTTATATCCTTCACACTATTTACTAGTAATCCTTTTGCGCGTTTCTTACCAGAAGCGGCACTTCAAGGCGCAGACTTAAATCCTTTGCTACAGGACTTTGGCCTAATTGTTCATCCGCCTATGTTGTATATGGGTTATGTTGGGTTCTCTGTGGCCTTTTCGTTTGCTATAGCCGCTTTGTTAGATGGCCACTATGATGCGGCATGGGTGCGATGGTCGCGTCCATGGACAAGTGTTGCATGGGCTTTTTTAACCGCAGGTATCGCCTTAGGTAGTTGGTGGGCATACTACGAACTCGGTTGGGGTGGTTGGTGGTTTTGGGACCCTGTTGAGAATGCTTCGTTTATGCCATGGCTGGTAGGTACAGCGTTACTACATTCTTTGGCAGTTTCAGAAAAACGTGGATTGTTTAAAAACTGGACATTGTTACTAGCTATTTTGGCCTTTAGTTTGAGTTTGCTGGGTACTTTTTTGGTGCGCTCTGGCGTTCTTACATCGGTGCATGCTTTTGCTTCTGACCCAGATCGAGGCTACTTTGTATTAGTATTATTGGCAATAACGGTGGGTGGATCTTTGTTGCTTTTCGCTTTGCGTGCAACCACTGTAGAAAGTCGCGTGGGTTATCGTTTTTGGTCCCGTGAAACCTTCTTATTATCAAACAATATTATACTTATTATAGCTGCGTTAACGGTGTTGCTTGGGACTTTATATCCCTTGTTTCTAGATGCTGTGGGTGGTGGTAAGATTTCCGTAGGGCCTCCGTATTTCAATGCCGCCTTTGTGCCTCTAATGGTGTTGTTGATTGTCGCTATGGGGCTAGGTTTAGGCTCCAAATGGAAGCGTATCAACCCTAATGAATTATGGCGATCATTGCGCTCTCCGGCCCTTATAGCGGTTGTATTAGGGATAATATTCCCCTTTGCTTATAATGGCGAATTTAATCCGTCAACAGCGTTAGCTGCGGCACTGTTATCTTGGTTGTTATTAGCGTCTTGGGTGGATTTGAGAAGAAGGATACGTCATCAAACATGGTGGCGGGGTTTGCGCCAATTGAACCCTGGTTATTATGGTATGTTGCTGGCACACGTTGGTATTGGTGTAACCGCAGTGGGTATTGCCGTTGTAAGTCATTACTCGGTACAAAAAGATTTACGTATGGCTATTGGCGATAAAGCTGTTCTTGGCCAGTATGAATTTACCTTTGTGGGCGTTCACAATGTAGCAGGGCCAAACTTTACCGCCATTGAAGGCCAGGTAACGGTGGTTGAAAATGGTGACTTGGTTGCGCATTTATTACCTCAAAAACGTACTTATACTGCTCGTGGTCAAACGATGACAGAAGCGGCGATAGACCCAGCCCTAAGTCGTGATATTTACGTGGCCATGGGCGAGCCGTTGGCGGATGACGCTTGGGCGATGCGTTTGCATATAAAGCCTATGATTCGGCTTATTTGGCTAGGTGCTGTGTTGATGGCATTAGGAGGGTTGTTAGCGGTATGGGATAAACGTTATAGGCGAAAAAAATCACCCATTGACGGAGCGTTACCATGAACGCCACCACAAAGCGGCTTTTGCTGTTGTTGCCGACGCTGATAGCCTTCGCGTTAGGTATATTCTTATATCAGGGTATTGGCCAAGATCCCAATAAGATGGAGTCAAGTTTAATTGGCCAGCCGTTACCGAACTTTAACGGTCAAACGTTATTGTCGCCCAGTAGAACCGTGACTCAAGTTGATATGCTGGGACAACCAGCCCTAATCAATGTGTGGGCCACTTGGTGCCCTACATGCCGCGCTGAACATGAGTTTTTGGTTGGCATTGCTAAACAAGATAATGTGCGTATTTTTGGTGTTAATTACCATGATCAGCGCACTGCAGCACAACAATGGTTACAAGAATTAGGTAACCCCTACGTACTTTCTGTATTCGATCCAAAAGGTGTTCTTGGCATTGATCTAGGTGTAGTGGGTGCTCCAGAAACCTACTTAATTGATGCGAAAGGCGTGGTGATTGATAAACTAATTGGTGAGCTAAACGAGAGAACTTGGCCTCCGTTACGTACTAAATACCTTAGTTTGCTAGAGGAAACAAACTGATGTTTAAGTCTGTTTTAACCAGCGTGTTGTTTTGTTTGGCGAGTTTGGGGTTGCCGCTGGCCCAAGCGGATATTAAGTCATACGAATTTGCAGAACCAGAAATGGCTCAGCGGTTTGTAGACTTAACCACTGTTTTGCGTTGTCCAAAATGCCAAAATCAAAATTTAGCTGATTCAGGTTCGATTATTGCCCAAGACTTGCGTAAGCAAGTGCAAACGTTAATTAATGCCGGTCAGACTGATCGCCAGATTACCGACTTTATGGTGCAGCGTTATGGTGAATTTATCCTATATGACCCCCCGTTTAACAAAGCCACACTAGTGCTTTGGCTTGCGCCATTTGGCATGGTGCTCATTGGCTTATGGGCCTTGTGGTTTTTTGGTCGTAAAACACACAACCAAGGTGCAATGTTAACGCCATCGGAACAACAAAAATTGGATCAACTTCTAGCAGATAACCAGACTCCGAGTAGGGATTAAATAATGACTGAACTTTGGGCTGCTATTGCTCTTTTACTGTGTCTAACAAGTGGTTTTGTTCTGTGGGCTTGGTGGCGGCCCCTGCCAACATCGGCAACACCCATTGATAGAAATGATGCCGTGGTAGCGCTCTATCGGGTGAAGCAAATAGAACTTGACGAAGAGCTTGCTTCAGCGCAGATCAACCGAAGTGATTACGATCAGCGATTAGCCGAAATGCAGCGGACATTATTGCTAGAAACGTCAGACTCTCCAGCACCCTCTAGCTCGCCTAATCATGCCGGTGGTTTGTTGCTGGTGTTGGTTGCATTAGTTATTCCGGGCGCTGGGTTGCTGACTTATATAGAGCTGGGGGCATATGATGGTTTGGAACAAAGCGTTAACTTGCAAAACACCCGTTCGATTGCTGTTTCCTCAACCTCATTACCCGCGCTGATTAGTAGTCTTGAAGACGAATTAAAACAGAAGCCAAACAATCCGGAAGGGTGGTATTTATTGGCCAATAGTTATATGGAAGGAGAGCAATCTGCTCTAGGTATTACTGCATTCGAGCAGGCGTTAAGCTATGTGCAGGTAGGAAGTCGTCAACATGCCGCGTTACTTGGTCAGTATGCTCAAGCTGTGTTTTTTAATGATGGCGAATTTAGCCAGCGGGTGAATCAAGCAATTGCTGCAGCTATGGCACAAGACCCTAACGATGTCTCGGCTTTGAGTTTATTAGGCATTCAAGCCTTTGAAAGTGAAAGTTACAATGCAGCCATACAGTTTTGGCAGCGTGCGTTACCCAGAGCGGGTCAAGGTCAGGGTAAAGCGTCACTACAAGCTGGAATTGCTAGTGCTCAAGAAATGCTTAATCAGGACCCAAACCCTGGGTTAGGTGTGGCTGTGCCGATAAAGATTTCTTTGGCCAATGGGCTGTCAATACCTGAGTCATCGAAAGCAGTACTATTTGTATACGCTAAGCAGGCCACACAAGG
>Ga0307488_10001197_pt1 | contig 21702 bp, 16 predicted proteins | sample SB02metaG_FD_202248 | JGI IMG/M metagenome (GOLD analysis project Ga0307488, IMG submission 202248) | Sea-ice brine microbial communities from Beaufort Sea near Barrow, Alaska, United States - SB 0.2 | ecosystem: Environmental > Aquatic > Marine > Coastal | place: USA: Alaska | collected... | reverse complement strand
AAAAAGGATTTCAAGCAGATAGAGGTGAAATTAAAACTAAACTTAGTTTTAGGCGTAATCAACAAACTACTATTCCTGGAACACCTATTATACCTATGCCTCTCGCAGAAGGCATTATGGGTGAAGCTAATATGGATGGAACGATATTCGTTAGTAACACGTTAGATCCTAATGGAGCAGAATACAGACAAACGATCAACCACGAAATGAGACACGCTACAGATATGAAGCTAGGTAAGTTGGCTTACGATGATGATCATATCATGTACAACGGAGAGAGATTTGAAAGGGAAGATAGAAATGGCGTAGACTCTATATTAGTAGATGGCAAATGGAAGGAAGCTGGAGACACTGGTTTTCCTTGGGAGGATGACGCTAACAACGGAAATAAATAAAATGAGTGTAATAGCAAAATTATTATCAGGTGGAGCAGCTAAGCTTGTAGAAAGTGTAGGAGGGGTTTTAGATAACCTAACCACGTCGAAGGAAGAGAAGTTAGCAGCAGAAGCAAAGATCAAAGACCTAGTAATGAGTTATGAAGCAGAAATGCAAAAACAAGTAACTGAGCGTTGGAAAATGGATATGCAATCCGATTCATGGCTTAGTAAAAATATAAGACCACTAGTTCTAATATTTCTAGTAGTATCGACTGTATTATTAATATTTATCGATGCTGGAATTATTCAGTTTGAAGTTAAGTCCTCGTGGGTTGACTTATTACAATTAGTATTAATAACCGTGATCGGCGCCTACTTTGGTGGTAGATCATTAGAAAAAGTAAAAAAATAAATATATGAAATCTAAATTTTCAATAGTAACGGTAAAACCAAACTTAGCGGCACTAACAACGGCTTTCACGGCTACAGACTTGCTTTTTGATTGGACACCAATTGAAATACCAAGAGGTGGTTGCTCAATTGAAACAATACAAATGCATTATGCTGGAACAAACGGTGTGGCTCAAACGCCTAAGGACATAGAGTTGATATTTGCTAAATCAGTAAATGGGGCGGCACCACCATCTCTAGGAACTTCTAACGGGGCAATAACATCTTCCGCTGCCACTCAATTAGCTAGACCTCATATTATAGGATACAAGCACTTGGATGTTAGCGCTATGGTTGACACTGGTGTTGATTTAGTAGCATACAATCTTCTTGGGTCGTTTTCAGCAAATCCAAATGTTAAGATGAACATAATACTAGAAGGTGAAAGTGCTGGTTACCATTCAACAAAGGGCCCAGGTTACCAAACCGTTTGGATGGCTGGAATAGCTAACGAAGGCGGTGAAGATTTTGGAACAGGAGTTATAGTTGATAATGGAGCTGGATACAGCGTAGGAGATGCTGGTTTAATTTGTGATGGTACTGCTGGTGATATAGTGTTTGCAGCTGGTGACGAGCTTATAGCGCAAGACGGCGCTTTAGTTGGTACTGTAGTGGGATCAGCAGACGATGGCTCACATACATTCTTGGTGTTAGAAGCTCCAGGCTTACTATCGGCGGTAGAAGATGGAGACGAAATATGCAACAGACAACCAATAACATTTATATTTGGATTAGAATATTAACAATTAACAACAATTAAATTAAATTAAATTATGGCAGAAATAAAAGAGCTTGATGACGTCAAGCCTGTAAAAATTGAAGAAACAGAGTTAGCACAAATACAATCATCAATCCAAACAGTGGAAAGACTAACTACTGAGGTTGGTCAGATTGAAGTTAGAAAACACGCTTTAATGAAAGCAATGGAAAGTGTGCACGCTAGAATAGAAGCTCTTAGAGTTAAGTTAGAGGGCAAGTACGGTACGGACAACATAGACTTAAAAGACGGAACAATAACATATTAATAAATTAAATTAAATTAAATCATGGCAAAAGGAACAAACGCAAAAATTAAAGAACTTAAAGGCATCAAGCCCGAAAAAATTACCGATGAGCAGTTAGCTAAAATACAAGCAGCTGTAAACACTATGAACACCGTTCATATTGAAATTGGTACTATGGAGTCTCGCAAGCACGAGATGATGCATAAGCTAGCTGTAACGCAAGGTGAATTAGCGACTATAAAAACAGAGTTAGAAGGCGAGTATGGTACTGTTGATATAAACATACAGGACGGAACAATAAATCACGGGGATGTCGAAGCTGATTCGTAAAATATCTATAGGAGCGAACTATAAGAATGACGCTATGCACTATGCCGTGGGGCAAGAAGTGTATGGTGGTCATACTATATGTGATATCATAGAAGAAGACGACAAGTTCTCTGTTTATATCAAGAAAGGTAAAGATGTTTTGCCCTGGAAAGATTTTAATAAGAACATGGCTGTCTCTGTAGAGTATAACCTACAATACTAATGAAAAGCGTTCACGACTTTGTTGTAACGCCAAAAGGAGAAAGATACAACAACACTAAGCAGTTAGACAGTGGAGAGCTTATTTTAAACACTGATATTTTCAACCATCAATTTGTTAACAGAGAAGCCACAGTAACCGCAACCCCACTAGTTGGTCACGCTGACATAAGGGCTGGAGACACCGTGCTGGTACACCACAATGTTTTTAGAAGGTGGAACGACGTTAAGGGCGTAGAGAGAAATAGCAGAAGCTATTTTGATGAAACAACTTATTTTATAGCGCCTGACCAGATCTTTTTATACAAAAGAGATGGGGAGTGGATTTGCCCTAAGGGATATTGTTTCGTAATGCCGCTAAAAGCAGTGGATCAATTCAACACGGAATCTGAAAAACCCTTACAAGGCATCGTTAAATTCTCCGATGGTACAGTAGAAGTAAACGATCTAGTTGGTTTTAGACCAAGTAGTGAATACGAGTTTATCGTTGATGGCGAAAGACTATATCGAGTTAAATCTAATTTTATTACAATCAAATATGAACATCAAGGAAACGAAGAAAAGTATAATCCAAGCTGGGCACAAAGCAGTTGAAGAGTTAATTAAAGTAGCAAAGGAAGCTATTGTCACTGATTCCGAAGATGACTTAACAGCTGATAAACTAAAGAACGCCGCAGCATCTAAAAAACTAGCTATATTTGACGCGTTTGAGATACTTAACAGAATTGAAGAAGAAGAAAACTTGCTTGAGGGTAAAGCACCTGAAGAGGCAAAGGAAAAAACTTTTAAAGGATTCGCAGAAGGTAGATCTAAGTAATGTACGAGCAAAGTTTAGTTAAGACAGTTGAGCCGATAAAAAACACTACTATCTCTAGAATGAACAAGGGTAAGAAGTGGAAGTACGGCTACGACAAAGAACATGACATTATCGTGTTATCTCGCAGTGGTCAGATAGGAGAAATCATAGAGATACAAAACCTAGTGATCGCTCTACCTAAGGTACCTAAGGATGTGTATAGCAACACGAAACAAAAGTGGGTTAGATTTGATCAGCCGAAGGAATTGGAGCGCTTAAAGAACATCTTTGATTGGCGTGCCTATCCAGAGGATCAAAAAGAACAATGGTACGATTACATAGACGAAGAGTTCAGAAGAAGAGAAGAAGGATTTTGGTTTAACAATAACGGGAAACCCACTTGGATACCTGGTACTCAGTACATGTATTTACAATGGAGTAAGATTGATGTTGGAGCACCAGATTTCAGGGAGGCAAACAGGTTATTCTTTATATTTTGGGAGGCTTGTAAGGCAGACAAAAGATGTTATGGAATGTGCTACCTTAAGAATAGACGATCTGGATTTTCTTTTATGTCGAGTGCAGAAACCGTTAACCTAGCCACTCTTGCGGGTGATAGTAGATTTGGAGTGTTATCTAAAACGGGTGCTGATGCCAAGAAGATGTTTACCGATAAAATTGTACCAATTAGTATAAATTATCCGTTTTTCTTTAAACCGATACAAGATGGTATGGATCGCCCGAAAACAGAACTTGCTTACAGAGTTCCATCCACAAGGTTTACCAGAAAGAAAATAACAGCAAACGAAAAAATAGAAGACTTAGAAGGGTTAGATACAACGATTGACTGGAAGAACACAGGGGACAATAGTTATGATGGTGAAAAACTAGCTCTACTAGTACACGATGAGGCTGGTAAATGGGAGAGACCTGAAAATATATTAAATAACTGGAGAGTTACAAAAACTTGTTTAAGATTAGGATCTAGAATCATCGGTAAGTGTATGATGGGATCAACATCAAATGCTTTAGATAAAGGAGGTGAAAACTTTAAAAAATTATACAATGCATCAGATGTTACAAAACGAAACAGAAATGGCCAGACAAAGTCTGGTTTATACTCTTTGTTTATCCCAATGGAATGGAACTATGAAGGATTTATTGATGAGTACGGATCTCCAGTATTTACTACTCCTGATGTCGATAGGTTCGACCCAAGCGGTGAATTAATAGATGTAGGTGTAATAGATAACTGGCAGAATGAAGTAGATGGTTTAAAAGATGATTCAGATGGCTTGAATGAATTCTATAGACAATTCCCTAGAACTACAGAGCACGCGTTTAGAGACGAGGCTAAAGGAAGTATATTTAACTTAGTCAAGATATACGAACAGATAGACTATAACGAAGAGATGTCAAGCACTCTAGGTATTACTCAAGGTAATTTCCAATGGGCTAACGGCATAAAAGATACTCAGGTAGTGTTCAACCCGGATCGAAAAGGTAGGTTTAAAGTTAGTTGGGTTCCACCTTCTAACATACAAAACAAGGTAGTACTTAAAAACGGTATTAAGTATCCAGGTAACGAACACATAGGTTCATTTGGTTGTGACTCGTACGATATATCAGGAACAGTGGATGGAGTAGGATCCAAAGGAGCTTTACACGGTTTAACTAAATTCTCAATGGAAGATGCTCCAGCAAACAACTTTTTCCTAGAATACTTATCAAGACCTCCAACAGCCGAGATGTTCTTTGAAGATGTTCTAATGGCTTTAGTGTTTTACGGGATGCCAATATTAGCAGAGAACAATAAACCGCGTCTCTTGTACTATTTAAGGCGAAGAGGTTACAGAGGATTCAGCATGAATAGGCCTGACAAAATATGGAACAAATTATCTGTAGCAGAAAAAGAAGTTGGTGGAATACCCAACTCAAGTGAAGATATAAAACAAGCACATGCCGCTGCGATCGAGATGTATATTCAAGATCACGTAGGCATTAAACAAGATGGAACACACGGAGATTGTTATTTTAACGAACTGTTAAATGACTGGTGTAAGTTTGATATAAACAAAAGAACAAAGCATGATGCATCTATAAGTTCTGGTTTAGCTATAATGGCTAACAATAGGCACTTATATAGACCAAATGCTGAGGTTCAAAAACCTCAACTAAACATAAACGTTTCCAGATACACAAACACTGGGAGTAATTCACAAATAATCAAGTAATAAATATGGCAGAGTCTGGCATTAAAAGTTATTTCCCAAGTCAAGCCGTTAGCGACGCTGAAAAGTTGAGCTATGAGTACGGGTTGAAAGTAGGTAAAGCTATAGAACAAGAATGGTTTAACAACGATAGAGGTTCTAATAGATATAAAACCAATCAAAATGATTTTCATAATTTAAGGTTGTACGCTAGAGGCGAGCAGTCTATTCAAAAGTATAAGGATGAGTTATCGATCAACGGTGATTTGTCCTATCTTAATTTAGATTGGAAGCCTGTCCCGATTATTTCTAAGTTTGTGGATATTGTTGTCAATGGTATTGCAGAGAGAACTTACGATATAAAAGCTTACTCTCAAGATCCTTTTGGCTTAAAGGAACGTACGAAATACATGGAGTCTATCTTAAAAGATATGCAGGCTAAGCAGTTTAACGATGCCTCTATGAAGGATTTTAACGTAGATTTGTACGAGAACAAAAAAGAAGAACTACCTGATTCTAAAGAAGAGTTAGAACTGCACATGCAGTTGAGCTACAAGCAAGCTATAGAACTAGCTGAAGAGCAAGCTCTAAGCGTTTTGTTTGAGGGCAACAACTTTGAGTTAATAAAAAAACAATTCTATTACGATTTAACAGTGCTAGGTATTGGAGCTGTTAAGACCAACTTTAACACTTCAGAAGGCGTTACTATAGATTACGTGGATCCAGCAAGCTTAGTGTATTCTTACACGGACTCACCTTATTTTGAGGATATATATTACGTTGGAGAAGTAAAGACCATACCTATAAACGAGTTGGCTAAGCAGTTTCCTCACTTGTCAGCAGACGAACTGGAGGATATAGTAAAAAACAAGTCTAGCTCTAGATCCAACTACAACTCTAGACACAACAGCGATAAAGAAGACAACAATACTATTCAAATAGTTTATTTTAACTACAAAACCTACATGAATGAGGTTTACAAAGTTAAAGAAACAGCTACTGGTGCAGATAAGATAATACCTAGAGACGATCAGTATGATCCACCAGCCGACAAAGAAGGTGGTTACGGTAGAATGCTAAGGTCTATAGAGTGTCTTTATGAAGGAGCTATGGTACTTGGTACTGACAAGCTACTTAAGTGGGAGATGGCTAAGAACATGATGAGACCTAAGAGTGATTACACTAAAGTGAAAATGAACTACTCTATTGTTGCGCCTAGAATGTATGATGGCAGGATAGATTCTTTAGTTAAAAGAATAACTGGTTTTGCTGATATGATTCAGTTAACGCACTTAAAGCTACAACAAGTAATGTCTAGACTAGTACCAGATGGTGTTTATTTAGATGCTGATGGTTTAGCTGAGATAGACTTAGGCAACGGAACCAACTACAACCCACAAGAAGCCTTGAACATGTACTTCCAAACTGGATCTGTTATAGGTAGATCGTTTACTTCTGATGGTGAAATGAATCATGGTAAAGTACCTATTCAAGAAATAAATACTGGTAGTGGTGGGCAAAAAATGCAGTCTTTAATTGGCACATACAACTATTATCTACAAATGATAAGAGATGTGACAGGTTTAAATGAAGCTAGAGACGGCAGTATGCCAGACAAAAACGCTTTAGTTGGTGTACAAAAACTAGCAGCAGCAAATTCAAACACAGCAACTAGGCATATATTACAAGCTGGTATGTTTTTAACAACACAGACAGCTAGTTGTCTTTCTCTTAGAATATCAGATGTTATAGAGTACTCTCCAACAAAAGATGCTTTTATACAAGCTATTGGGGCTCACAACGTAGCTACACTTAAAGAAATGTCTGAGCTGCACTTATATGACTTTGGTATATTTTTAGAGTTGACTCCAGACGAAGAAGAAAAAGCTATGCTGGAAAATAACATACAAATGGCTCTGCAACAGAAAAACATAGAGCTAGAAGATGCTATTGACTTAAGAATGATAAACAACATTAAGCTAGCCAACCAACTACTGAAGATCCGTAGGAAAAAGAAAGATGAAAAGGATAGGCAGTTACAAATGGAGAATATAAAAGCTCAAACAGAATCTAACACGCAGGCTGCTCAAGCGGCATCTCAAGCTGAGATTCAAAAGGACCAAGCACTTACCCAGACTAAGATACAGCTAGAAACTATCAAAGCCCAATTAGAAACTCAAAAAATGATGCAAGAGGTTGAGCACAAAAAAGAGTTGATGCAAATGGAATTCCAAATGAACATGCAGCTAAAAGGAATAGAGGTAGATGGCAAAAAGGCTGGTGAAAAAGAAAAAGAAGATCGTAAAGATGAAAGAACAAAAATTCAAGCAACTCAACAAAGTGAGATGATTGAGCAAAGAAATGGTGGTAAACCACCTAAAAACTTTGAGTCCGCAGGTAATGATACTATGGGTGGCGGATTCGATTTAGGTAGTTTTGACCCTAGCTAGAATTATTAATTATTATTATATTATATTATGGAAGAAGAAAACAAAGAAGTAGTCGAAGAGATTACGCAGGATACAACCGCACAGGTTGATGAAACTAAATTTGAGTCTGCAGGTGACGATAGTGTTATGAAAGTAGATTTAAGCAAACCCCCAACACCACAAGAAGATGAAATTAAAGAAAGTGACGCTGACGACAGCGGAGTGGTTGCAAGCGCTGAAAATGCCGACGCCCCACAAGAACAAGAAGAAGTACAACCGGAAGCACAAGCACAAGAAACTCCAGTACTAGAAGAGATTACAGAGGAAGAAGTTGAAGTAGCTGAAGAGCAGGTTGAAGAAGCTATAGCAGAAGCTGAGGCTACTGGAAAACCTTTGCCAGAAAATATCCAAAAGTTAATGGACTTTATGGAGGAAACTGGAGGTGATTTAAGTGACTACGTTAAGCTTAATCAAGATTACAGTGAAATGGACAATCAAGATCTGTTACACGAATTCTATAAGCAAACAAAACCTCATTTAAATGCAGAAGAAATTAACTTCCTTATGGAAGATACATTCTCATTCGACGAAGATGTAGACGACGATAGAGATATACGTAGAAAGAAATTAGCGTTGAAAGAACAAGTTGCAAACGCTAAAAGCCACCTAGACGGGCAAAAGTCTAAATACTATGAAGAGATAAAGTTAGGATCAAAGCTTCCAGAAGAAGCTAAGAAAGCAATGGACTTCTTTAATAGATATAACAAAGAGTCAGAAGTAACTAAAAAAGCAGCTAAACAAAATACAGATATTTTTACCCAGAAAACCGAGCAGGTTTTCAATGACAAGTTCAAAGGTTTTGAATACAACGTCGGGGATAAAAAATATAGGTTTAATGTTAACAATGCTAGTGAGGTTAAAAACACCCAAAGCGATATAAATAATTTTACCAAAAAGTTTTTGGATAAAAATAATACGTTATCAGATGCTAAAGGTTATCACAAATCTCTCTACACAGCTATGAACGCTGACGCTGTTGCAAAACATTTTTACGACCAAGGTAAAGCTGATGCTATGAAAAATAGTATTGCTAAAGCCAAGAACGTTGATATGAACCCAAGACAAGCTCATGGGAAAATTGAAGCGGGTGGAGTAACGTACAAGGTGTTAGGCGGTGATGCTACTGGTTCAAAGTTTAAAATTAAGAACAATAAATTTAAAAATTAAAAAAACAAATTATGGCAATATCATTAGGAACTAATTTGAATAGTGTACCTGCTTCACAAAAGCAAACATTATCTACAAATTACTTAGATCTTTCATCAGCTGCTAACGCTGGATGGGGACAACAATATTTACCAGATCTTATGGAAAAAGAAGCTGAAGTTTTCGGACCGAGAACTATTTCAGGATTTCTTTCACAAGTAGGAGCTGAAGAGGCTATGACGGCTGATCAAGTTATTTGGTCTGAGCAATCAAGATTACACCTATCTTATAAAGGTGACATGGACACGGATAATGTCGTGACTATACAGTCTGATATGGATGGAAACGTTGCTGCAGATGGATTTGTAGTGGCTAACCATGGTATTAGACTTAACGACACCGTATTAATTGCTAACGCTAACGGAGTGTTTAAAGCTATAGTATCTGTTGTTTCAGGTGCTGACGTAACTGTAGCGCCTTATGATGGTACTGCTATCGCTACTTCAGGAGCTACTGCTGATTTTGGAACAACTATATTAGTTTATGGTTCTGAATTTGCTAAAGGTACTGGTTACAACGCTGCTGCTGCTGCAACTGTGGAGTCAAGAGGTGCTAACGAAGCTGCTTTCAAGACTTTCACTAACAAACCAATCATAATGAAGGATTACTACGAAGTTTCAGGATCTGATGCTTCTAGAATTGGTTGGATTGAAACTGCTTCTGAAGCGGGACAATCAGGTTACTTATGGTACCTAAAAGCTGAATCTGACACAAGAGCTCGTTTTAACGATTACGTTGAAATGTCTATGTTAGAGTCTGTTAAAGGTTCTGGTACAAATGCTGTTGATACTTTATTAGGTGGTGTTATCGCGGGTAACGATACTTTAGTTGGTACACAAGGTTTATTTGACGCTATTGAAGATAGAGGACATGTTACTACTGGTGTTACTGGAGTAAATGCTGCTACTGATTTAGCTGAGTTTGACGCTATCTTAGCTGAGTTTGATAAGCAAGGTGCTATTGAAGAAAACATGATGTTTGTAAACAGAGCTACTTCGTTAGCAATGGATGACATGTTAGCTTCTATGAATTCTTACGGAGCTGGAGGTACTTCTTACGGAGTGTTTGACAATTCTGAAGATATGGCATTGAACTTAGGTTTCTCTGGTTTCAGAAGAGGTTCTTATGACTTCTACAAGTCTGACTTCAGATACTTAAATGACTTAGCAACAAGAGGTGGTATTAACGCTGCTAATGCTGCTAATGCTCTTAGAGGAGTTATGGTTCCAGCTGGAACTTCAACGGTTTATGATCAATCTTTAGGAAAGAATCTTAAAAGACCTTTCTTACACGTTCGTTACAGAGCTTCACAAACTGACGATAGAAAAATGAAGTCTTGGACAACTGGTTCTGTTGGCGCTGCTACTACAGCTTTAGATGCGATGCAAATTCACATGCTAACTGAAAGATGTTTAATTACTCAAGGTGCTAACAATTTCATGTTATTGAAATAAGCATTATTTATATTAAAGAACCGGGGCTTCGGCCTCGGTCCTTTTATTTTTATTAATTATTATTATATTATATTATGGCTAAAAAAGCTAACACAAAGAAAGTTGAGGTAGAACCTCAAATCGAAACAATGGAAGAAGTGGTTACAGAATTTTTTGAAGAAACTGTAGTTGCAGAACCAAAAATTAAAAAACAAAACAAAGATCACTGGGAAGTGAAAGATAGAGTTTACAATTTAACGGGTAGTAAAAAACCATTATCTTATATGCTAAAAAGCTCTAACGTATATTGGTTTGACGAAGATAAGGGTTATGAAAGAGAGTTGAAGTATTGCGAAAACCAGAGAACACCCTTTGTAGACGAAATGAAAGGCGATCAAAGGTTATCTCACGTTATCTTTAGAAATGGAACTTTGTTTGTTGAGAAGTCTAAAACAGTACTGCAAAAAATGCTGTCTATATACCATCCGCATAAAGATAAAATGTACAGTGAGTACAAACCACAAGCGGTTGCTGCAAATGAGGTGCAGTGGATAGAGCAAGAAATTGAAGCTTTGAACGCGGCTATTAACTTAGACATAGATATGGCAGAAGCTGTAATGCGTGTTGAGTTAGGATCTAAGGTATCAGAGATGAGTTCTAAGGAGCTTAAAAGAGATTTATTGTTATACGCTAAGAAGAACCCAGGTTTGTTCTTAGAACTGGTAAATGATGAGAATGTTATGCTTAGAAACTTTGGTATAAAAGCGACTGAAATGGGTATACTAAAGCTATCATCTGATCAAAGATCTTTTTCATGGGGATCTAACGATAGAAAACTAATGAATATTCCATTTGATGAGCATCCTTACTCAGCTTTAGCCGCTTGGTTTAAAACTGACGAAGGAATGGAAATTTACAATAGTATTGATAAAAGGTTACAATAACTAAATATATGCCCTGGTGATTTAAAAGTCATCAGGGTTATATAAAAAGCTTAATATGAATAACAAAAATCTAAGAAACTACACCAAGCAATCAAGAGGTCTCGGGGATACTATACAAAAGTTTACCTCGATAACAGGCTTGCAAAAACTAACACAACTAGCTGTCGGAAAAAAAGACTGCGGTTGCAATAAAAGAAAAGAAGCTTTAAACAAAGCTTTTCCATATAAAAACAAATAACAATGATAAGTGTAGATACTGTATATCAAAGAATTTTAGCTTTAGCTAACAAAGAGCAAAGAGGGTATGTTACCCCTTTAGAGTTTAACTTATTAGCAAACCAAGCTCAACTATTAATTTTTGAGCAGTACTTCTATGACTTAGACAAGGCTAAGCAGAAGGATAGTGATACATCTAGCTTTTCAGACTTAGAAGAGTTAATTCAGAATAAACTAGCTCCATTCATAAGCAAGCAAATAGTAGCTGCCGGTGTTTTTCCTGCAAACGCATATAGAGTGGGTAGGATTTTTGTTGGAGAAAGAGAGGCTGTAAAAGTAGATGTAAACGAAGCTAAGGATATCACCGCATCAGCGTTTCATTCGATTGGATTAACTAACAATCCTATTTACACAGATAGCACGGCGGGTGGGGTTGATGTTGAGTTTTATGGAGGTGTGGCAAACGCTCCTGCAACTTGTGAGGTGGTAATGCCACCACAAAAAGCAGAATGGGGTTACGACGTTATACAGAGCAAAGCACTTTATAATGCGAGTAGATCTACTCCGTTTCAGTTGCACGCTTCTGAAGAAACTGAATTAGTAAATAAAATACTAGTATTAGCTGGTATTGTAATGAATAAAGTAGGTTTGGCTAACACGGCTATCAGCTTAGACCAAACACAAATACTACAAGAAAAACAATAAATAAATGGGATTACTAACAGGTTCGGAGCAAAAGTATTATGACGATGGTGACTTTGGGGGATATCAATTCACTTCTTTAACGGATATAATAGACAATTTCATGGCTACTTATATTGGAGAGGGCAAGATATTACCTACTACAAAAAGAAGTGACGTTACTTTTCACGCCATGAGAGCCATGCAGGAATTGAGTTTTGATACTTTTAAATCCTGTAAAGCACAAGAGATAGAGGTTCCACCAAATCTAATGATGCCATTGCCTAGAGACTACGTTAACTATGTCAAGTTATCATGGAGCGATGCTAGTGGTGTAGAGCATGTTATATACCCTGCTATAAAAACATCAAACCCAAAAGCAATACAGCAAGACACGGCTGGTGATTACCTGCTTTCAGCCGAGGGTACTTTAGTCAACGGTACTAGCACTATAGTTTTAGAGGGAGAGCATATAAACATAACCGTTGGCATGACTGTTAAGGCCGCTGGTATTCCTATTGGTAGTAAGGTTTTAAGCACATCAACCGTAGACAATATAACTACAATAACAATAAGCAATAATGCTTTATACGGTAGCGTAGAGACGCTTGCTTTTAATGTAAGGCTACCTAAAATAGTGCATCAATCAAACGCTGTTCTTCTTAATGGTTTAACGACATCAGTAGGTTTAAATAAGATAGTATACATGGGGTTGAATCGTAGCGATGTATCTGATCTTCTTGTTATTGGAATGACAGTTTCCCATGCGGCGTTTCCAGTAGGAACAATTATAACCGGTATAAATCACATTTCGGGCGTACCATACATTACCACCTCTACAACAGCGACCGCAGCCTTTACAGGCACAAATGTTAACTTTGTAGAGTACAACGGAGTGTCTGATACTTTATCTGCATATAACAGCTCACAAGTACTAAGCACAAATACAAGCGTATACTCAGACGATAATTACTGGCCGTTGGATGGCTCTAGGTATGGATTAGACCCTAGCCACGCTCAAGCAAACGGATCTTACTTTATAGATTGTTCAACTGGTAAAATACACTTTAGCGCTAGTTTGGTTGGCAAAACAATAATACTGAAATATATAAGCGATGGCTTAGGTACTGACGAAGAAATGATAGTACATAAGTTTGCAGAGGAAGCTATGTACAAGTGGATAATATACGGTTGTGTGTCAGGTAGAATAGATATACCAGAATACGTAGTTAGAAGATTAAAGAAAGAAAGATTTGCGGAAACTAGAAAAGCAAAGATAAGGTTGTCTAATATAAAAATAGAGGAAATTACCCAGATCCTAAGAGGTAAGTCGAAACAAATAAAACATTAATTAAATGGCAGAGTCAAATAATAGGTTTGCGGGCGGTAAGATGAACAAGGATTTCGACGAGCGCTTGGTTCCTAGTAATGAGTATAGAGACGCGTTAAATGTTCAGACTAGCACTTCGGATGGCTCAGATGTTGGCACTTTACAAAACCTAATGGGTAATGTGAATTTGTCCGAGAGTTACTTTACAAAAACCGACGGTTTTCACTGCATTGGCAGTATTAAAGACGATAAGAGCAATAACATATACTGGATGATATCTGGTGATGGCGTAGACATCCTTGCTGAGTACGATTACACTACAGGTGTAGTCGCGCCAGTGGTTGTGGATGTGTATAGCATTAACGTTTTAGCAGGGCCTGGTAGTGGTAGAGTATTAAATTTTGATAAAAATTTCCTAATAACAGGAATTAACATTATTGAAGGGTTTTTGTTTTGGACAGACAACAACACAGAGCCAAAGCAAATAAACATAGAGAAATGTAAGCTTGGTAGTCCAGACTTCTTGACCCACACTGTTTTTTATGTAAGTAACCCACAACCAAGTCAGTCCCCACCGTTTGTACCAGTGGGCGATATAAAAGAGTCACACGTAACGGTTATTAAAAAATCTCCGTTAACCGCTCCGAAATTAGTAATGAAAAACACTAACAGAGGTGACGTTGATAACGATGGCACGCCTGGTGTGATAAAGTCACAGATCAATATTGACGAACCTGTTACCACTCTTATAGACCCTAATGACTCGGCTAACTGGATGCCAAACCAAATAGCTTTTGAAACAACATCAATGGCTGATTTTAAAATTGGTGATTTTCTTGAGCTAACTCCAGTTGGAACTGATTTAGTAGGATTAACTAGCATTATAATTGAAATCAAAACCCCGGTTATAACTGGTGGTGGTATACTTTCTTTTAACGCTGAGATAGTTAGTGGTAACGTGGTCGTGACGCAAACTTCAAACCTTTTTGATGTAGCACTAAAACAAAAACCATCTTTATTCGAGTTTAAGTTCCCTAGATTTGCTTATAGATATAAATACGTAGACGGACAATACTCTACTTTTTCCCCATTTTCTGAGGTTGCTTTTTTACCGGGTGAGTTTGACTATCTACCAAAAGAAGGTTATAACTTAGGTATGGTCAACACCTTGAGATCACTTGCTGTTAGAGATTTTGTAGATAAAAAATTAATGCCAGAAGATGTTGTTTCTGTTGATATATTATACAAGGAGTCTAATTCGCCTGTTATATACACTGTGGAAACAGTTAAACGCGTTAACATAACCAATAAAGCTGGTAGCGACATTTTTGATTCTTGGAACGGCATAGGTGTAGATGAGGTTAGCGACACACTTAGCACAACTGGTTTCTTAGACATAAAGTCAGAACTTATACATGCTGTCGTCCCGTCCAACCAGCTATTAAGAGGTTGGGACAACGTCCCTAGAAAAGCATTAGCACAAGAAGTTATTGGCAACAGAGTAGTATATGCTAACTATTTACAGAACTACAACATGTCTTCTCTTAGGGCTCAAATAAGAACTGCGTTCAAATACTATCCAGAACTAAGAAGGATCGAAAGAGACAACGACATAACTGTTGACTTGAAGTTATCCCATGTCACAAATGACGTAAAGTTTCTTGACCCAGAACTTTTAAACCCTGGCTTAGCGCATGAGTATTCCCCAGCAAAGTCGATAAAAACACTAAGAACATACCAATTAGGAGTCGTTTACATAGATGAATTTGGTAGAGAAACACCTGTTTTTACAAGCTCAAAAACTGGTAAGAATTCAATTAAAATAAGCAAGGAAACAGCTAACTTAGCTGGGCAGCTAAAAGCACAGGTGTTTAGTGCAACGCCAGACTGGGCTAAGAACTTTAAATTTCTTATAAAAGAATCGTCAAACGAGTATTACAACTTAGCTATGGACAGGTGGTACCCAGCTCAAGATGGAAACATTTGGCTGTCATTCCCCTCAGCTGAAAGAAATAAAGTTGACGAAGAAACATTTTTAATACTTAAAAAAGGACATAATCAGGACGATGCAGTGTTAGATGATACTAGGTATAAAATACTAGCTATCGACAACGAAGCACCATTATTTATAAAAACAAGAAGAGTTCCAAGAGGAAGTATAACAAGTGCTCCAATTCTTCCGATACCTGCTGCTGGACCTGAGTACACGCTTGGTGTTGGACCTCCTTTAGGTTATGGCATGAATGTTGGTTTTCCACAACCCGGTGGAACTTATATCAGTATTGAAAAATCAGTTATACAGTTTTTAGTAGACAAGATAACAGAGACTGGTTTAGTTGATTGGCAGTTCAGAATTAATAACGGCCTATCCTCTAGCGCTTGGTATTCTTTAAGAAGCGTGGTAGAAGATGCGACTGATGGTTATTATGAATTTACATCTAAAAAAACCTTTGGACCTGATATGAATGTTTCTAGTGCCGTGCCTTGGACAGCACTTACTGGAGCAAGTGGAGCTATTGCAACTCTTACCGTTGAGTTTGTTAAAAAAGAAGTTAGAAACCTGCCAGAGTTTGACGGTAGATTTTTTGTTAAAATTTTAAAAGATTCTACAATAAAAGAAAATATAGAGGGCACCCCGGTTGTAGCTGGCAACCAATGGGTGGTAAAAGGATCAATAACCTCTCAGTATATAAATCCACAGACAACCTACTTGAATACATGGCCTTCTGCAGGAGGTATAGTCAAGTATTACGGCGTAGATCCAAAGAGAATATCTATAAGTAAGCTTTCAAACTCAGCCAATAACAGTTCAAACAATCACGCTCACTCTATTCACGATAATGGTAATGGCGTCGCTGGCGAGGTGTTTTGGCAAAACGCAGGATCAACACCTTACGCTGCTTCGAAATCATCGGGTTGGTTTATAGATAAGATCGAAGCGTTTAGGCCGTTTCAAATGACTGGTGGTAGTGATGGTTGGAACTACGGTGGTAACGATGATAAAAGTTATGTCACAAACCCAGACAGCGGTTGGCAGTGGAGGGCAGTCTTTAACAATAACCAGCATCCACATAATGAAAAACAACTGCAACTGTGCGGCAATAACACTTACAACAACGCAGGCGCCAACACGTACCTTGGTAACTCGTCTTTAAAGCCGCACGGTACCAAATTACGCGATAGCAGTAAAGCTTACGGTGGTATAATACCTTCTGTAGGTATAGATGCAACTGATAATATAATACACTTGTCTTTCGTGGGGGTTGGACCAGAGTCTAATAGCGGTAACATAACGTCACTAAATCAGTTAAAGACTCACTTTGGTGAAGCGGTTTGGGCACAGAGTTTTGTTAGAGAGCAATCGTTTGTTGATGCCATTACAACTCCTGGTACGTTGTGGAGGTGGAAAGAAGATCCAGACGGTGTAATTAACAGGACAAAAGGTTGGAATCCCTCTATGACCAGCGTAACTAACGCTGAGTGGAACAAAAACTCTTATGACACAGAAGACGGTAAAAATGGAATTTCACTATATAACTATGCTACATTCCAAGATTATCCAGTTAGGCATAAAATGACATTTACAGCTAATATTGGCCCTGGTGCTGGCGCTTTACCATTAACCGCTTTTGTATCACAGGGAGTTCCAAATCACACTATTAATTCGATTACTACAGTTGGCGCGGGGATTGCGCTTGGTGCATACTTACTCATTGGAGCCCCTGCTGATATTGCAGTGGACTTAGGAAATCATGATACTTCTGGTGGATGGTCTACATCATCTGCCCATTTCAAATACCCGTGTATGACTAAGGATTGGGGTCAACCTAGAAACAGGAGGAGAAGGTTTATGTTTGCGGCAGCCCCTTACATAGCTCCACTCATCAATAACGGAGACATAATAGATCAATCTTTAAACATAGGCTTGGGCGCGACTCCAGCCACTGGTAATTATTTACCTACAAACGACCCAACAACTGCCCCGCATTTCGACGACGCTGGAATATTGCTGCCTAGCTCAATAGGTGTACCAAGACCAGTTACAGCCGCTCCTGGTATCAGGCCTGACGGCATGTACTCTGGATACACCGACGGTACAGATACAATTCCTGGTATAAAAACAACCACCGATGGGATAGATCAATCACATATTCCAGGTTCTGTTACTTGGGAGATAATAGAGCCATACACCGAATCAGATGATGAAAGCACTTTTACTACAACAAACCCAGCTATATGGGAGACAGAGCCTAAAGAAAATATAGATTTAGATCTATACCATGAAGTGGGTCAGATATATCCAACAAAGCTAGATGGACCAAGCATGAATCAGTTCGTGGGTCCGATTCGTAGCTCTAGAGCTTTAAACACAAAGGTTGAATGTTGGCATCCAGCAGATGGTTGGGTGCTGTTAAATAGTGGTACTGGATTACCTGGCGCTGATGATATTAGGGTTTATTCTCATGATAGACCTGTTGATGCTTTAGGTGTAGAGTACGGAAAAGATACGCACGTTTGGTTACAAGATGTTAATGGGTTTCCACTAACGGGTAACGATGATATCATGAGTATATATCCTACGCACGTGATACCAACTATAGGCTCTAGATTAATGTTTACCAGAGAAGATGGCAGTAGAACAGAAAGCACCGTGAAGAGCCAGCACCCTTGGATGCCGCCGGTACCAATTCCGGGTACAGCTACTGTTATACCGGGTTCAAGCCACCCAGCTTTTGAATTAGAAGATGATACTCATAATTATGAAGTTGTGTTGCCTTGGTTTAATTGTTATTCTTTTGGAAACGGAGTCGAGTCCAACAGAATTAGAGATGATTACAATCAAGTTTTTATAGATAAAGGCGCTAAAGTGTCTACTGTGTTAGAAGAGCCATACATGGAAGATAAAAGATCCTCCGGCTTTATATACTCCGGTATATTCAACTCTACGAGTAATGTCAATAACCTAAATCAATTTATACAAGCGGAAAAAATAACAAAGGATTTAAACCCTGACGGTGGTAGTATACAGAAATTGTTTGCTAGAGATACCGATTTGGTTACACTTTGTGAGGATAAGATATTTAAAGTGCTTGCTAACAAAGACGCTTTGTATAATGCCGATGGTGATTCTCAACTAGTGTCAACAAATAACGTTCTTGGAAAAGCGACTACATTCTCTGGGGACTACGGTATATCTACCAACCCAGAATCGTTCGCGTCTGAATCATTTAGAATGTATTTCACTGATAAAGCTAGAGGCGCTGTGCTTAGATTGTCTAGAGACGGTTTGACGCCTATATCCTCAGCGGGAATGACTGATTGGTTTAATGACAACTTAGCTACTAGTAATAGATTGATAGGTAGTTATGATGATAAGAAAAAAGAATACAACCTAACATTAGGCTTTTTTAATTTTAACTCCTTTAGTGTCGGAATATTAAGCTTGCCGGTATTACCACTGAGCGTGCCTGTAGATTACACGCCTAAACCACCTGGGGTGTTAGTTTTAAACTCGTCAAAAGCCAATAGGTTTTCAGTTGGAGACGAAGTAAGCGGTCCAGGCATACCGCCTAACACTGTTATAACCCAAAAAGTAAACATGGGTGGTGGTGAGTGGTGGCTTAAGCTAAACAACACGCCTTTAAAAGTAGATATGGCAGCTTTGGGTTCACCGGTAATGTATGGGCCACTTCCATCAGGGCCTGGTCCACACAGACCTAACGATGCTGTGTATATGACTAGAGTAACGATTTCAACAGATAAACGACCTAGCCAAACACTTACGTGGTCTGAGAGCGGTAAGGGTTGGGTTAGTTTTAAATCGTTTATACAGGAAAATGGTATAAGTATCAACAACGATTACTTCACTTTTAAAAAAGGCATGCTTTACAAGCATCACGCCAACGAAGTCCACAATCTTTTCTATGATGCAAAAATGCCCGCTGAGTCAACAGTACAAGTCTTGTTTAACGAAGTGCCTGGCTCTGTAAAGAGTTTTAGCACGTTAAACTATGAAGGGTCAGAATCACACATAACACAAGATATAACTAACTCTGGAGAGTATTGGGATAACCAAGGAAGATTAGGTTGGTATGTAGATAACATCTACACTGATCTGCAACAAGGAGATCGCCATGAGTTTAAAGATAAAGAAGGTAAGTGGTTCTCTCAAATACAAGGGGTTACAACTGAATGGCTAGACGACGGTAAGAGTGGTAATCTTGATTCAAATGAGTTTTCTTACCAAGGTATAGATGAAACTTATGGAGTCGAAATAATCACAGGTGGATATACCTCTTGGAATTGCACCGCAACCACAGAAGGCCCTAGCCTGTGTGAAAGCGTGGTTGGGCTAGGTGGAGTTTATGCTACAGAGGCCGATTGCCAAGCAGATACAAATGCTGCTTGTGGCGACCCGTGTCAAAACCTTGCTATTTTCGACGGTTCCGCAAGCACGTTGCCTGGTTACTGGGATGACGGCTTGTGTATTGGTGGTGGAGCTTATTTAACGGTGGCTATGGAACCAACAGCTACTTCTTGGGTAGTGTCATACACACCTGTAGATCCAGTGACACTTTTTCCAATTGGCGCAGAAATTATAGATCCAAACTCATATACGTTTAGTGGCGATTCAGCCGTTACCGATTTAGATGCTGGTAGTTGGCTTTGGAAATTAACCGACAGTAACGGTTGTAGCATAGAAAACTATTTTATAGTGAGCTGTGGTGGTGTTAATGGTTGTACAGATCCTTTAGCAACAAATTATGATCCTACAGCAACTGTAGATGATGGTTCGTGCGCATACATACCTGGGTGTACAGATATAACGGCAACAAATTATAATCCAGCTGCGCAGGTAGACGATGGTTCTTGTTGTTATATAGCTGGATGTACAGACCCTACAGCGACAAATTATAACCCATTAGCATGTTTTGATGATGGTTCTTGTATTCCATGTGTAGATGGCTGTATGGATCCTTTAGCAAATAACTTTAATTCACTAGCTACTTGTGATGATGGTAGTTGTACGTATGATGTGTATGGCTGTACAGACTCTACAGCAACAAACTATGATCCATTAGCAACTATAGACGATGGTAGTTGTTTATATCCTTGTACAGGTAGTTTAGAGTATTTAGATAACGGTTTAAGCTCTCACCCAGAAGGAACTAATTATGTCGTGGGAATGTCAAACCCTGCTGGCGAAACAAACTACTTAAAAGCAGTTAACCCTTACCACGAAGTGATAATAAACTTTAATCCATCAAACATGGATGGAGAAGCAGATTGTAACGATCATTGGGATCCAGATTTTAGAGTTGATGTTCAGAATTTTCCAAATGGTGGAGGAATATCAGTGGAAATACCTAGAGGCGGTTTAAATAACGGCCCCCAAGGCTCTATTAATAATCCAGGTGCGCCTATGGCAACTGCACTTAGAGTTTGGCTTGAAGCTGGTGCGAATACAGATAATTACCATCAAAATCTAAACCCAATAGAAGGTTGTCACTACTTGCAAGGGCAGTTTGGAACTCCTAATGCTAATTGCAACCCATATGTAAATTTCCGTAGACAAGGACTATTAATAGAACCTTTACCACCATATAACGCTGGGTGGACAGGCTGGCCTTTCCCTACTAGAAAGTGGTATGCATCCAATGCTGCACTTACAGTAACAAGCTCTCCACAAGGCGGTGTAGTGTCGGGAGGAGGATACGGAAATGGAGATTCTGATTTTTTTGGGTTACTACTTAAAGGCGCAACCCAACCAGGAAGTTTAAACTCAACCTCACCAGCTCTGCACGGTAATTGGAAGGTTTATTTGGAAGATGATCAAGGTCGTATTTTTTGTTGGGAAATAGAAATCCCGTGTTTAACCACCATGCCAAACAATTAACCGAATCTAAAAAACATGATAATAAAAAGCATAAAAGACCTACAGGGCATTACTGACGAGCAATATATAGAGCTAACAGAGTCAGAGAGGGATGAAGTTAATATAGCTATAAAAAGGATTGCTAAATATGGTGAGCATGAA
>Ga0307488_10001196_pt1 | contig 21705 bp, 16 predicted proteins | sample SB02metaG_FD_202248 | JGI IMG/M metagenome (GOLD analysis project Ga0307488, IMG submission 202248) | Sea-ice brine microbial communities from Beaufort Sea near Barrow, Alaska, United States - SB 0.2 | ecosystem: Environmental > Aquatic > Marine > Coastal | place: USA: Alaska | collected... | reverse complement strand
CAGATGGCACCCATCACAAAGGCACGGTGTTCTTGAATGCTGCCATCGATCATCCTCGGATGACCGTCGGCGATTACAGTTACGCCAGTGCGCATGTTTCACCGGACGACTGGGCGTCGCATCTTGCGCCGTACCTGTATACCCAAAGCCCCGAAACACTGACCATTGGCAAGTTCTGCCAGATTGCGGACGGTGTGACGTTCATCACATCCTCAGCCAATCACCGCTACGACGGGTTAAGCAGTTTCCTGTTTGAGTGTTCCTCGACATGTATCGCAATCGACTGTCGATGCCTGACTCGGGGTCGGATACCACCATCGGCCATGATGTCTAGATCGGTCAGGGGGCGACCATCTTGCCCGGTGCGCAGATCGGGCACGGCTGTATCATCGGCGCGAAATCTGTCGTCGCGGGAACCATTCCACCTTACACAATCGTCGCCGGAAATCATGCCAAGCCGTTGCGCTGCCGCTTCGACACAGCGACAATCGCAGCCCTGCTAAAGATCGCATGGTGGCATTGGCCAATTGACGCTGTAGTGTCCCATGAAGCCGCTATTTGCGGCGCTGATTTGGACGCTTTGATAAAGGCTGCGAGCACGCACACATGATCCTGAAAACCCTCCTCCTGCCATTCCGGCTCAACTGGACGATCTATTTGGGCCTTGCTCTTGGCGTGGGTTATCTCGCCAATCAGGACTATGAGACCTATTTGTCCAACACGATTGCGGCTGAATTTCAGGTTGCAGATGGTCCACCTGATCCGTCACCTCTGTCAAAATGGGATGCGAACAACGATGCGACCGCCAATGGTGAGGTCAATGTCGCAGGGGTCTATTTTACGGCCCTCGCCAGCGGTAGCTTTGATCCGCTTGGGTCTGAACGTAGCTTTGTCCTACTGGCCGACGACCAAGGTCGTGAGGTCCAGGCGGTGCTTGTGGTGCAGCCCGAAGATATTGGACGACTCGAGCGACAGCTGGTGGCGCAGGGCGGTGGTGAGCGCATCCCTGTCACGGTGAACGGCACGTTAAACCAAAGCAGTGAATGGGCGGGCCTGATCTGGACAGAATTGTTCGTAATGGACGTCCCCAGTTCCGACGACTTGATGGTGATCGAACCCTTCTTGGGAAATCGCGAGGCGTCGATTTATGCTGTGGCTGAAAAGACGATTGGAACCGTGATCATTTTTGGAGGTTTGGCTGGCTTTCTTGTGCTTTTGGCTCTGGTTAAGCTGTTGTCGGGGCGCAGATCATCCGCGACGCAATCGCAGATGTCAGGGCGCGACGCATTGGCCGCGCGACAGAAAAAACAGCCAAGGCAGCGATCATTACCATCAAATTGCACAGATAAAACCTCTCCGTGGGGGGCGTCGGATGCGGAGGCACCCACGCCGCCGCCGATGCCTGCAAACACACTGTTGCAACCGCGCGCAAAGGGTCAGGCCAATTCACAAACTAAGACGGGCCCACCGCGCCTGCAAATCGCCGAATTAGAGGTCCAACCGCTGTTCAAGAGTGTCTTCCCTGGCGGTGGGTCCAGCTTCCGGTTCAAGTCCGTTGATGAGATCATTCGCCAGTCGTTTGGCACCCTCAGCACGCTCAAGCCGCTAAAGCGTGACGACTAGCACGGTTTGCGGTTGCCAAGTGCCGTAGCCCTCGCTATTTCAACGCTCGGCTTAGGGGTTTAGCTCAGTTGGTAGAGCGACGGTCTCCAAAACCGTAGGTCAAGAGTTCGAGTCTCTTAGCCCCTGCCAAGCCACTCGTCTTCGCGGCGTCTTAAACATGCCTGAACGGTAGATGAAATTGCCCCGACTGCCGCAGTCCATTGCCTTGCACCTTGGGTCACATAAGACCGGGTCATCGCATCTCCAGAAGGTGCCCTACGAAAATAGAGTCGTGCTGTCCGACGCGGTTATCCGCTGTTACGGACCTGGGTTTTTTTGCGCAAACGAGGTCGCAATCTTGCAGCGATGTTTGGGATGTCATGGTCGGAAGGTACACTGGCGCGTCGAACTGCGCATGAGCAGTTGGCGTATCTGGTTAAAGGCAATGATCGACTGGTGTTTTATGAGGAGAATTTCGTCCAAGTCCTGTCGGATAAGGATTGGCGTGTCAGCCTACCGATCTATCGCCTTGCATTACAGCGCGTCACGGAATTGGTCGCTGCATGGGCACAGATCAAACCGCAATTGTTTTTGGCCGTGCGCAATCTGGCGACGTTTTTGGCGTCAGCCTATAGCCAGGTGCTGTTTGGGTCCGTGTATATCGAGCCGCGCAGGTATCGCGCCCGCAACGATTGGCGCAAAATCGATTGGGCCGATTATATTGCCAAATTGCGCACGATCACTGATGTCAGCGACATTTATGTCTGGCGATAAGAAGATTACGACCTGACGCATCGACTGATCCTGCGCCGCATGCTGCACTGGCAGGCCGGCGGCAAGATTGAAACAATCAAAAGCCGTGTCCATCAAAGCCTGTCAGCGCCCGCCGTTCGCCAAACGTTGGCTTGGGCGCAAGACGGGGAGACTGGCCAGCTCGCTGCGAAATCGCGCAAATTGTTTCCGATCAACGCGGACAACAAACCTTTCGAGCTTCACACGACAGAAACATTGCTGCGGGCAGGGGCGGTTTACGATGCACAAATGGCGCAAATCAAAGTAATGGACGGCGTCACAGTCCTGCAGCCGCCCAAGCCCAAGCAGGAAGGGTTGAAAAGCCTTTCCAAGACCGTTACCTACACAGCGTTTCCAGTCCCTAAGGATAGATCATGGCCAGAACCAACCCAGTACAATTTATCCAGCAAGTCCGTGCTGAAGTCGGCAAGGTCGTTTGGCCGTCGCGCCGTGAGGTCACATTGACCACAATTATGGTGCTGATCATGGCGACCGTTATGGCGCTGTTCTTTACGGTGGTAGACATGTTTATCCGTTTTGGGCTTGAAGGCGTGCTTACCGCGTTCTGATCCTGTGTCGGATTTGCAGTCAGCCCCCTTGAATTGAACGGGGTTGCGCGGTAACAGACGCGAACTTCTTGGAATGGCGTGCTGCGAATCGTGCTGCACGCCGCTTTTATTTCCGGGACTTCCGTGGCAAACGCCACGAACAGATTGAAATTTCTGCGCTGATCTATTTAAGAATGGCAGTGCACGACGACAAGGTGGCGAGCAACATGGCGAAACGGTGGTACTCTGTCAGTGTCCTGTCGAACTTCGAAAAGAAGATCGCAGAAACTATTCGTGCCTCCGTCGAGGAGCACGGCCTGGAAGAACAGATCGGCGAAGTGCTGGTTCCGACTGAAGAAGTGATCGAAATCCGTCGCGGCAAGAAAGTCACAGCTGAACGTCGCTTTATGCCCGGCTATGTGCTGGTCCACATGGAAATGTCGGACGATGGCTATCACCTGATCAACTCCATCAACCGCGTCACCGGTTTTCTTGGGCCGCAGGGTCGCCCGATGCCGATGCGTGATGCCGAAGTACAGCAGATCCTTGGCCGCGTTGAAGAAGGTCAAGACGCACCGCGCACGCTTATCAACTTTGAGATCGGTGAGAAGGTCAAGGTCAGCGAAGGTCCGTTCGAGGACTTCGATGGCATGGTCGAGGAAGTGGACGAAGAGAACCAGCGCCTGAAGGTGACTGTGTCGATCTTTGGCCGCGCCACACCGGTCGAACTAGAATTCACCCAGGTCTCTAAACAGGGCTGAGTGCGTCAGAGGTGGGAGGGCGCAAGCCGTAAGGTGCGCACCGAACCACCGCAAGCCGACCCTTAGGGGTCATTGTAGGGTGGGTTTTTTACCCATCGCTGAAAAGGAGAAGCCGAATGGCTAAGAAAGTCGCTGGCACCATGAAGCTGCAAGTTGCAGCTGGTAAAGCCAACCCATCCCCACCCGTCGGTCCTGCATTGGGCCAACGTGGAATTAACATCATGGAATTCTGTAAGGCGTTCAACGCCAAGACTGCAGACCTTGAGCCCGGTGCGCCGTGCCCAACCGTGATCACATACTACCAAGACAAATCCTTCTCGATGGAAATCAAGACGCCACCAGCGTCCTACTTCCTCAAGAAAGCTGCCAAGGTTAAGTCCGGTTCCAAGACGCCATCGCGTGATACTGTGGGCACGGTTACAACCAAGCAGGTTCGTGAGATTGCAGAGGCCAAAATGAAGGACCTCAACGCAAACGATATCGAAGGCGCAATGAAAATCATTCTGGGCTCTGCTCGGTCTATGGGCATCGAGGTTAAGTAAGATGGCAAAGTACGGAAAACGCACAACCGCCGCACGCGAAGCTTTTGCTGGCAAAAATCTCGTCACCGTCTCCGAGGCCGTGGCTCTCGTCAAAGACAACGCAACAGCGAAATTCGATGAGACCATCGAAATCGCGGTTGTTCTTGGCGTTGACCCACGTCACGCAGACCAGATGGTTCGCGGCAAAATTGCACTGCCAAACGGCACGGGCAAAACCATGCGCGTAGCCGTGTTCGCACGAGGTGATAAGGCTGACGAAGCAACAGCTGCCGGTGCTGACATTGTCGGCGCAGAGGACCTGATGGAAATCGTGCAAAGCGGTAAGATCGATTTTGATCGCTGCATCGCGACACCTGACATGATGCCAATCGTTGGTCGTCTTGGTAAGGTTCTTGGCCCACGTAACCTGATGCCAAACCCTAAAGTTGGCACAGTTACGATGGACGTCAAAGCGGCTGTCGAAGCTGCTAAAGGTGGCGAAGTCCAGTTCAAAGCTGAAAAAGCCGGTGTTGTTCACGCTGGTCTTGGCAAAGCGTCTTTCACCGCTGCGAAGCTGGAAGAAAACGTTTTGGCATTCGTCGGTGCGGTCCAGAAGGCAAAGCCTGCTGGCGCAAAAGGTACATACATGAAGAAGATTTCACTGACGTCTTCCATGGGCCCAAGCGTAACGCTCAACATCGACAACGCGACTGGTAACTAGGGGGACAACTGCGCAAGCGGTTTCACCCAGCCGGATGAAGCGACTGCACCGCAATCGCGTTCCGGCACCGGTCCGACCAAGAATAGAAAGGCGTCCCAAACGGGGCGCCTTTTTCGATTGGAATTCTGTCACGATAGGTAAAGTCTGCTTTTCTGACAAAAAGGTCCTAGGGTCATGACCCTCAAGCTTCCTCGTATCCTACACTCGTCATTCAATCTTCAGATTTTTCACACGGCGGATGAATCGGCTGTATACGGGGGCAGTTGCCTTAATATGGCGCGTCAGCGCCCCAATCCTCCATTCGATTGAATGGCAAGGATGGCTCCGCTTCGATGGCTTGCAGCCGGGCCACATAATCCAACTCGATTTTCTTTAATCGGTTCGTGATTTCCTGTGGGCCAGAATAGCGCAGACTGGCTTCGGTACCATAGGCGACATGTGGTGCCAGAACGTCAAAACCCACATAGGCCAGCGAGAAATTGATGGGCCAGAGCATCATGTCAATATCGCCGCTTCGTCCGTCATGGGCATAGTTCTCTGGGCTTGTGCTGACGGTCGTGGAAATCATCGCCTTCTTGCCGACAAGCTGGCCTTTTTCAAAACGAAAATCGCTTTTATTAACTTCACCGTAGATGAACACACGACCATCCAACCCTTCAAAATCGCTGGCGGCAGATGCCACCACATCGGATATTGCAGAATGACAAGATCAGCAGCGGCCAGTCTGTCAATTTCGGCGCGCACGTCGGCAGGAATCGTGTCGTTTGCCGACGCATGGCGCTGCTCGGACTGCACTTCAAATCGCGACGGGTTGGACGGATCTGCGCAATGGGCCGCCTTCTCACAAGGATCAAATCCCATGGCATAGAGGTCCGAAAAAGTTACGCCCCATCCCCTCGCCTCTAACGTTTGTTTGTCCAAATTGGCAAGGTGCGCATTGTAGGAGTTTAGCTCTGGGTAAGCGACGACGATATGGGCTTTCAAGACGGGGTCTTTTAAAAAATATACAGCTACCTTTGGACAAGATGTCATGCCGCCACTAAGACGGCAACGGGCGCCATTTTACATGTGCCGAGACGGTCAAATTGGCCTCAAACCAGACGATGCGGTTTTGAATTGGGCCTCATACCGCTCTAGGCCAAAATGGTACTTCACAATCCCGCCCATCCCGACTAAACGAGCCTCAGCTTCATAGCGCGCGATTCGTCACGCGCTATTTTGCATTCGTCCAAGACGGTGGGTTGGGGGTTTTGCCTCCGTTAATTCCTGCCTGAGGCGGGTAGGCCAAATTGACCTCAGGCGAAAGCTTTTGGCGGTTCGGGCGTCCCGTTTGATGGACCCAACCGCCGGAGCAATCCGGTAAGACTGAGCCGGGTAACCAGATTTAGGTCTGGCCCCGATATTGGAGTGAAACTGTGGATAGAGCACAAAAAGAACAATTGGTCGAGGATCTCGGCCAAATCTTTGAAAGCTCTGGCGTCGTTGTGGTATCCCGCTACGAAGGCCTGACAGTTGCAGAGATGCAGGACCTGCGCGCACGCATGCGTGAAGCGGGTGGTTCTGTACGTGTTGCCAAGAACAAGCTCGCCAAAATCGCCCTTGAGGGTAAGGCGTGCGCAAGCATCGCCAAGCACCTTGATGGTATGACTGTTATGACCTTTTCTGAGGATCCTGTGGCTGCTGCCAAGGTTACTCAGGGGTACGCCAAAGATAACGAAAAGCTCGTTATTCTTGGTGGTGCTATGGGTGATATCGATCTTGACCCCGCTGGTGTCAAAGCTGTGTCCGAACTGCCGTCGCGCGAGGAGCTTATTGCTTCTATCGTTGGTTGCATTGCGGCACCTGCTTCGAACATTGCTGGGGCCATTGGCGCGCCTGCTTCTAACATCGCGAGCATTCTTTCGACTATCGAAGAGAAGGCTGCTGCCTAAAGCAACTTGATTGGCTGACGTAGGGATTACCCCTGTCGTTGGAACACAACCTTAGAATGGAAAAGCAAATGGCTGATCTGAAAAAAATGGCTGAAGACATTGTCGGTCTGACACTGCTCGAAGCACAAGAACTGAAAACCATCCTCAAAGACGAGTATGGCATCGAACCAGCTGCCGGTGGCGCTGTTATGATGGCTGGCCCTGCTGATGGCGGCGCTGCTGAGGAAGAAAAGACTGAATTTGACGTCATCCTCAAGAGCCCAGGCGCTTCCAAGATCAACGTGATCAAAGAAGTCCGCGGCATCACTGGTCTTGGCCTCAAAGAAGCAAAAGACTTGGTTGAAGCCGGTGGCAAAATCAAAGAAGGCGTTTCGAAAGAAGAAGCTGAAGACGTTAAGGGCAAGCTGGAAGCAGCTGGCGCCGAAGTCGAACTGGCTTAAGCCCTCTTATAATGGCGGGGCAGGGCACCTATTTCCCTACCTTGCTATTAAAAAAATCTGGCTGGATCCGCTGAAAATGCGGGTCCAGCTTAACCCGTCTTAACAAGGGCTTTCATCGAAAAGCGTTTGTTTAGATCGGTTCAATGGTCGGGAGGCACCCAGTGGGATGGGTGCCAAGAATTGGCCGAAACGATCTGTTCTCAGGGTTCGTCCCCGCCGCCCATCGGTGACGCGCTCATAGAGATTTTGAAAGGTGACAACGCACATGGCTCAATCCTTCCTCGGCCAGAAACGCTTGCGCAAATACTACGGTAAAATTCGCGAAGTTCTCGAGATGCCGAACCTCATCGAGGTTCAGAAATCGTCCTATGATCTGTTCCTGCGCTCCGGCGACAGCGAAACGCCGCTTGACGGCGAAGGGATCAAAGGCGTCTTTCAATCGGTTTTCCCGATCAAGGACTTTAATGAAACTTCCGTCCTAGAGTTCGTCAAGTACGAGCTTGAAAAGCCGAAATATGACGTCGAAGAATGCCAGCAACGCGACATGACATATGCCGCACCGCTTAAGGTGACTCTCCGTCTAATCGTGTTTGATATGGATGATGATACTGGCTCAAAGTCGGTTAAAGACATCAAAGAACAAGACGTATTCATGGGCGACATGCCCCTGATGACGCCAAACGGAACGTTCGTTGTGAACGGTACCGAGCGTGTGATCGTTTCCCAGATGCACCGCTCCCCCGGCGTTTTCTTTGACCACGACAAAGGTAAATCGCACAGCTCGGGCAAATTGCTGTTCGCTTGCCGCATTATCCCATACCGCGGCTCATGGCTCGACTTTGAATTCGACGCCAAGGACCTCGTGTTCTGCCGCATCGACCGTCGCCGTAAATTGCCAGTAACAACGTTGCTGTATGCGCTGGGTCTTGATCAAGAAATGATCATGAACGCGTATTACGACCACGTGGATTACACCTTCGACGCGAAGGCGAACAGCTGGAAGACGAAATTCTTCCCAGAGCGCGTGCGCGGTACCCGCCCATTGTTCGATTTGGTTGACGCCAAAACTGGCGAAGTGATTGCCGAAGCTGGCAAGAAAATCACGCCACGCGCCGTCAAAGCCCTGATCGACGAAGGCGATGTCAAAGATTTGCTCGTCCCATACGAACAGATCCTTGGCAAGTTCGCGGCCAATGACATCATCAACGAAGAAACCGGTGCGATTTACGTTGAAGCTGGTGATGAGTTGACGCTGGAAATGGACAAAGCTGGCGATGTTATAGGCGGTACGTTGAAAGAACTCGTCGACGCGGGCATCAAGACTATTCCCGTTCTGGACATCGACAACATTAATGTCGGTCCTTACATGCGCAACACGATGGCAGCTGATAAAAACATGGGCCGCGAAACCGCGCTTATGGACATCTACCGCGTCATGCGCCCGGGCGAACCGCCGACCGTGGATGCAGCGTCAAACCTGTTTGATAGCCTATTCTTTGATTCTGAACGCTATGACCTTTCTGCTGTTGGTCGCGTAAAGATGAACATGCGTCTTGCACTGGATGCCGAAGACACCATTCGCACCCTGCGCAAAGAAGACATTGTGTCCTGTATCAAAGCGCTGGTTATGTTGCGCGATGGCAAAGGCGACATCGACGACATCGACCACCTCGGAAACCGTCGTGTTCGTTCCGTCGGTGAGCTGATGGAAAACCAGTACCGCGTTGGTCTGCTCCGCATGGAACGCGCCATCAAGGAACGCATGTCATCTGTTGAGATCGACACGGTTATGCCGCAAGACCTCATCAACGCAAAACCTGCCGCTGCTGCGGTGCGTGAATTCTTCGGCTCCTCGCAGCTGTCGCAGTTCATGGACCAAACCAACCCGCTCTCGGAAGTCACGCACAAGCGTCGCCTTTCTGCGCTTGGGCCAGGTGGTCTAACACGCGAACGTGCCGGTTTTGAAGTCCGTGACGTGCATCCAACACACTACGGCCGCATGTGTCCGATTGAGACACCGGAAGGCCCGAACATTGGTCTAATCAACTCACTGGCAACGTTTGCGCGCGTCAACAAGTATGGCTTCATCGAAACACCGTACCGCGTCGTCACCGATGGCGTCGTTACGGACGAAGTCCACTACATGTCCGCGACTGAAGAAATGCGTCACACAGTGGCGCAGGCCAACGCGAACCTTGATGAAAACATGCGTTTCGTGAATGATCTGGTTTCGACTCGTCAAAACGGCGAATACACGCTTGCGCCTAGCGAGAATGTAAACCTGATCGACGTCTCGCCAAAGCAGCTGGTCTCTGTTGCTGCGTCCTTGATCCCGTTCCTCGAAAACGATGACGCAAACCGTGCCTTGATGGGTTCGAACATGATGCGTCAGGCGGTTCCGCTGCTTCAAGCAGAGGCCCCGTTGGTTGGTACTGGTATCGAAGAAGTCGTCGCACGGGATTCCGGCGCTGCGATCTTGGCAAAACGTGCTGGTATCATCGACCAAGTCGATGCGACCCGCATCGTTGTGCGTGCGACGTCCGATCTTGAGATCGGCGACCCCGGCGTCGACATCTACCGCATGCGTAAATTCCAGCGTTCTAACCAAAACACCTGCATCAACCAGCGTCCGCTGGTAAAGGTTGGTGATACGGTCCTGAAAGCCGAAGTCATCGCCGACGGTCCATCTACGGACATCGGTGAATTGGCGCTGGGTAAGAACGTCATCGTCGCGTTCATGCCGTGGAATGGCTACAACTACGAAGACTCGATCCTGATCTCAGAACGGATCACGCGTGATGACGTGTTTACATCAATCCATATTGATGAATTCGAAGTCGCAGCACGTGACACCAAGCTTGGCCCAGAAGAAATCACACGCGATATTCCCAACGTCGGTGAGGAAGCCCTGCGCAACCTCGACGAAGCGGGCATCGTGTACATCGGCGCCGAAGTTGAGCCCGGTGATATCCTCGTTGGTAAGATCACACCAAAAGGCGAAAGCCCGATGACACCGGAAGAAAAACTCCTCCGCGCCATCTTTGGTGAAAAGGCGTCTGACGTCCGTGACACATCCCTGCGCGTTAAGCCTGGTGATTTCGGTACGGTCGTTGAAGTTCGTGTGTTCAACCGCCACGGCGTTGAAAAAGACGAACGTGCGCTGCAGATCGAACGTGAAGAAGTTGAGCGTTTGGCCCGTGACCGTGACGACGAGATGACGATCCTTGATCGCAACATCTACGCCCGTCTGCGGTCCATGATCGAAGGCAAAACCGTCGCCAAAGGCCCACGTGGCATCAAGACAGGCGCGAACATCGACGCGGTTATGCTTGATGATATGCCCCGCAGCCATTGGTGGCAGATTGCCCTCAAGGAGGAAGACGACGCACAAATCGTCGAGGCTCTAAACGAGCAGTATGAGGCAGCTAAAAAGCTTCTCGATGCCCGTTTTGAAGACAAAGTCGAGAAAGTGCGCCGCGGTGATGATTTGCCACCTGGCGTGATGAAAATGGTCAAAGTCTTCGTGGCTGTGAAGCGTAAGCTGCAGCCCGGTGATAAAATGGCTGGTCGTCACGGCAACAAAGGCGTCATTTCCAAGGTCGTTCCAATGGAAGACATGCCGTTCCTCGAAGACGGTACTCCAGTGGACTTCTGTCTGAACCCGCTGGGCGTGCCATCGCGTATGAACGTCGGTCAGATCCTTGAAACTCACATGGGTTGGGCCGCACGTGGTCTTGGCATTGAAATTGACGAAGCCTTGGGTGCTTACCGCCGGTCCGGTGATTTGACCCCTGTGCGGGAAGCGATGAAAATTGCTTACGGCGACAACGTCTATGAAGACGGCATCAAAGACATGACTGAGGCCGAATTGGTCGAAGCAGCTGGCAACGTCATCCACGGCGTTCCAATCGCGACACCTGTTTTTGACGGCGCAAAAGAAGCGGACGTCAACGACAGCCTGACGCGTGCCGGTTTTGACACATCTGGTCAGTCGATCCTGTTTGATGGCCGCACGGGTGAACAATTCTCCCGTAAGGTCACTGTTGGTGTGAAGTATCTTCTGAAACTGCACCACCTTGTCGACGACAAGATCCACGCCCGTTCCACGGGTCCGTACTCCCTCGTCACACAGCAGCCGCTAGGTGGTAAGGCACAGTTCGGTGGTCAGCGATTTGGTGAGATGGAAGTTTGGGCCCTCGAAGCCTACGGCGCCGCTTACACCTTGCAGGAAATGCTGACGGTGAAATCGGATGACGTCGCGGGCCGAACAAAGGTCTACGAAAGCATCGTCAAAGGCGAAGACAACTACGAAGCTGGCGTTCCAGAATCGTTCAACGTTCTTGTCAAAGAAGTACGGGGCCTCGGCCTCAACATGGAACTCCTGGATGCGGAGGAGGACGAGTAAGGCCAACAGCCGAAGCTCAAGGGCCGGTGAAATTCCGGCCCACTCTCCCCTCCCGCCATACTGAAAAGGTATCGATATGAACCAGGAACTTACAAACAACCCGTTTAACCCGCTCACGCCGGCAAAAACGTTCGACGAAATCAAAGTGTCGCTGGCATCACCGGAACGGATCCTGTCGTGGTCCTTCGGTGAGATCAAGAAGCCTGAAACCATCAACTACCGCACGTTCAAACCAGAGCGCGACGGCCTGTTCTGTGCGCGTATTTTTGGACCGATCAAAGACTACGAATGTCTGTGCGGCAAATATAAACGGATGAAATATCGCGGCGTTGTCTGCGAGAAATGTGGTGTGGAAGTCACGCTGCAAAAAGTGCGCCGCGAACGCATGGGCCACATTGAACTGGCAGCCCCAGTTGCACACATTTGGTTCCTCAAGTCATTGCCAAGCCGCATCGGCCTGATGCTGGACATGACGCTGCGCGACCTCGAACGTATTCTGTATTTTGAGAACTACGTCGTGATCGAACCAGGTCTCACAGACCTGCAATACGGTGCCCTGATGACCGAGGAAGAATTCCTCGACGCGCAGGACGCCTATGGCATGGACGCATTCACTGCCAACATCGGCGCCGAAGCGATCCGCGAAATGCTGGCTGCTATCGACCTTGAAGGCGAAGCTGACTCTCTGCGTGAAGACCTGAAGGTTGCCACGGGTGAGCTGAAGCCAAAGAAGATCATCAAGCGTCTAAAGATTGTCGAAAGCTTCATCGAATCTGGCAACCGTCCGGAATGGATGATCCTGACCGTCGTTCCCGTGATCCCGCCAGAGCTGCGCCCGCTGGTGCCGCTGGATGGTGGCCGTTTCGCGACGTCCGACCTCAACGATCTGTATCGCCGCGTTATCAACCGTAACAACCGTCTCAAGCGTCTTATCGAGCTGCGCGCACCCGACATCATCGTGCGAAACGAAAAGCGCATGTTGCAGGAATCTGTCGACGCATTGTTCGACAACGGCCGTCGTGGCCGCGTGATCACGGGTGCCAACAAGCGTCCGCTGAAATCGCTGTCCGACATGCTGAAGGGTAAGCAGGGTCGCTTCCGTCAAAACCTTTTGGGTAAGCGCGTCGACTTCTCTGGCCGTTCGGTCATTGTGACTGGTCCTGAACTCAAACTGCACCAGTGTGGTTTGCCGAAAAAGATGGCGCTCGAACTGTTCAAGCCGTTTATCTATTCGCGCCTCGAAGCGAAGGGTCTGTCTTCCACTGTGAAGCAGGCCAAAAAGCTGGTCGAAAAAGAGCGTCCCGAAGTTTGGGACATCTTGGATGAAGTCATCCGCGAACACCCCGTTATGTTGAACCGTGCGCCAACCTTGCACCGTCTTGGCATTCAGGCGTTCGAACCTGTTCTGATTGAGGGTAAGGCCATCCAGCTGCACCCGCTAGTGTGTTCTGCGTTTAACGCTGACTTCGACGGTGACCAGATGGCTGTTCACGTGCCGCTTTCGCTTGAAGCGCAGTTGGAATGTCGCGTTCTGATGATGTCCACCAACAACGTGCTGTCGCCTGCCAACGGCGCGCCAATCATCGTCCCGTCCCAGGATATGATCCTCGGTCTGTATTACACGACGATTGAACGCGAAGGCATGAAGGGCGAAGGCATGGTTTTCTCCAACATCGAAGAAGTCGAGCATGCTTTGCAGGCTGGTGAAGTTCACCTGCACGCCAAAATCCAAGCGCGGCTTCCGCAGATCGACACCGAAGGCAACGAAGTGTTTGAACGCTTTGAAACCACTCCGGGTCGTGTCCGTCTTGGGGCGCTGTTGCCAACGAACAACAAAGCACCTTTCAGCCTTGTGAACCGCCTTTTGCGTAAGAAGGAAGTTCAGCAGATTATCGACACGGTCTACCGTTATTGCGGGCAAAAAGAATCCGTTATCTTCTGTGATCAGATCATGACGATGGGCTTCCGCGAGGCGTTCAAAGCGGGTATTTCGTTTGGTAAAGACGACATGGTCATCCCCGACACCAAATGGCCACTGGTTGAAGAAACCCGTGCTTTGGTGAAGGACTTTGAACAGCAGTATATGGACGGCCTGATTACTCAGGGTGAAAAGTACAACAAAGTTGTGGATGCTTGGTCCAAGGCCAACGACAAAGTCACCGAAGCGATGATGACGACGATTTCGACCACGGCGCGTAACGCCGACGGGTCCGAATCCGAGCCAAACTCGGTCTATATGATGGCCCACTCCGGTGCGCGTGGTTCTGTGACGCAGATGAAACAGCTGGGCGGTATGCGCGGTCTGATGGCGAAGCCGAATGGCGAAATCATCGAAACACCGATCATCTCGAACTTCAAAGAAGGCCTGACAGTTCTGGAATACTTCAACTCCACCCACGGTGCCCGTAAGGGACTGTCTGACACGGCGTTGAAGACTGCGAACTCCGGTTATCTGACACGTCGTCTGGTTGATGTTGCGCAAGATTGTATCGTCCGTGAAGTCGATTGTGGAACAGAACGTGCGATCACTGCAGAAGCGGCCGTGAACGACGGCGAAGTTGTATCGTCGTTGTCTGATCGTGTGCTTGGTCGTGTGTCTGCCGATGACGTGCTTAAGCCAGGTACAGAAGAAGTGCTGGTAAAAGCCGGAGAGCTGATCGACGAACGCTCTGCCGATATCATCGAAACATCCGGTGTCGCCAAGATGCGCATCCGCAGCCCATTGACGTGTGAGGCCGAAGACGGCGTCTGCGCGATGTGTTACGGTCGTGACCTGTCACGCGGTACACGGGTCAACATCGGCGAAGCTGTCGGCATCATCGCCGCGCAGTCTATCGGTGAACCTGGTACACAGCTGACAATGCGGACGTTCCACATTGGTGGCGTTGCACAAGGTGGTCAGCAGTCATTCCTTGAAGCATCTGTGAGCGGTATCGTGGAGCTGCGCAACGAGCAGATCCTCGAAAACGAAATGGGTGAGCAGGTCGTTATGGGCCGGAACATGGTCCTCGCGATCATGGACGAGAACGGCGAGGAGCGTGCGAACCACAAGGTTGGCTACGGTTCCAAAGTCTTCGTCAAAGCTGGATCCAAGATTACCCGCGGCGACAAGATGTTCGAATGGGATCCCTACACTCTGCCGATCATCGCAGAGAAGGCGGGTATGGTTAAGTTTGTTGACCTGATCAACGGTATCGCAATTCGCGAAGACACCGATGATGCGACAGGTATGACGCAGCGTATCGTTACTGATTGGCGTTCTGCGCCAAAAGGCAACGAGCTGAAGCCCGAGATCATGATCTTGGACTCCAATGGCGAACCAGTTCGCAACGATGCAGGCAACCCTGTGACCTATCCGATGTCTGTCGACGCAGTTCTGTCCATTGAAGACGGTCAGGACATCCAAGCAGGTGACGTTGTTGCGCGTATTCCGCGTGAAGGCGCCAAGACCAAGGACATTACAGGTGGTCTCCCACGTGTGGCCGAATTGTTTGAGGCACGTCGCCCCAAGGATCACGCCATCATCGCGGAAATCGACGGCTATGTTCGTTTCGGTAAGGACTACAAAAACAAGCGCCGTATCGCGATTGAGTCGGCGGAAGATGCTGACATCAAAGTCGAATACATGGTGCCCAAGGGCAAACACATCCCAGTGCAGGAAGGCGACTTCGTGCAAAAGGGCGACTACATCATGGACGGTAACCCAGCGCCGCATGACATCCTCGCCATTATGGGTGTCGAAGCGCTTGCCGATTACATGATCGACGAAGTCCAAGACGTGTACCGTTTGCAAGGTGTGAAGATTAACGACAAACACATCGAAGTGATCGTGCGTCAGATGCTCCAGAAATGGGAAATCTCTGACAGCGGTGACACGACATTGCTCAAGGGTGAAAACGTCGACAAGGCTGAGTTTGACGAGGCGAATGCCAAGTCACTGGCGCGCAAGGGTCGCCCTGCACAGGGTGAGCCAATCTTGCTCGGCATTACCAAGGCGTCGTTGCAAACACGTTCGTTCATCTCTGCGGCCTCGTTCCAGGAAACAACGCGCGTCCTTACGGAAGCGTCCGTACAGGGCAAGCGGGACAAACTGGTCGGTCTCAAAGAGAACGTGATCGTCGGCCGTCTGATCCCCGCCGGTACAGGTGGGGCTACACAGCAGGTTTCCAAGATTGCGACCGATCGTGACAACGTGGTGATTCAAGCCCGTCGCGAAGAGGCAGAGGCCGCCGCCGCATTGGCAGCACCCGAGCCTGTGTCCGAGGATGTCATCGGTGGCGACGTGTTCGACACGATCATCGCGGACACACTGGAAAGCCGCGAAGAGTAAGATTGCTCGACGTAAAGAATTGAAAAAGGCCGCTGGAATTTCTGGCGGCCTTTTTTGTTGGTAAGTCGAATTGGCTGCGCCAGTCAGAACAAGATGGGGCTAGCCCCCGTCCTTCGGACTTCCCCAGGATATTCATGAGGCAAAGGCAGGACGCACTAAGTCCAAAGGTCTAGAGCGTGATCGGCGCTGATTTACGTAAGATTTGATCGACCACGGACATCGCAGCCAAGGCCGACGTGCGCGGTGAGTCTGGCAGGCTTTTGCCTGTGACTTTGAATTCGAAAGACCCGAATGCGCCTTTGGCGGTGATGATGTGCGTGTTCGCTATGGCATTCGGGTCCGCCACCAGCCTTGCCGCTGTGGTGTCAAAGCCGATGCCGGCCAAAGCCACCGCCGCTACAACGTTTGCATTTTTAGGATAGCGAAGTGCAGCGTCGCGGGCCGTGCCGTCAAAATGCGTCATGGCCGTTGACAGATTGTCCAGATCGAGGGTGTCTTCGGCAGCCGATCCGCGCCAACCGGCCGGGGGCTTGATCCCGATGTACGTCACCTCATCTAGGCCGCCGATCTTGGCAGCCGACAGGGAATCCAAGGCCCCAATCGCACCCGAAGCAAGAAACAACTGGGTGCCACCGTGTTGCGCCGCGGCTGTAATCTGGGCATATATCGAGTCATCCGCCAGCGCGCCGAATGAAACTGTTACCAGCGGCACGCCGTTGCGCAAAACATCTGCACCGTGTGCAATCAAGCCAGGGTGCCCCGCGCAGTCTACCACCAGGCCTGGCAGAGTATCGAACGCATCAACGGATGCGATTACGTTCACGGATGCGCCCAGCCGCGTTCGTGCCACGTCTTCGCGGCCAGCCCGCGCGATGCAATGGCTGAGTGTCCAACCGCTTTGCCGCAAATGTGCGGCAACATACCCTGCCATCGCCCCGTATCCGATCACAGCTACTTTTGGCATCTATCTGTCCCCCAAAGATCATTCAGCGATCTGTGCAGGGTTGTCGGAAACGCAGTCTTTCGCAATGAGTTTGCGCTGCAATGAGGGAGGGCTGAAACACCCCTCTCATGACGCGGTGGGCCTTTGTTGTAGTAAACCCCGTATAGCCGTGACACATCCTTGCCATGAACTTATCTGACAACATGCGCGCAGCGCTTATGATGGCGCTGTCGATGACGGCCTTCACGGTCAATGACGCGCTGATGAAACTCGCTGCACCGAACCTGCCGTTCTTTCAGCAGATTGTGGTGCGTGGCGTGTTGATCACGTTTGGGCTGTTTCTTCTGGCGGCGCTTTGGGGGCATCTGGGATACAGGCCCAGCGGCAAAGACCGCGCGCTGACGGCCTTGCGCACATGTGCTGAAATGTTCAGCACGATCTTCTTTTTAACGGCGTTGTTCAGCATACCACTGGCGAACCTATCTGCTATTCTGCAGTCCTTGCCACTCACCGTGACCTTGGCTGCCGCGGTATTCTTTGGCGAACCGGTCGGGTGGCGCCGTCTTGTGGCGATTGGCGTCGGATTTGTTGGCGTCACGATTATCATTCGTCCCGGCATGGACGGCTTTAGCGTCTATTCGCTGTATGGTGTGGCGGCGGTGATTGGCGTGACGTTTCGCGATCTTGCGTCACGCAGACTTTCCAAGACAATCCCGTCAAGCTGCGTGGCCCTATCGGCGGCCTTTGGCGTCACGGTTATGGCCGGCATTGGATCGCTGGTGATGCGTGAACAATGGGTTGCCCTGGCCATACGCGAATGGATCCTGATCGGTGGCGCGTCGGTGTGCCTGATGGCCGGTTACATCTCTGCAGTCGGCGCCATGCGCCTTGGTGAAATCGGCTTCGTGGCGCCGTTTCGCTACACTTCGCTGTTGGTGGCGCTGGTTCTGGGCTATGTATTACTTGATGAATGGCCTGACGGGTGGACATTGTTCGGGGCGGGGATCGTCGTCGTGACGGGTCTTTTCACGCTCTACCGAGAACGTAAAAATGCCCTAAAAACCCCAACAGGACTGCGCATCCGCTAGACGCTGTTGACACCAAAATCGAGTCGACCTATAGAACGCGCATCTGCCCAAGGTTCGTCCTCGGTCGGGCATCATTATCGTCGTGGTCAAGATCCGACCTACTATTGGTCCGATCCTCTGTAACCCAACCGCTCCGTAGCTCCGGTAAGGCTACGACAGCGGGTTTGTTGTGCTTTTTGGACGCAAGAGGCGCTGAGAATTGAAAACTGCGAACCATAACGGTTCGCGACACATGTGTAAGAAGTGGGGACACAAGCCCAATGCCAACGATTCAGCAGCTGATCCGGAAACCCCGGCAGCCTAAAAGAAAAATCTCGAAGTCGCTTCACCTCGAAGGAAACCCGCAAAAACGCGGCGTTTGTACTCGTGTGTATACGACGACACCAAAGAAGCCGAACTCCGCTATGCGTAAGGTTGCCAAAGTGCGCCTGACAAATGGTTTTGAGGTCATCAGCTACATCGGTGGTGAAAGTCACAACCTTCAGGAACACTCTGTGGTTCTGATCCGTGGCGGTCGTGTGAAAGACCTTCCCGGCGTTCGCTATCACATCCTGCGCGGCGTTCTCGATACGCAAGGCGTCAAGGATCGTAAGCAACGTCGTTCGAAGTATGGCGCGAAAAAGCCGAAGTAAGGAAGAGATAGCATGTCACGTCGTCACGCCGCTGAAAAACGCGAAATTCTGCCCGATGCCAAATTCGGTGATCGGATTCTGTCCAAATTCATGAACAACCTGATGGTTGACGGTAAGAAATCCGTCGCCGAGCGGATTGTTTACAACGCATTTGATCGCGTTGAGGACAAACTTAAAAAGTCTCCGCTCGAAGTGTTCCACGAGAGCCTGGACAACATCAAACCAAACCTCGAAGTGCGTTCGCGCCGCGTCGGTGGTGCCACCTATCAGGTGCCCGTCGAAGTTCGCCCTGAGCGCCGTGAGGCATTGGCAATTCGTTGGTTGATCGCAGCTGCGAAGAAGCGCAACGAAAAGACCATGGAAGAGCGCCTCGCAGGCGAGCTCGTGGATGCGGTTCAAGGCCGTGGCACAGCCGTCAAAAAGCGCGAAGATACGCACAAGATGGCCGACGCGAACAAAGCGTTCAGCCACTACCGCTGGTAATAGGAAGCACTCGATATGGCACGCGACTACCCTCTCGACCGCTACCGCAACTTTGGTATTATTGCGCACATCGACGCAGGTAAAACCACTTGTTCCGAACGCATCCTGTTTTACACAGGCAAGTCCCACAACATCGGCGAAGTGCACGACGGCGCCGCGACGATGGACTGGATGGAGCAGGAGCAGGAGCGGGGTATTACGATTACTTCCGCTGCGACCACGACGTTCTGGGAACGCACCGAAAACGGTGTTGAGCCGGACGGTCTGAAGCACCGCATGAACATCATCGACACACCAGGTCACGTTGACTTCACAATTGAAGTTGAACGTTCTTTGGCTGTGCTTGACGGTGCGATTGTTGTTCTTGATGCCAACGCCGGCGTTGAGCCACAGACCGAAACTGTGTGGCGTCAAGCTGACCGCTACAAAGTTCCGCGTATGGTGTTCGTCAACAAGATGGACAAAATCGGCGCTGACTTTCAGAAGTGCGTTGATATGGTTGCAGACCGGACCGGCGCGCGCGCTATTCCAGTTTCCTTCCCAATCGGTGCCGAAACTGAACTCGAAGGCCTCGTTGATCTTGTGACCATGGAAGAATGGTTGTGGCAGGGCGAAGACCTTGGCGCATCTTGGATCAAAGCGCCTATTCGTGAAAGCTTGCAAGCACAGGCGGCCGTTGGCCGCGAGTTGCTGATCGAAGCTGCAGTTGAGCAAGACGACGCTGCGATGGAGGCCTATCTTGAAGGCACCGAGCCCGACGTCAAAACTCTGCGAGCATTGATCCGCAAGTCATGTTTGTCGCTGTCGTTCGTCCCTGTCCTTGGTGGCTCTGCCTTCAAAAATAAAGGCGTTCAGCCGCTGCTTAACGCTGTTGTTGACTACCTGCCGAGCCCGCTCGACGTAGTTGACTACATGGGCTTTAAGCCTGGCGATGAGACAGAAACACGTAACATCCCGCGCCGTGCGGACGATGACATGGCGTTTTCTGGCCTTGCTTTCAAAATAATGAACGACCCTTTCGTGGGTACCCTGACGTTTACACGGATCTATTCCGGTAAGCTCGAAAAGGGTGACAACCTGCTCAACACCACCAAAGGTGGTAAAGAGCGTGTTGGTCGTATGATGATGATGCACTCCAACGACCGTGAAGAAATTAGCGAAGCGTGGGCTGGTGACATCATCGCGCTCGGTGGTCTGAAGAACACGACAACAGGTGACACGCTTTGTTCCCCGCAAGATCCAGTTGTACTCGAAACAATGACGTTCCCGGATCCTGTGATCGAGATCGCTATTGAGCCGAAGACAAAGGGCGACCAAGAGAAAATGGGCGTCGCGCTTCAGCGTTTGTCTGCCGAGGATCCGTCCTTCCGCGTCGAAACGGATATCGAATCCGGTCAGACCATCATGAAGGGTATGGGCGAACTTCACCTCGACATCCTCGTGGATCGTATGCGTCGTGAATTCAAAGTCGAAGCCAATATAGGTGCGCCGCAAGTCGCTTACCGTGAGACGATCGGCCACGAAGTTGAGCACACCTACACCCACAAGAAACAGTCCGGCGGGTCCGGTCAGTTTGGTGAAGTTAAGATGGCGATCATTCCAACAGAGCCGGGCGAAGGCTATTCGTTCGAATCCAAGGTTGTTGGTGGTTCTGTTCCTAAGGAATACATCCCGGGCGTCGAAAAAGGCATCCTGTCCGTTATGGACAACGGTCCTTTAGCTGGCTTCCCCGTGATCGACTTCAAAGTGATCTTGCTTGACGGTAAGTTCCACGATGTTGACTCGTCCATCATGGCATTCGAAATTGCAGCACGTATGTGTATGCGAGAAGGAATGCGGAAAGCTGGTGCAAAACTGCTCGAGCCGATCATGAAGGTCGAAGTGATTACGCCTGAAGAATACACCGGTGGTATCATCGGTGACCTGACATCACGTCGGGGTCAGGTTCAGGGTCAGGACACACGCGGCATCGCGATTTCGATCGAAGCAATGGTGCCTCTGGCGAATATGTTCGGCTACATCAACACGCTGCGTTCCATGTCTTCTGGCCGCGCGAACTTCTCGATGCAGTTCGATCACTACGATCCAGTTCCAAGCAACATCTCGCAAGAGATTCAGGAAAAATTTGCATAAATTCCGTGGCGGCTTCGGCCGCCGCGGCCCACCTATTCTTGCGGCAGTTTCAGCTCCCGCAGCGCATATCTTAAAAGGAGGCCATCATGGCTAAGGCAAAGTTTGAACGTAATAAACCGCACGTAAACATCGGCACGATTGGTCACGTTGACCACGGCAAGACGACGTTGACGGCAGCGATCACTAAGTATTTCGGCGACTTCAAAGCGTATGACCAGATTGATGGCGCGCCGGAAGAAAAAGCCCGCGGGATCACGATCTCTACGGCCCACGTCGAGTACGAGACAGAAGCGCGTCACTACGCCCACGTCGACTGCCCCGGCCACGCCGACTACGTCAAAAACATGATCACCGGTGCTGCCCAGATGGACGGCG
>Ga0307488_10001195_pt1 | contig 21706 bp, 19 predicted proteins | sample SB02metaG_FD_202248 | JGI IMG/M metagenome (GOLD analysis project Ga0307488, IMG submission 202248) | Sea-ice brine microbial communities from Beaufort Sea near Barrow, Alaska, United States - SB 0.2 | ecosystem: Environmental > Aquatic > Marine > Coastal | place: USA: Alaska | collected... | reverse complement strand
CATCAGGTAATTCAACAAAGACCATATCTCCTAAAAGGTCTTGGGCATGTTCAGTAATACCGACAGTAGCAGTACCGTCACCTTCGGTACGAACCCATTCGTGTGATGTTGCGTATCTTAATTCTGATGGGATATTGCTCATTATTATCGTTCCTGTATTAATTATATTTTTAACGTTTAAGAAAGTATTTCGTTATACATTGCTTAGTATTAGCAAGTTTCAGTGCGAATGCTAAGCAATGTATAACCTAAATTTCAATGTAATTTGATCTAGCCAATAATTTAACTAACTAACTCAATTTTTTTTTCTAAACTAAGTCTCAATTAAGCAGTTCAGTTATCACTTAAAAAACTTTTTTACCGTTGCGCACAAAGCTTGCTTTGGTCACTTGTACTTTAACGAGTTTTTTACGCATTTCAACTTCCACTGTGTCACCAATTTTCACCCTACGTGGCACACGTGCCATAGCAACACTGTGGCCTAATGTGGGTGAAAAAGTACCCGAAGTAACCTCACCTTCACCAAATGGAGTCATCACTTTTTGATGAGAGCGCAATACGCCTTTTTCTTCAAGTATCAAACCAACAAGCTTAGGCTGATCACCCGCGCCTTTTTGTGCCGTTAAAGCCGCACGTCCAATAAAGTCGCGATCTTCAGGTTCCCATGCAATTGTCCACGCCATATTAGCAGCAATTGGTGAGATTGTTTCATCCATATCTAAACCGTAAAGATTCATGCCTGCTTCTAAACGAAGCGTATCACGCGCGCCTAAACCACAGGGTTTAACACCAGCATCGAGCAAATTTTGCCATAATTTAATGGCTACATTATCGGGTACAATAATTTCATAACCCTCTTCACCGGTATAACCGGTAGTCGCTATAAATACGTCACCTACCTGTACACCGAAGAAAGGCTTCATACCTTCAACCGACGCTTTTTGCTCGTCAGTTAATAATGTGGCTACTTTCGCTTTAGCTTCTGGGCCTTGCACTGCAATCATACCAAATTCAGGACGTTCAGTAATAACAAGTTCAAAACCTGCAGACTGCTTAGCCATCCAAGCGATGTCTTTTTCACGTGTTGCTGAGTTAACCACTAAACGGTAATCGGTGTCAGTAAAGAAATAAATAATTAAATCATCAATTACGCCACCGGTTTCATTTAACATACCAGTATAAAGTGCTTTACCTGGGACAGTTAGCTTAGCGACGTCATTTATCACTAAACGACGTAAAAAGGCTTTAGCGTCTCTACCTTTAATATCAACAATAGTCATGTGAGAAACATCAAACATACCAGCATCAGTTCGAACAGCATGATGCTCTTCAATTTGAGAGCCATAGTTAATTGGCATTTCCCAGCCATAAAAATCAACCATTTTTGCGCCCGCGTCTAAATGCTTGCCATGTAGTACTGTTTTATTGCTCATACTGACCCACCTGTTAATCATCCACCTTTAAAGACCTTGTCTTATATAAAGTAGAATAAAGATTGAAGATTTACAAAATAATATGTCTATTATAAACCTATAAAGCTGTTGATTCAACAAATAAAGAGGTTATTTTCAAATATAAAACTGACTAACAGAATATAACGGAATTTAATTTTACTTAACCCTGTTTTTTAAAATTAAATTCTACTAGCATTGCTATCCCTGTGGATTAGTTGTAATTAATTTTTTAGAAAAAATATTTTTTATTACTAGCAAAAAACTATTTGTTGCAATTCAACGTTACCAGTACAGGCAATAACAAAGACTAAAGGTCTCATCGACAAATAAATGGTTACTAGTAGTAAATATTTAAATGATATAATCACTGGGTAGCAGTGATGGTTAATTAAGGTCATGGGATAGGAGCGATAGAAAACACCTACCATACTAAAGTTAAGCAACTATCTATATCAAGGCCTGCTTAACCGATAGTACAGATGAGTTGTGCTTCATCATCACTATCTCTCATTCAGTGACATTTTAATGGTGCGTGATGAGCATTAGTTGTTATTTTGAGCGACTAAATTTTTTTACTACTGCTTTTTGCTAAAAATGGCAAGTTACTTTTATAGCCTAATGCCTGTTGAATGAGTAATTTTTTGGCGGGTGTAAAGTGATTAAGTAATGACATACCAAATCCTCGTAATACTTTGGGGGCTTCATGTTGAGGAGAAAAAACTTGTTTAATTGTTTCCATGGCAATTACCATTTCAGTTGCCTCACTTTTTCGCCATCGAGCAAAAGCTTTTAGTGCTTTACCACTGTTATTGATATGACTAACATCTTCACAAAGCGTTTGTGCTAAAGCGGCTGCGTCTAATAAACCTAAATTTACTCCCTGGCCAGCCAGGGGATGAATAGTGTGAGCCGCATCACCAATAAGTACAACTTTATCTTTAACAAAGTCGTGAGCAAGACGCATCATTAATGGGTGAGTGAAACGTTTACTTTCCAGCGTTATCTTTCCTAGTTTCCCATCAAGTGCCGCTGTTAACTCTTTTGCAAAAGTGTGTTCATCAAGTTCAGTTAATCGCTTGGCATCATCAGGGAATGTTGACCAAACGATAGAGCATAAATCACTTTTAAACAAAGGCAGCATAGCTAAAGGCCCTGTTGGAAGAAATACTTGCCAAGCCGTATTTTGATGACCTTGCTCACACTTAACCGTGGCAACAAGAGCGTGATGATCATAATCGCGAAAGGTGATTGGCATATTCATTTGCTTACGCACCCATGAATTTGCGCCATCTGCACCAACCACTAATTTAGCTGTAATTGGCATACCCGCTTTAAAACTAGCAAAAACCTCACTGCTCCCAGCACCAATGCTATTGAGTGCTTCCTCAGTAAAAAAGGTTATACCGTTATCCTCTTCTGCTTTTTTCCACAAAGCATTACGAATAACATTATTTTCAATAATGTGACCCAGATGTTGACCATTCGAAAAACTATTGTCTGTGTTATTAGAAAGATCATTAAGGTTAAAGTCTAACTTGCCATAGCCTGCTTTATCCCAGACATGCATGTGCTGATAAGGTTGTAAGCGTTGTGCTTGAATCAATGGCCAAACATCTAAATTAATAAAAATTTGCTCACTTGCTCCATTTATAGCACTAACTCTAACTTCTGGCTGCTCGCTCAACTCGTTAATATTACCTATATCAGCAATAGCCACATTAAGTTGCCCTTGCTTACGCAAAGCCAGCGCTAAGGTTAATCCTACTGTACCGGCACCAACAATTAACACATCAAAATTTTGCATTTTTTCCCTTAGCTTTTTTAACTGGCAACCACTTGCCTTTTAACTACTGGCATTTTAAGCCTTACTCTTTAGTGGCCCATGGTTTTTTTTACCAACATTTTTTTTAATGGAGACAAATAATTTAATACTTTTAAACCCATATTTCTGCCTATAACTAAGGGGGGTAATTGATTTGAGAAAAGTGTTACCAATGAATCAGTTAATGTAATGACTTGTTGATGATCATTACTTCGTTGTTGTTGGTATTGACTTAATAAATAAAAATTACCAATATCGTCACCCTTTTGTTGGGCAGTTTTTATTAGTTGAGCTAGCTGTTGGACATCTCTAACACCAAGGTTAAAGCCTTGCCCTGCAATAGGATGAATAGTATGAGATGCATTACCTACTAGTGCCATACGATGATAAATTTGAGTTTTAGCTTGCACTAAATTAAGTGGATAAATATCACGTTTACCTACTTTAGTAATCGCCCCTAACCAGCTACCAAAGGCATGCTCTAATGCTACTTTAAAAGCGGCATCATCAAGTGACTGCATTTTGTCTGCCAATTTAGGGGTTAATGTCCAAACTAAAGAACAGCGGTTTTTCGACAGCGGCAACATGGCAATAGGACCAGTTTCAGTAAAACGTTCATAAGCAATATTTTGATGCATAATCTCTGTAGAGACATTGGTAATTAACGCACTTTGTCCATAAGAAGTTTGGGTAGACTCAATACTTGCAAAGGAGCGACAAGGTGAGTTGACACCATCACAGCCAAGCAGTAATTTGCTGGAGAGTAACACCCCAGAATTGAGCGAAATATCTACATGTGATTTTTGCCACTCTACAGTATCAATGCTATCAGGAGTCAACCAAGTGATATTCTTTTTAATCGTCAACGCTTGAAGTAGCGCTTCACCAATAAGAGACATTTCAACGACATAACCTAAAGCTGCTACTTGATTATTTTTGGCATCAAGCCTCGCCTTACCATAATGCCCACGGTCTGAAATATGAATTTTTTCTATTGGTTGCGCCTCTCTTTGCAGAAAGTCCCATACACCAAGCTTCGCAAAGTAAGCAGCAGTACCATGAGATAACGCTAAAACTCTATCACCAAAACTAAGTGAGCAGCCTTGGCTAATTTTATTGTTTTCAATAATAGCAATCGATAATAGCGCTCCGTTAGGGTTTTTAAAATCACATAAACTTAACGCCGTTAAACAGCCCGATAACCCACCACCCGATATAACAATATCAAAGTCATGACGGGTAGTGTCTAAGGTTTGTTTTGTGTGTTTTTCGCTAGTCATTTTATGATTTTTTCCATTAACGTGTACATTGAGGTCTACCCTCAATATTTAGCCATTAAGTTTTCAATATCATTAATAGATTTTGGCGCATTGGCCGTTAAATTTTCATGACCTTTATTAGTAACCAAGATATTATCTTCAATTCTAACACCTATACCACGCCACTTTGCATCAACGTCAGTATCGTGTAGTGGTATGTATAAGCCCGGTTCAATTGTCATTACCATGCCGGGTTCAAAGCTCCTAAGCTGCTGACGATTACCGTTAACTTGGTAGTCACCGACATCGTGAACATCAAGTCCTAACCAATGACCCAAGCCATGAATGAAGTATTTTTTGCACGCTTTCTCTTCAATAAGTTGTGGTAAATTACCTTTCAAAATATTGAGTTTATGCAATTCTGTTGTTAAAAAGTCACAGGTAAGTGTATTTAATTGAGCAAAATTAGCCTTAGGCTTAATGGCGTTAATGGCAAGCTCTTGAGCGTCTAGTACCAGTTGATAAATGATTTTTTGAGCTGGGGTGAATTTGCCATTAATAGGAAAGGTGCGTGTAATATCAGCTGCGTAACCAGCAAGCTCACCACCAGCATCAATTAACAATAATTCATTATTTTTAAGCTCTTGATTATTATCGGTATAATGTAATATATTAGCATTATCGCCTCCGGCAACTATAGTACCGTATGCTGGGTGTCTTGCACCATTTATAGCGAATTCATGTAATATTTCAGCTTCTATTTGATATTCAAATGTACCGACAGCCGATTTCTTCATAGCCCGTCGGTGAGCGTTACCGCTAATGTTATTGACTTGACGCATAACGTCAAGTTCATTTTCACTTTTAATCAGTCGCATTTCATGAAGAAAACTAGTGCAATCAACAATGGTGTCTGGGGCTTTTTTACCTTGCCGATTACCAGATTTAACAGTGTCTAACCAGGCGACTATTTGTTTATCAAAGTTATGAACATCACCATGACAAAAAAACAATTGGTTTTTTTTATTTAAGTATTGAGGAATTAACTCATTAATCTCATTTAAAACAAAACTTTGTTCAAAGCCATAATCAGCCATAGCTTTTTCAGGGCCGACTCGGCGACCATGCCAAACTTCTTGAAGTGGATCTTTTTCTCGACAAAATAAAATAGCTTGTCTTTCAGTGTCACCTTCTTTCTCTTTTATTAATACCATTACTGCATCTGGTTCATTAAAACCGGTGAGGTAGTAAAAGTTTTTATTTTGACAAAAAGCATATTCAGTATCGTTACTGCGAGTCACCTCACTTGCCGCGCTGAACAGTGCGATACTGTTACTTGGCATTTGATCAATAAAATGGTCCCGTCTAGCAACAAAGTCTCCAACAGATAATAAGGTATGCAGCATTAGTGTAGCGTGTCTTGTATTGGTTTAGTTTCAGGGGGAACACCTAATTCAGTAAAACAAAGTAAAGATGAAATACGCACATATTCAGCAATTTCAAAATAAGCTTGCTCATTATTTTCATCTTCTTCCATTTCATCAGATAAATTAGCAATTTCAGCAAAGTCACTGAGTACCTCTTTCACATCTTCAGACACTATGGCTTTATCTTTTTGATGAAGTCCGAAACCCAAATTAAAACCTTGAACCCAGACGCTTAAAGCGTGACCACGTTCTACAATCGAATCATCGTCATCAGGCAGCATTAATTGAAATCCGTACGAGTCATCTAAAATATTCTTCCAAATGTCACTAAACATTAATTTAACGATGGTTTTAACCTTAACAGGTAAGTTTTCACCGTCATTAAACAAGTCGGTGATCATCGCTAAATAATCATGAGACTCAAACGGAAAACCAGCGCAAACTAAGCCTGTTAAAACCCCGTGCAACTCAGCAGCATGCACTTGCACACTTTCAGTAGTGATAATGGCTTGAACGGAGGCAAAGTCTAAGATTTTTTCTTCAAGGTTGTTATCAGACATATAATGATTTTAAAGTTAGACAAGTATTGCTCTCTATCGTACCACCCACCTTAATTTCTTGCTAGGTTTTGATGTGGAATAAAGTGGAAAGTTTTATCTATCCGGAGTTCAATACTTGCATAGTAAATCGAGCACCGTTATAGTGCCCTTTAGTCCGTAAATTACGATAGTTAACTTAATAACTTATTTTGCCAAGCATTAGGAAATAAAGAGCGTATGAGTCAGCAACACCTTGAAATAACTATTGCCGACAGAACGCTCAAAATAGCTTGTCCTACAGGACAAGAAAGTGCATTACTTGCCGCTACTGCTGAATTAAACAGCCGTATTTTAGAAGCAAATACCAGTACAATGATCACCACACCAGAACAATCACTTCTCATGACAGCGTTAAATTTAACTAATGATTTAATCGCCGCCCAAGAACAAATCAGGCATGAACGTAGAGCTTATCAAAGTAAAATTAATTTATTAAAATCGACCATTGAACGTGCCATGTTAGAGAACAAAGAAAAACAAACCTAACTCACTATGATACTTCTGCTTCTTATTTAATTAAAACGCTCAAATAAACAACGGTTAATATTTAATTACAATAAAATACTTACAATGCTTCTCTATTGTTAGCTATAATGACATTGTCTTCTGGGGTGTTTGTATGTTTTCTATGTCCCTGAGCCGATAAGTTTTATTCCAGGAAATCAATCACTGACTATTGTGCAAGCTCGGCTAGTATCGAGAAGCCTACGGACAGTTAGCGATTTCCGCCCTGAACACACGGTGTTCAGGACTAAAGTTGACTGCGGCATCTTGGAAGCAACCTCTTCATTTTAAGTATTTAAAAATGTAACATCCAGTAATTTTAACGTGACTATAGAACAGCACACCTCGTGCAGAACTAACGTTAATGTCGGCATCTGCAAAGTCCCTTACTTTTTAATTATTTTAAAATACGACACTCAGCGATTTCCACAAGACTCTAGAACAGCAAGCACTACTCAAAATTAAAGTGACTGAGTGAGGCATCTGGAAGCATCTTTTCTTTTTATTAAATCACACGTGATTTTTGCAGCTTATAATTTGTTGACTATACTCAATATTTAACATGGCTATAATCATCAAGGAAGGTGATGCTATGCAAAAGCCCAAAGGATTTACACTAGTTGAATTAATGGTCAGTTCTTCTATTTTATCAATATTATTAGCGATACTCATACCAAATTTTAACGAAATTATCATAAAAACTAGGGTGGATAGTCAAATATCACAACTTCATCACTTGTTACTCATAACAAGAAATAGCGCGATAAATTATAATCAAGATGTCACTTTATGTCCTTTAAATGAGAACCTAGAATGCACTGTTAATTGGCAAGATGAACTAAGTGTTTTCATCGACTTTAACGATAACGGAGTTTTAAATCCGGAGTTAAATGAAAAAGTAATTAAAGTAAAAGCTGCAGTTAAATATGGCGATCAATTACAGTATGGTCTAAAACGTAATAAAGTAAAATTCGCAGCCACTGGTAGAACAACAGGTTGGGGTTCAAACGGCACATTTAAAATTTGCCCTGAGAATAAAATGCACTTTTCTAGAGCTATCATTGTTGCAACCTCTGGGCGATTTTATCTATCTTCAGACATTGACGATGACGGTAAAGACGAAAATAGAAGAGGAGCTGAGATCATTTGCCGATCTGAATAAATTTACCTTGTCAGATAGCAAACTTTCATTACTGATCACATTAAATGACAAGTGTGATAAAGATAAAAGTGATTGATTATCCATCGTTATAGGTTGGTTATCTTGTGTCAAAAAAAATTATTAAAGGTTATACCGGTTTTACCCTAATTGAGTTGATGGTGGGTATTGCCATCTTAGCAATTATTTCTGCCATCGCCTTACCAAATTTAAATGACTTTTTAATTAAAGTACGTGTTGATAACGAAATATCAAAATTAAACCGCATGATCCTAACGGCACGAAATACCGCTGTAAGTATGGGGCAAACCGTTACTTTATGCCCATTAGCTACAGACAATAGTTGTAGTGCCAACTGGGGAGGTCAACTGAGTGTATTTATTGATTTAGATGATGATAATGTCTTTGATTTAACTGATGGAGAAACATTAGTTAAAGTTAAAGCTGAAATTGCTCAAATTGATCAACTTCAATATTCACAAAGTGTTCCTATAACCTATGAAGCTACTGGTCTTCTATCAACCGCTAATGGTAACTTTATTTTCTGCCCTGAAGATAATACAGATAGAAATAGAGGAATATCAATAAGTCGAAATGGTAGAGCCACAATAACTAGTGACCTTGATGATGATGGCATTGATGAGTTTAGCGCAAGCCCTTCAGCGTCGATAGTTTGCGAAAATTAGTAGCTTTGTTGCTCAAAATTTCTTTGAATTTCAAAAAAAGTTCTCAACTGCAATGTTTGGCAATTATTAGCCCCTCCTAACAATGATTAAAAACAACTGTTTAACGAGGCGTTTTCTCATCCACAGCAGTAGATTGTGCACGAGTAAATTTATCATTTAATTTAACACATTCAAATACCTTATAGATAACACGCTCTTCTATTGAAAAAGGCTTACGTTTTTTTTTACCGACAAGAGATTGAGCAAGGTTATTAAGACTTTGCATTTCAGTATTAACAAAGTCTATAGTCTGAATTCCACCGATAAGCTCAACATGACATTTATAATCGATTGTCGCTACATGTAATCTATTTTTACTATTTTGAGCATTCGCCATACCTAGAGAGAGGAATACAAATAAAACAATGATGCCTATATTATGTTTATTGTTCACTTTATTACTCCCAGCATCCTGTTATAGGTGTTTTTAACCCTGATTCATTAATTGTCAATGTTGTACATCCAGTATCTTTTACTTGAACACCTTGTGCTTTTGCCGATAATATAAATGTTCGCCCATCCTTGGTACCTGTAATGGTATATAGTTTATTAGCACTGTGTCTCGGTATCTGATAGCCACCAGCAGATACCGGTACTCCTAAGTCACTCATATTTGCTGTATAAGTACGTTGGTCGACGAATAACTGCTCTTGTAAATTTGCCAGCCTAATTAACTCTTGTTGAGCTTCAGTACGATTAGATCGCCAAATATACTCATTATAGGATGGATAAGTAACGGCAGCTAAAATCCCTATAATAGCAACGGTAATCATAACCTCTATTAGAGTAAAACCTTTCATATTAGGAAGTAGGCTTTTAATAATAAAACTTTTAGTTCGTTTTGCCATTATTAGTTCTCCTTAATATAAAGGTAAGTACGCATTGTTTTAATAATTGAGTCAGCAGTATCGGTACAATCGGCATTTTTACAGCCTTTGATTTTAAATACATCAGGAATAATCAAACTAATAGTGGCAGGGGGTGTTTTTTCACCTTCTATAATCTCAGGTTTACGGATATGAAACGTAATAGAATCAGTAATATGTTTGGTTGTTTCAGTTCTTCGCCAATCATAAATATTAATACCTAATGCAAGACCTACAGCATATAACGCTGACCCGCCTATTTGCACGCTACAAACCTCTCTGGCTTCAGTTGGAACGGCGGGAGTATAGCTACTTAAGTAAACCACACCAGAGATAACAAGTGCTGGAGAGGTACTTTTCTCTCCTGGTGAAGTATTTAAACTAATTAACCAACCTGACTTTGAACTTGCGTCCAGTTGCTCTGTTACTAACTCCTCACCTGTAAGCCCTTGAAAAGGATTCAAGGTGTAATCTTTTAAATCGGTTATTTCAATAACCTCAGGAACTAGATCACCGGTTAACGACTGGCTAATGATTAATTCATCCTTGATCATAAAAAACTTATCCTTCGTATCAGTACCAATAGGGTTGGCTGAATCACCACTACCAATCAATAGAGCATCATAAGGTTTCTCATACCTATCTACAGCAACAACATCTTCATAGACTTTTTCACCGTTTTCATCAACGACTGGGTTACCCTCAGTATCAAGTTGTTCAGTTTGGACAGTACTTGTCACAGTTTCAGTGATTAATGCCCTCACAATTGTTGCTTGTGTAAAAAAACGTCTATCATCTTCATTAGTAAGTTCACTTCCTAAGGAAGCGAGCTTTACGACTGTCCAGGCTGAAATTTCTTCTCCAGGCATATCAACTCGCCAAATATGTCCGCCAGTGTCCCCACTATAAAGTCTGTCCACAAAACCATCACTGTCACTGTCTAAAATAGCAATTTTTGATGGTATACTATCAGTACCTGAATAATTGGTGGTTATTGATTCAAGACCATCATTAGGGCTTAATCGCCAAATCAGGTCGCCTGATTGTGCATCAACCATAAAAATACCACGACCAACCAAATCATTACCTCCCACCCCTCCATTGTCCTTAGCCGTTGAGTAACCTGCACCAAAAATTAATACAGGTTTAACTTCAGCACCTGAAATGTTGATTTTTGAATAAGCTATTTTTGGTTTCGACCATGATTGACCAGCACCTTCAAATGTTTTGTGCCACATCAATTTAGGCGCATCTTTATATGATATATCTAACGCATAATATGAGTTACCTCCGCGTCTAAGACCAAAAAACAACCAAACTTTATCGGTTCCTTCATCAATCGCGCCATCACCATCAACATCGGAAATATAAACAGTTGCCGAACCATCTATGCCATATATTTTTTCTGATGACGGGTAATTATCTCTTAAAGTACTAATGTTTTTCAGAAACTCTTTTGGCATAAATGCCCAGGCTTCATCTACCGAGTTTCCACTATCAGAAAACATATGCAAGACCCCTGCATTTGTACCGACAATAAGCCTAATATCATCATTTCCTGAAGTAGAAGCATAGTTAATTGCAAGAGGTTTTGAATGGAGAGGATCACCAAAAACATCATATCTAATGGTTGGAATGGTACTACCTACTTTAACCTGATCAACATTAATTCCTTTTGCCCAAGCAAGCATATTATCGATATTGAGGTGCTCATCATCATCTTCAACATTTAACTCATCAGCTAATAAAGTGGTAGTTAAATAAGCATTTAAAGCATTCTCTTGGTTCAAGGGGAGTAATCTACCATTATCGAGTTTCACATCACTTAAAAAGATCCTTTGAGTTTTAGCACGTAACATTTGAGCAACACCACCTTCAGCCACCTTATTACCGTCAGCTCCCCCAGAGCTCCAGAAGGTTGTTGCCGTCTCTTTAATATTTCCATTTAACTCTATCGCCAGAACTTCATTTTGATCTTGTATACCATTACTTGCAACTTTCAACTTTTTTAGATTTCCTCCCCAGCGAGGTCCTCGGTCAGGTTGAAACATCGCGTAATATATAGAGTCTAACGTATTGGTTCTATCAAAGTTGTTGGTTGCCACCGCCGGTGCAGTAAACGAGCCATGAGATTTAGATATTTCAAAAATGACAGCGTCAAGTGATTCTTTTAATCCTGCGGGATCTGTAGCGGCATAGTAATTGCCACCGCCCTGATTTGCGGCATCTTTGAGCAGTTTAACAGCATCAGGTTCGACATAGTCTTCAACGTCATCAGGATCAACAAAACCAAAACCAATCGTGTTTAAGGTAGCGTTTCTAATACTGGCGAAATCTTCTTTTCCTGTGGTGGTAAATTTAGCAGTTTCACCTGTAATTAAATCGTGATGATACATCCAACCGGCAAGTTCAGCTAAATAATTATCACTACCGTTAACATCAAACGCACTTCCAACACCATCTAAAATCGAAACTAAATCATCTGCAGCATTATCTTTAGTTGGCTCACCATCGGTGATCAAAATCGTGTAAACTTCTTTTGTACAACTACTAAATGGGGTTATATAATTAGTACCGTCTTCTACTGACTGATCTCTTGGAGGCGTATTTGCAACATATCCACCATAAGCACTGTCATCATTGCCATAAAAAATAGCCTTACCACCGAAATATTGACTAGCTTCATATAAAGTTTCACAAAGTGGGGTATTAGTTTCACCATCAATTTGATTTTTTATAATATCAAGCACGGTTGCCTTAGATTGCGCCGTCATCTTTTGAATACCAAAAACTATGCGGCCTCCATCACGTACATTTTCATTTGGAAAATCAAAATTAAAAACTTGTAAGCCAAAATCAACATTAGGATTAGAAACAATAAAATCTGAAATGGTGTTTTGAGCAATCGCTAAACGTGTTTGCTCTGAGACTCCTATATCTTCTGCATTTGCCTGGGCCCAACGCAAATAGTTTTCTGTATATAAGGTAACTAGTTGACCTTCACCAAAGTGAGTGTCACTTTGACCAACATCATCAGTATAATAATCAGGGCTCTGCTTATTCCCTAGCGCATCGCTCGGAAAACCATCTTCCATGTTTGTAGCATTTTTATTGTTCGCTGAGGTGATATCAGATAAACAATCAAGAACTTCAATATTTAAACCATTATTATCAGGCAATTCTTGCCAAGAACCTGATTGACCTTGAAAGGTATATTCTCGAAAATATCCAGTAAAGAAACCAACGTCCGCTAAAATAGCTTTAGAGGACTCGCAACCGTTTATTTCTTTTAAAAAACGTCGCCGTTCATCAGGTCCGTCAGGAACGGGAATCACATCATCAATACCAAGACCTTTGGTAAAATAAATAGCTGACTTAGCCGAATTATTAAGATCTCCAATAGCGTCATACTCTCGATTAGAGTCGTAAGGAAATTTTGCTGATAAAGTATTACTAGCCATACTCCCAGAGTTATCGAATATAATTAAGACCTTTGCATTACCACCTGTTCGTTGACTATTAGTGCCGATATAAAGCTCAATATCGTCTGCAATAGCAAAACACGATATGCTTAACATACTACCTAAAATTAACCTTTTCATCATTACTCTCCAACACTTAGTAACTGCTGAGCAATTCCAGCACTAACCACCACAGAACTTGTTTCATTATTACCATAAACTTTAGTGACACTGATTTTTAAAATATTACAGTCAAACATATCAACTGAAGACGCAGTGTTACTGTGCGGGCACTCTCCTACTAAACCACCAACATTTGAATTAATTATTTTGGCGTAAGTACTATCTCTTGTAACAATAACTGTAATACCGTCTTCAGGTAATGAACTTGAAGAAAAAAGGTTCATTCCACTGGTAATCTGAATAAAAATAACTTCATCAATACTACTTACAGCTTCTTGAGTCGCTATAACTTTTTCTTGACTAGCACCAGACATTTTCATATCTGACGTTGTGTTTAACATCAAAACAGAAGCAACACTGGTTAAAGCAATGAGGAAAACAAGTGAGACAACTAAAACAAAACCGTGTTGTTCATTTAAATTCCTGACCATGTTTCTACCCCCGAATTATGCAGTGTCACAGTTGACATCAGTAATAACCTACGATAATTATCATTATTGACTACCTGAAGATCCCCCATAAAGTAATTTTTAGTATTCTGATACTTTTTATCAGGTAAAATGTCTCTAGCTAAAATATAAATTTTTACTGCCAAAATTGTTGCATTGGTACTATTCCAATAGTCTTCAGTCATTTGAGATGCTGAAATGTAGGCATTAACGACCCTGTCAGAGTCTGTATCAACCCCATACATAAATCGAATAACTTCAATCCCTTCAATAAGTGGCTGAAAATTCATTAAACTCGCTCCACTATTACGCAGTGTCCCTTGCATTAACACAGGTACGGTAATATCACCTTGAGTTTCATCTCTGACATAATAGACATGATGCTGATATTGCCAAAGTTGACTATTATTAACAAAAGGTGTGGCAATGGTACCGGGGAAAATAATCCCAGAACCCATATTACTATTTAGCCAATAACTATTATTGTCGGGATTATCTGGTGATCCATCGCTTAAGGGGGTTAATGGATCAGCTAATACACGTTTCAGTTGTAAAATATCAGAGCCAACTCGGGCATCATCTATACAATTTATCGGATTCTTACTTTCAACCGTCTTCCCCCATAAAGTTCTAAAGTGACCTAAACCTTGGGGGAAGCTTGAATTATTTAGCCCATCCCCATTACAATCGGTCGTTGCAGGCATGGCCGGTAAATTATTAGCTATTGAATTACTTGAATTGAGTGGCGAAGCTAAATCCCCCCAAAAATTCTGACGCATTAAATCTTCAGTAATAACACTGAGTGCAAAACGACCATTTTCTTGCAACACACCTAATGAGTTAGTTACTTGAGTAGTTGTTCTCATGCCGATAAAAACACTCATAATGCCAGCAAAAAGCATTAGCCCTACTGACACTGATAGGATTATTTCTAATAAACTAAAACCTTGCTGATTTTTGTTCATAAAATTCTCTTGAGCTACCTATATAATAAAAGCCTGTAAAATCACTTGTCTTCTCTTATCATTTTCGACACCACAACTAGTAGCACCTTCACTATTATTAGTTGCGCCATCTTGAGTACTTTCTCTTCCCTGCCAACTTACCGTTATCGTTACTTGATTATTATTGACCGCAATACAACCCACCCCATCAATTAGTCCTGATAATCCATACTGCCACTGTAAAGTATCTTCAGCTCTCAGTGCGGCTGAATTACATAATGTACCGGCGGTAAAACATGCCATGATGGCTTCAGGGGTAATGGCTCCATAGGTATTGGCATAGTTGTTAAGTTCATTAACATCATTACTTCGCATACGTTCTAAAATATCTTGAGTTAACGCAGAAGCAATTGAACGTTGCAACGCATCAAACGAGCCTTTTTTAGCTGTTGCTTGCATTGCAACAGCACCTAATATCCCCGTAACCAAAATTAGCAACGCTATAAGAACCTCAATAAAACTCATGCCTTTTTGATGATTTCGATTTGAACTAAATAACGTTTTAGGTCTCATATCAGCACCTGAATTTACTATAAAGATAATTACAGGGTAATGAGATCACTAGAATGGAAAAGGGGATTTTCTTAAACAAAAATATGACGAAGGCTGAATTTGCGGATGCAAATGCCCCTAAGAGTTGACTATATGTGTTAAATAACGCGAAAGTATACCGCATTACCCCATATCCTATATCCATATAATGGGTAGCCAAAGACACCTATGTTGTACTTATAAAACAAATATTACAATTTAGTACAAATAACACTAAAGTGCAGAATTACTACCCACTGTCATTATCAAAAAATATAAATAAAGAAGCTAAATATCGAAAGTGATTTATTCTTTCTGTTCAACTTCTAATCAATATTTAGACTAGCGCAATTCTACAGGTACCGCAAACACAATGTCCTCTTTACGCCCAGGAAACTCAGTAACCTCTTGTCCACCAAGAGTTTTTAGTCTATCTATTACCTGGTTTACCAATATAGCCGGTGCTGATGCACCTGCAGTTACTCCAATTTTATTGACAGAGGTTAGCCAATTTGTATCAATATTATCTGCAGTATCAATAAGGTAAGCGGTGGTACCTAGTTTTTCGGCAACTTCTCTTAAGCGGTTAGAGTTAGAGCTATTTGTAGCTCCTACCACTAATAGCAAGTCTACTTCACTTGAAATTGACCTGACTGCATCTTGACGATTCTGTGTTGCATAACAAATATCATCTTTGCGTGGTCCTTCAATTTTTGAAAATTTTGCTTTTAAAGCGTCGATGACATCACTTGTGTCATCTACCGACAATGTTGTTTGACTGCAAAAATAAAGTTTATCTGGGTTTTTGACTGTTAGTTTTGCCACATCACCAGTCGATTCTACTAGATAAATACCACCTTCTTTACTATCATATTGCCCCATAGTACCTTCTACTTCTGGGTGACCCGCGTGACCGATAAGGATACACTCAACATTTTTTCGACTAGTTCGAGATACTTCCATATGAACTTTTGTTACTAAAGGGCACGTTGCATCAAAAATCTTTAACCCTCTCGTTTTCGCTTGATTCCTTACCGTTTTGGAAACCCCGTGAGCACTAAAAATCACTATGCTGTCATCTGGAATTTCGTCGAGTTCATCAACAAAAATAGCTCCACGTTGTTTTAGTCCATCAACAACAAATTTATTATGTACCACCTCATGACGAACATATATTGGTGAATCAAACAAATCTAGCGCACTATTAACAATACTAATAGCACGGTCTACACCTGCACAAAAACCTCTGGGATTGGCTAATATAATTTCCATTGACGTCTCACTATGCTTTATTAAATCTAAAATTATTTTATTTCAACAATATCAATAACAAAAGTAATTTCTTGTCCTGCTAAAGGGTGATTGAAGTCTATAGTGACCGATGTGCCTGACACTTCTCTAATCATACCTGGAAGTTCCACATTACCGGGTTGAGTGAACGTAATAATATTACCTACTTTTGCAGGGACGTCACCGTTAAACTTATCAATGTCCATGTAATGAATATTATCTGGGTTTGACTCACCAAAGGCATCTTTTGCGCAAAGCGTAAACTCTTTACTTTCGCCTGTCTTTAAGCCTAAGATCTGCTCTTCAAAGGCAGGAGAGATGCTTGCATTACCCATCATAATTATTGCTGGTTTATTATTTACCTTGGTACTATCGGCAGCTGAGCCGTCAGAAAGCTTCATGGTGATATGCGCAATCACTTCTGAGTTATTTATGATTGAATTTTCTACTGTATTTGTCATTATTTTTCACTTGTTCTTTGTTTGGGCTAACTCATTCACTTATATATACAGTTATTTTGTTAACTGATCATTTTTAAAAGAGTCAATAATCATCAAAGCCGCGCCAATAAATATCATAGAGTCTGCGACATTAAAGGCTGGCCAGTGCTTGTTACCAATGTAAAAATCTAAAAAATCGATAACATAACCAAAGAGTACTCGGTCAATTAAGTTACCTAATGCGCCACTTAACATTAAAGCAATGGAGATGCTCAACAGGGTTTGACTCTTAGGCGTTTTTGCTAGCCATACCGAAAATACAATACTGGCGATTGCAGCAATTGCGGTAAAAAACCACCGTTGCCAACCATCTTGGTCGGCCAAAAAACTAAAAGCAGCACCAGGGTTCTGTACATAAGTTAGGTTGAAAAATGGCAATACATTGACAGATTGAAATAATTCAAAATTATTGACGACTAACTGTTTGGTTACTTGATCAGCAATTAACCATAGTACGGTTAACCATAACCAACTCAATCCACTGTTTTTAAGTGATAAAGAAGCACTCATTAATTATTTATATCCTCTTACTGATAAAATACGGTGCCAATTGTATAAACTGACTGCAGCGCTTAATTTTAAGCTAAGCAAATTGACGTGTTTCACCGTCACCATCAATATTAGTAATACAACGACCACATAAATCTGAATATTCATCATTTTGACCAATATCGTCAGTGAAGTGCCAACAGCGCTCACATTTAGTGCCATTTGATTGGGCTACTCTTAGCCATAAACCGTTGACCTCAGTCGCAGTTGTATCCTCAGGAGCTTCAGTTACAACTTCTACTGATGCACCAGAAGTAATTAAGACAAATCGTAACTCTTCAGCCAATAAAGTTAACTTATCGGCTAAGTCTTGATTAACAAATAAGGTCACTCTTGCTTCTAGCGCTTTACCAACAACCTTTTCTTTACGGGCAATCTCAATAACGCGGTTAACTTCAGCGCGAACAAGTAACAACTCATTCCAATAATCATTATTTAACTGAGTATTTTCGTCTAGTTTTTCTAAACCATCAAACCAAACATCAGTAAAAACAAATGCTTCTCGTTTTTCACCATTTGAAGCTGTAGGAAGAGCTTGCCAAATTTCTTGTGCAGTAAAAGATAAAATAGGCGCCATCCAACGTGTCATTGCCTCCGCTATTAAATAAATTGCGGTTTGACATGAACGTCGGGCGACACTGTCACTTTTGGCTGTGTATTGTCTATCTTTAATAATGTCTAGATAAAAACTACCTAGCTCTGTAGTGCAGAAATTCATGATTTTGTGCACGACCACATTAAACTCATATTCATTGTAAGCCGTTTCAATGTCTTCTTGTAATTGTGCTGCGCGACCAACGACCCAACGATCTAATGCGACCATATCATCAAAAGCGACAGTGTGTTGTGCTGGTTCAAAACCATTTAAATTAGCCAATAAGAAACGAGAAGTATTACGTATTCGCCGATAAGCATCGGCTTGGCGTTTAAATATTTCATCTGATACCGTTATTTCTTGAGTATAATTGACTGATGCAACCCATAAACGTAGAACATCAGCACCCATTTTACTGGTAATCTGAGAGGGGGTAATAACATTGCCTAACGATTTAGACATTTTACGACCATTAACGTCAACAGTAAAACCATGAGTCAGTACTTGTTTATAGGGTGCTTTACCATTCATCGCTACAGATGAAATCATTGATGACATAAACCAACCCCGATGTTGATCTGAGCCTTCAAGGTATAAGTCAGCAATACCATCGAATTCTTCACGGGCATTAATAACAGAAAAATGTGTTGTCCCAGAGTCAAACCACACATCTAAAGTATCAGGTACTTTAATGTATTCTTTCGCGTCATCACCAATTAATTCAGCAGCATCCATATCAAACCAAGCCTGAATGCCTGCTTGTTCAACACGTTTTGCCACGGCTTCAATTAATTCAAGGCTACGCGGATGGAGTGCACCGGTATCTTGATGGATAAATAAAGCCATAGGAACGCCCCAGGTACGTTGGCGTGAAATACACCAGTCTGGCCGACCTTCTACCATTGACTCTATTCGACGTTGGCCCCAATCAGGGATCCACTGTGTTTTTTCAATTTCTTTTAATGAATCTTGACGTAGTCCTTTATTATCCATACTGATAAACCATTGGGGTGTTGCACGGAAAATAAGTGGTGTTTTATGGCGCCAGCAATGTGGGTAAGAATGTTCTATGGCATGATGATGTATTAGAGTGCCATGTTCTTTTAATGTATCAACGACATTAGCATTTGCTTTAAATACATGTTGGCCAGCAAATAACAGGGTATCTTCTAAATAAACACCATTAGCGCCGACAGGGTTAGCCACTTCTAAATTATATACTTTACCGACTTCAAAATCTTCTACACCATGACCAGGAGCGGTATGAACACAACCAGTACCTGAGTCTGTAGTCACATGTTCACCTAAGATAAGGGGAACAGAAAAATCATAAAAAGGATGCTTTATTTGAACCAGTTCTAATTCACTGCCCTTACAGAAACCTAACGTATGATATTTATCAATACCATATCTGTCCATACATGAAGTCACAAGATCAGAGGCAAGTATTAAACGCTCCTTACCGTGTTCAGACTGACATTGCACTAAAGTATATTCAACATCAGCATTGAGCGAAACTGCACGGTTAGCCGGCAGTGTCCAAGGTGTTGTTGTCCAAATAATAACTGAAATATCACCTTCGCCTTGATGACTCTCAGGGTGATTAAATCTATTGGCTACTGATTGGTCAATAACTTTAAATCTAACGTCTATTGCAGGTGATTGTTTATCTTTATATTCAACTTCAGCTTCTGCTAAAGATGAACCACAATCTGTACACCAATGCACAGGTTTAAAACCTTGGTGTAAATGGCCGTTTGCGGCAATTTGTCCTAGCGAACGGATGATATTAGCCTCGGTACCAAAATCCATAGTCAAATAGGGTTTTTCCCAATCAGCAAAAATGCCTAAACGTTTAAAATCTTCACGTTGACCATTAACTTGTTTGGCCGCATATTCACGACACTTCTCACGAAATACGCTTGCTGAAACTTTTTGTCCAGGTTTACCTATCTTTTTCTCAACCATTAACTCGATTGGTAAACCATGACAATCCCAACCAGGAACGTATGGTGCATTAAAATCTGATAAAGTTTTTGATTTAACAATAATATCTTTAAGAATTTTATTAACTGAGTGTCCTAAGTGAATATCTCCATTCGCATAAGGAGGTCCATCATGCAAAATAAATGATTTTTTTCCTTTTTTAGCTGTTCGAATTTGACCATAAAGATCTTTACTCGCCCAATCTTTTAGCATTTGTGGTTCACGATTTGCCATGTTCCCTTTCATTGGAAAACTAGTGTCTGGCAAATTTAAGGTATGTTTATAATCACTCATTTAAATCATTATCCGTTGTCGTTTAACGTGTTAATTTACTATATGTGTATTTAGTCAGCGTTCTAATTAACGCATTTTATATTCATTATTTAAGAAAATACGCGCTTGTTTAGTGTCTGTATCAATTTGTGCTGTTAACGCATTGATTGACTCAAACTTAATTTCACTTCTTAGCTTTTTCAATATAATTACTTCAATATTTTGGCCATACAAATTTTTACTAAAATCAAAAATATGCACTTCTAATTGGGCTATTGTACCTAAAAATGTTGGACGGCTACCAATGTTAGCTACACCATAATAGTGACCATCAAACGTCTTTATTTGAACGGCGTAAACTCCGGTGATAGGAGATACTTTTCTTTTTAGAGAAACATTAGCGGTAGGGAAGCCAATTTCTCGACCTCGTTTATCACCATGAAATACTCGGCCAATAATGGAATAGGGACGTCCTAACATTTTTTCAGCATCCGCTAATCTATTTTGCTCTAACGCCTGTCTTATTTCAGTACTACTTATTCGACAATCGGCTAGTTTAAAACTTGCCGTATCTGTCACTGAGAAACCAAATTTTTCACCTGCCTGACAAAGCATATCAAAATTACCTTGACGATTTTTGCCAAAATTAAAGTCATCACCAATAATTAAATGTTTTACCGCTAAACGTTTTACGAGTAGTTGTTCAACAAATTCTTTAGCTGATTGACTGGCAAATTTTTGATTGAAATTAACACAAAGTAAGCGATCAACGCCCAATTTTTTTAATAATGTGTATTTGTCTCTTAATCGACAGAGTCTTGCGGGCGCAGTATCAGGAGAAAAAAGCTCTTGCGGTTGTGGTTCAAAAACCATCACTACCGCTTCACAACCTATCACTTTCGCTTGTTCTACTAGTGCGGCAATAACTCGACGATGCCCTAAATGAACACCATCAAAATTACCAATCGTTAATGCACAGCCTTTTTCAAAAGACTTTTTACCTGAGTCATCACTCAAGCCAATGTTATGTATACCGCGCACTAACTGCATTTAATCCAAATAACTTAATA
>Ga0307488_10001194_pt1 | contig 21709 bp, 17 predicted proteins | sample SB02metaG_FD_202248 | JGI IMG/M metagenome (GOLD analysis project Ga0307488, IMG submission 202248) | Sea-ice brine microbial communities from Beaufort Sea near Barrow, Alaska, United States - SB 0.2 | ecosystem: Environmental > Aquatic > Marine > Coastal | place: USA: Alaska | collected... | reverse complement strand
AAAAGTAATAAAAGTAACTTTTACTAAAGCAAAGTTACACGCAAAAGTTTTTTTTGCTACTCTACAAAAAGGATCGTCTATAGCTTTTGCTGCCGTAGGTAGAGGAGCCCAAAAAATGGGAAGCCTTATAGACAAAGCTATGTCTTTTGCAGGAGTCGTTGGAGTAATATTACTAGTAAAAGAAATGGTCATGGGGCTATATGCTGCTCCTGCAACTCTTATGTTAGGTTTTGCAAAAGCTATGGATTCAATAGTTAATGTTGTATTTATGGGTGTTAACATGATAATGCCTTCAGTACTTGGAATTGCAGACTCTTTTATTAATGGGTTTAATTCAGTAAAAACTATTTTTAACAAATTTATAAATTTTGTAGCTACCGGACTTATGACCTTAATAGAGACGGTAATTAATGGCTATATTATATTAGGTAACGAAGGTATAAAGATTATTAACAAGTTTAGGGATGAACCTATTAAGTTAATAGACCCTGTAGAATTGTCTCATTTAGGGAAGGTAATGGATGAAACCGAGGCAGCTGCTAGTAATCTAGCAGGAAGTACTGCTTTATTAAATACAGAAGGCACAAAAATGGAAGATAGCCTAAAAGCCACCTCTGTATACAACTTAGCTAAAGCGCATGAGGACCTCCACGATGCAGTCAAACTATCTACTTCAGCATTAGAAAAATTCAATAATCAAACAGACAAAATGCAAGAATCATTATATAATATATTAGATGGAATAGAGCTAGAAACCGATGCTGTAAAAAGAAATAGAATGGCATTTGAAGGATTAGCTAGTTTAGATGTGGCTGGACAGTATGCAAAAATCTATGCTCAACAAACAAAAGTAGAAAAAGCACAGGATGGGAGCATAAAAAGAACGAAGACTTTTATAATGAGCGAAGAGGATCGTGCAACGGCTCTTGATAATCTCAAAGTACAGTTAACAGATATAGCTGAAATATCTCCCAAAATGGGAAAGGCACTACAAGCGGCAGTAGGTGATAGCAAAAGTCTAGAAAACATGGAGAACTTAGGGATATTAATTACTGATACTGCTATGAACTTAAAGTTTTTTGAATCTAGTCTATCGACCACAAAAACCGCTGTAGTAGACTCTTTAGCGGGCGGAGATATGAAAGCAGCACTAGCTGCATTAAACGAATTAAAGGCGGCGGCTCTAGGAGCGGGGGAAGGTCTGGACGAGTTAGTCGGCACCGATACTCAATTATCAGACATGGCAAAAAGATATAATGATATGTTTGGGGAAGACGGGCCTAAAGCCGATGCGCTTGCAGAAAGTATAAGAGATTTAATGGCGGCCACACACGACCTAGCTGTAGCTACGGAAATGGCAAATTCTGTGACCGGGTTCGCAAGAACCCTTCTAGATTCTATGAATGCTGCGACTGATATCAGTATAAAGCTAAAAGCGCTCGAAATAGAAATGACTATGACGGTTACAGATCTGCGGGCAAAAGAAATAGACCAAGAAAAAGAGCTTTTAAATATTAAATTAAAGAAAATACACGCAGATAAACTACAAAATGCTTTAAAAGCTGGCCAGGAGTTTGGAGCTAGTTCTATTGGTGCTGTTTCTGATGGAGCAAGTGCTAATGTACTCTCGTTTAATGCGGCTTATGATAAGTCAATTTCAGACTTACAAGCTAGACTTGCAGATCTTACCAAAGACAGTAAAGAGTGGAAGGAGGTTACGGAGCAAATAGCAGCTTTAAAAGCCGCAGAGTTTGCCAATAAACTAGGGGTTGGCTTAGTCGGAGCCGCACAAAGTATGAAAGCTTTGGGAGAGGAGTTTGCAAAGTTGGGCCCTGACGGAGAGTATATGTCTGCAGTTGCAAATGGTTTCGGGGATATTATAGGAGGAATAGGTACCGCAATTGCAGCAATGACCGACAAAACGCTGAGTGGCCTGGATAAAGTAAAAATCGGACTAAATGTAGCTTCAGGTATAATAGGAGCAGTGGGTAGTATATCAGCAGCTTCTTCTAAAGAACGAGTTAAAGGTATAGATAAAGAAATAGAAGCAGAGAAAAAACGTGACGGTAAGTCTGCAGCAAGTGTTGCAAAGTTAAAGCAATTAGAAGCAAAAAAGACGGCTGAACAGAAAAAAGCTTTTGAAATGAAGAAAAAGATAAGCATAGCACAAACTGTCATTTCTACCGCTACTGCTGCGATGGGTGCTTATGAATCTTTAGCTTCGGTACCATATGTAGGACCTGCTTTAGCTGCAGCAGCTGCAGGTATGATTGTCGCAATGGGTATGAAGCAGGTCTCTATGATTGCGTCTACTTCTTTCCAAGGTGGTGGCAGTATGGGCGGAGGAGGCGTAAGCGCAATATCTGCGGGAGCACGGGGTAACTCTGTGGATATATCTAAGTCAAAGGGAGCAGGAGGAGAGCTGGGCTATCTTCGAGGAGAGCAAGGTATTGGAGGCGCAGAAAATTTCCGAGGAGCTGCCACAGGCTACAGAAATAGAAACTACGGAGGAAATACAGGATTTATGGTAGGAGAGCAGGGCCCTGAATTGTTTATGCCAGATAGAGCAGGCACTATTATGCCCGCAGATGATAGCGAAAACTTCGGTGGAGGCGCGTCCAATGTCAACTTTAGCATTAATGCAATAGATGCTGCAGGAGTAGAGGAGGTATTAATAGCACAGCAAGGAAATATAATAGGAATGCTTAGATCCGCAGCAAATTCCTATGGAGAAAGTTTCTTTGAGGGCATAGATGAGAGTGTATATACAACACCTTCGGGAGCTGGGAGAGCATAATGTCATATTCAACACTAGCAAATAGATTACCAGATCCCAATTATAAAAGAGATACTTATGGGTCGGGAAGTGAATCAGGTAGTGGAAGCGCAGGACCGGGCTTTGCAAATATCCAACTAACTTCTTCTCAAAATATGATGATGACTCGTACTAACTCTCAAAGAGTAATAGCAAGAGCTATAGCCGGACATAGGTGGGACGTTACTATAGGATACCATGCTATGACTCAAGCAGAGTTTGCCCCTGTATATGCTTTTTTACTTCAGCAAAGAGGGCCTTTAACACCTTTTTACGTTTCTTTACCTCAATACAGAGTTCTAACTAATGCAGCTTGGAAAGCAGTAGTAACAGCAAATTCTGGCGCTAATTATACTTTTCAACTTCCTGTTACGAACGCAGGAAGTACAGTTATAACAGTAACCGTACTTGCTGCATCAGGGGTTACCGCTTACAGTGCAGCTACTTCTAATGCAGTAAACGTCCCAGCGCCGGGAGAGTTAATTAATATAAATGATCCTTCAGATATTAATCATAATAAAGCATATATGATCACAATGGTAGAAACCGATGCAGATAATTTTACAGAAAATGAAACTTCATATGGCTCTTTAGCATCTAATCAGTTACGATTAACACTTAATTGCCCTTTAGCCAAAAAGATTCATAGCACCTCTGCTAGAGCCGTATTTGATAATCCTTTAATAAAAGTAATATCACCTAAAGCAGTAACTAACTATTCATTAAACACAGATAATCTGTATAAATTTAGTCTTAAATTAGAAGAGTACTTATGAGCACAGAAAGAGCCTTAGACCCTAACTTAAAAAATTCTCTTGTATCGGGAGAGTCTTTCCTATATGCCCATCTTATAAAGTTTGAAAGAACTGTAAAAACTTTGACCGCCAGACCTTCAGAAGATGCAACTGATTATGCTTATATATCTGATGCTTCCTTTAATATAGTCTTTGATGATGGTAGTAAAAATGTTTCTGGAGTTTCTAATGGTGCACAGACTTATTCAGCCAATAGAGTATTAAGTGTAGGAGATGTAAACGAGACAACTGACGCTAAGGCAAGTAGTCTTGCTTTAGGTATTTCGTCGGAAGCACTTAATACCCGCACCGATCCTAGTCAGGTTATAAGTTTTACCGCCACGGATACAACGACATTACTATCAAATATTATAACCACCGGCACTAGTTTTATAGACTTAGGCTTTTCGGAAGGCGACGATATACTAATTAAACACGATGTTGCCGTAGCTAGTCAAGATACTAATCATAATAAATCGGCTACAATAGTTTCTTTTTCTAACAATAATAAAACTATATCTTGTAAAATTCATGGAGCTACTACAGATGGCAGTACTGTGACGGGCGGCTTAGTCTCTGTAACAGGGTCTACTAATCATGAGATATACATAGACTCTAGTCATATAATTTCTATGTTTTCTGATAGAACCTCTAGTAGTTATGCTGGTTATATAAATAGGGAAGTGTTTATATATAAAGCTCATATAAATCCTGCTACAGGATTAATAATAGGAGCCCCTTATTTAGTATTTAAAGGTATCATAGCAAAGGCAAAAGTTACAGAAGATCCCGAAAAATCTTCAAAAATTACGTGGACATTAACGAGCCATTGGGGAGACTTTATACGGGTAAATGGAAGAGTCACATCAGATTCAGAGCACAGAGCCTTAGGTGGAAACGGCTCTCCTGATGTTGTGGCCCTACATAGACACGAGTATGCAGGTGATTTAGGATTCATGCATAGCGAGCAAGCAATAAATATTATTTCAATTTATCAAGTTATGGAAACTCGATATAAAATGAAAAGCTCGGGCCTGTTTGGTCTGAAGAAAAAAATGGTAGAATACCAAGTTGAGGTAGATAGAGATGTAGATTTACGTTTAAACCTAGAGGCAAAACATCTTCCAATAGTTTATGGAGTACAAAGAACAGATAGCATACCAATTTTTGCAGACTCACACGCTACTAACTCAGGAGAAATATATGTAATATATGCAATTTGCGAGGGAGAAATTAGCGGTATATTAGATATGTATATTAATGATCAATCTCGAATATGTATAGATGGGAATGATCAAGACACTCGTGGTACTCAAACCCCTGACAAAACAATAGACGTAATATGTATGGGTAGAATGGATAGAGGAGATACTCTTAGCTCTACTCCAGCCTATAACAGAGGAGCACGAAGTATATATGGCTACGCAGGACAAAATTCTGGTATCGCTCCTACTTATTCTGGACCTTTTGGAATTCCTCAAGGATATATAGATTATTTATATGGTCTTAACTCAGGAACAGCTTCTATTGCTCCAAATGCAGCTACTGGATTAACCCACGAAAAGAAAACTAATTACTCTTATCCTATACAGGCAGAGGCTGTTTTTCATGCTGGACGCTCCCATCAGAAAGCAGACAGTATGATACTAAATATTGCCAAACAAGGAGCAACTGGCAATGTTAATTCTGGTTTTAAACTACAGAAAGACTATTCAGAAGACCCTCAAAAATACTGGACATCTCAGCATAGACTATTAGATACTGCTTACATGGCAGTTAAGTATACTATTGCAGAGGGAGATGTAGAAATACCCGAAATAGACTTTGTTGTAAGAGGTAGAGAAATAGAACAGTTCAATTATGATTATTCTTATTCTAGTATACCCGAAGTTCAAGGGTATAGCGGATATAACGAGTCTGATCAAGCCGACAACTTCAATATAGGAGATCGAGTTGCCTTTTATACAGTAGGAGGAGACATTATATCACAAGCGTTAGTCATTATGGACAAGTACGTCTATACAAACGCAAGAGAAGAGAGCATTAATAAATTTAGATTCAATATAAATCCTTTAAGAAAAAGTCCTGAACTTAAAGAATTTATTATGGTTCCTTATATTGGATCAGGCTTTAACGATACAAAGAAATATCACTTTGAAACTTGGGATAGAACCTCACTTAGCGGTGTAGTTCCTTCTGCACTTACTGATGCTATTGATACCACAACAAGCAATACTGATACAGGCACGTTAAGTGATAACAGTGGAGGTACTGCTGTTAACTTGCTTGTAAATGCTCAAACGGCGGCGGGCCAAAGATTAAAGGCTTTTCTTGATTTTATAGGTTCGGGAGGTTTTACTTTTTCTTTTGGAACTAATGTTTTTAACTTTAATTTACAAGACTTTGAACAATATTTAGATACTTATATAGCAGAATACAATAACGGTATAATAGAAGATATCAGTAATACTACAGAAGGGCAGGCAGAACTCACAACCGTATTTATAACAAATGCAATTCAACTACATACCGATGCAAGCTCAGTAGATGACTTTTATAAAGGTCAAACAATAAAAGTCACTCATACTAATCCAGATGGCACTATCAAAGTACAAACTAGAAGAATTGTGAAATATCAAGGCTCTACAAGAATTGCTACAACAGGTTCTTTAACTCCGGTTACCGCTACAAATACCTCTGGTACTAGTATTAGTAATATAAGTCAGGTTACTTATTCTAATCTGATACCAGTAAGTCTAACACACTTTAATGCTACTAATGTAGGAGACGTTCTTACTGTTACTGCAGGGCAGGGAGTATTGCCCGAAAACACGTCGGTAATAGAAAAAGTAGCGTCTGGAAATACACTTAAGTTAAGTACCCAAGTCTACCTACCTTTTAATACTACTATTAGTATAGTGAGGGCCGGTGCACTAGACTTTGTTATAGAACCAGAGCCTTTTGATTTTATACCTCGAGCAGGAGATAAGTATGAGATTCTTCCTGTTGGAGATAAAAAAGTATCAATTAATCCTGCTATACAGCTTCTTGATTATATCACTAATAAGAGATTCGGAAGAGGTCTTGACTTAGAGAAAGATATAGATTTAGAATCTTTTAAACTTGCTGCTCGCTTATGTGATACAAGATCAGATGTAACTATATTTTCTACCAGTACGACCAATGCTACCGCAGGAGATATGTATAAGTACATAGGACCAAATAACGGTAAATTATTTTGGCAGGGAACAGTAAAAAGTGTTACTAGTAGGACTTATTCTGGCGTTGATTACGAAGAAATTGTATTTACAGATTGCATAGGAAAGTTAATTCAGAAGTGGGAAAATTGGAGACACGTAGAAACAGATCAGTTAATTTGGAAATATCACGGAAACACAAACAAATCTCGAGTACACAGGGCACACACAGATGGCCCATATCTAAATTTAGCAGTCACAGACTATGTCGTTACAAGTGCCACAGATATAGTTATTACAAGAGTTTTAAGTAAAAAAGACGATGGCGTAACTAGTGCTACTGGAAATACTACATTTAATCCATGGTTTTCTTTATCAGATAGTACACAAGTAAATGCTTCCGACGATAATCCTCTAGTAAAAGCATGGGATGTAATAAGTAGCACTCCTAGTGTAGTGGGATATAGCTTGTATGACTGTGATGAATTAAAGTATTGGCGATATGCGGGTTGGCAGGAAAAACATCAAAGAGAAGTAACTCGTCACCAAACTAATGCTGTTATGAGATCAGAAACTCCTTTATTTGATAATGTTAACTCTCTTCTTGAGCATTTTAATGGTATTTTGAGATATGTTAATGGAAAATACCAACTTGACGTAGAAACTTCTTCTACGGAAGTATTTGATGGTATCTATTCAATAACAGTAACAAGCGGAGGTTCAGGATATACCTCTGCACCTGATGTACTTATAACAGGTAATAAAACTACGGCGGCGCGTGCTGAGGCCATTTTAACAAATGGAGTAGTAACAAGTATATCTATAATATTGCCAGGAGCAGGCTATATTAATCCGGGAGTAACACTTACGGGAGGAGGAGGATCAGGAGCGACTGCAACTATAGTAGCAAGTGCAGATCCTAGAGTAATTACTCAGGATGATATAATAGGTTCTATCACTGTAGATGATGCAGGTTTAAAAGGTAGTGCCAATACTGTAAGTGTTGGTATACCTGATCCTCAAATTAGATTTGATAAAAGAAGTGTTGTTTTCTTTGATTCTGTATATTTAAAAGAAGATAGAGGTATACCAAAAAAGAAAGACGTAAAAACACCTTTAATTACAAATTATTTTAATGCAAGGATTAATGCAGAGCAATTTCTAAGACAATCTCGTTCAAGTAAAAAGATTAACTTTCAATTAGGACCTAAAGGGGCTTTGTTGCTGCCAGGAACTATAATTAAACTGACTTATCCTCGATTTGGTTGGGATAATAAGTTATATAGAATCAGTAATGTTAATATTAAGCAAGATTGTTTAGTACAACTAACTGCTATGGAACATGATGATACTACTTATCTTATTTCAGGCAAGAAAAAGAATAACTTTGCTTCTGAAAATACTGCAAATGCTCAAGCAGCTAATCCAATAATACAACCTCCTTTTGATTTGGCAACAACCAATAATATACAGGCAAAAATTAAACTTACTTGGAAGAATAATACAAGCTTTGCATTCGGTACAAGTACTGGTATCGCAGGTTGGAGCACAGAAGTATGGTATAGTGATAGTATATCGTTTAGTACAGCCACAACTAATTTTCCTTCAGGTGCTATACCTATAGCGACTAATCTTACTTCTAGTGACTGGGAGCATGACTTAACGGATATTAGCTCTAATACTACATATTATTATTGGATAAAACACAGAGCCACAGCGCCTACCCGAAGCGGGAAAAACGTTCAGGTATCTTCAGTGTTTCATCCTACTTCTACAAGTAATGGTATACAGGGAGTTGCTACAGCCATTGTGGGCAATGCAACTATATCAGGTATTGTATATTTATATAGAGTAGTTGATCAAGGTGCTTCTGCTCCGACTATTCCTTCGGGGTTTGATACCGTACGAGTTACCTTAGATGGGGGAAGTAATCACGGAAAAATAACGAGTGTACCTTCTAGTACTGGAGCTTTATATACCGATCCAAGCGGCGGTACATACCCAGGACTCGTACAAGTACGTGGTAGCTATGGATTGTCTCAGTGGTATTTAGAAAAACCTCCTATTACTGGAAGTAAGGTGCGATATGTTGTAGCAGCTACTACTCTTGCATCGGGAGGAACTTTTGATGATATTACTAATACGGAGTGGAGTGATCCTGTACAAGAATCTGGCTCTCACGGAGTAACAAGTACAGTAGTAACAATATACCAGAGAACCAATAGCTCTAGTGCTCCCGCAGTGCCCAGCGGTCAGCTTACTTATAATTTTAACACAGGAACACTGCTAACAGCTACTGGAAGCGCAATTAACCCTTGGAGTTTAGCAGAAGAACCTGCAATAGCAGGAAATGCTTATATATGGAAAACTACGGCAGCAGCAGTTGCTGTTACTAATTCCGTTGGAAATACTACAGATATAATTGATGGAACCGCAAGTAATAGCTCAGATTGGGCAGCTCCTATATTGTTTCATCAATTTGCTCCAGCGGGAAATCCTTCAAATGTACCAGGCCCAGACGGGCAATCCGCCGTTACTGTTTACCTGTATAAACAAGCTACTAGTACACCGGATAAGCCAGGACTTATTTCTAATTTTCCGTCCATAACTTATTATACTTCGGGTAGTAATACAGGAAAATCGAGCACGAGTGCCTTTAGCACTGCTGGATCAAGTGGCTTTGGTGACTGGTTTGCTTTTCCTCCTTCTACTGTAACTTTAAATAACACTGTATACATATGTGCTGCTACAGCAAGTGGAGTAACAACCGATGTTGTTTCTTCATCAGAGTGGACAGATGCTATACAGTATACTGGCTTTGATGGTATACAAAATACCACGGTATCAGCCTATAGATTAACCAATAGCTCTATTGCACCTGTAGGGCCAACAACTGTTGCTACTCATACTTTTGCTAATAATACTAATGTTTGGGCAAATAGCAATCAAGTAGATTCGGCGGGTTGGAGTTTTGTTCCATTTTCACCGACTTCCAGTAATAGATATGTATGGATATGCACTGCCCCTGCTTTTGGAAGAGGCGCGACGGATACAATCGCCACCGACAATTGGTCAGCTCCTGAAATCTTTTCAGAAAGAGTACCTGGGGGGGTAGGAACAGACGGACTTAAAACTGCAAACGGATATTTATATTTTACAAGAACCACCAACACTAATCCTCTGCCACAGGGAGGAAGTGCATCGTATACTTTCGGTACGGGACTTGTAACTGACAATATTACTGTCACGGGCTCTACAAGCAGTATTATCACAGATTCCAACTACACTAATGAGCCTACTGGGATAGATATAGCCTCTAATTTTTACTTTGTAGCTAGATATTCAGGACAGCAAGCCAGCACTAGCGACAGCACCGCGACTGTCGCCATAACTCCAGCCGTTGTGCATACTAGCTTTACTGGAGTTGTTACATTTAGTGATGGGACTTTTAAAAAAGACGGTGTCGATACCATAATAGACGGAGGAAATATTAAAACCGGCTCGATAACGGCTGAAGAATTAGAGATATCAAACGACGACAGTACTGGTTCCGGAATATTTTTTAGCTCAGGTGGACCAAACAACGTCGATGGAGCTAATAATTTTATACAAATTAGGGACGCTAATGCCGTGAGGGTAAAAATAGGAAAACTTTAATAACCACTTTAAAAATAAAGCTTGACTAAGTATGTCCTTTGGGATATAATTTCATCATGGAGAAATATACATGACAGCAGCCACTTATGACTTAGTGATCGACCAAGGATCCGACTTTGCAATTGACTTAACAATTACAGAAGCCGGATCTGCTAAAAATCTTACTGGATATGCTGGTAGGGCACAAATGCGCTCGACCCACGCTTCCTCCGCTGTAGCAGCTACTTTTACTTGTAGTGTAGTGGGTGCTGCTACAAATGGAATTATGAAAATGGAATTGTCCTCGACCACAACTACTAATCTGACAGCAGGTAGGTATGTATATGACTTAGAAATACATACTGGTAGTGATGCTATTGTAAAGAGACTTATACAAGGGAGTGTGACCATTAATCCTGAGGTAACCAGGTAATGACTGACTCTCTTGGCGTAAAAGTTGCTATTGCAGAGGAAGTCACAAAAATCTCTGTAACAAATAATAATAGTATAGGTGTTACTCTTCAAGACAGTAGTACTACTGTAACTGTAAATAACTATGCAATTCCTGTTGCCTATGCTGATTCTACAAATATTGTATTTTCTCCTTACAATACAATCACTGCAAATAATGTTTCTGATGCCTTAAAACAACTAGCGGATCAAAACTTTAGAGGCACCTCCACACCTACAGGCTCTACTGTAGCGGGTACTTCGACAATCGCTGAAGGAGATACATGGTACGATACAGATGATGACCAACTAAAAGTTTATCGAGAGACAAGTTCTGGTGTTTTTGCATGGGTTCCTATAATGGTAGGAAACATCTCACCCGACTCGGATACCATAGACGCAGGATCCTACTAGGATAATTTGGAGTTTTAAATGTCTCAGACAATGAAGATTAAAAGAAGTACAGGTGTAGGTAAGCCTACTGCAGTTGCACAAGGTGAACTGTTTTATGCATATGGAACAGGCGGTACTTTCGGTAAACGACTTTCTATAGGACACGTAGACGGGGGTGGAAACACTCCAGAAATAATAGGCGGGTCTTTCTTTACGAATATGTTAGATCAGACAGCAGGTACTCTTACTGCTAGTAGTGCTATACTTGTAGATGGTGCTTCTGCTATTGATGAAATACGACTTAAAAATGCAGGGGAAGTAAAGTTTTTTGAAGCAACATCAAATGGTACAGATTATATAAGTCTAAAGGCTCCTGCAACTTTATCAGGAAATACTGCGTATACTTTTCCAGCCGCCGCCATTAACGGTAATTACTTACAGACCGATACTAATGGCGTACTAAGCTGGGCAGCTTTATCTACAAACCTAACTATCGCTGCTGACAGTGGTTCAAATGATACAGTTGCAGTTGGCACAGATACTCTTACTTTTGAAGGTACAACTAACGAGATAGAAACAACCGTTTCAAATAATAAAATTACAGTAGGACTTCCTACAAACGTAACAATCTCTGGAAACTTAACTGTAAGTGGTACAACTACTACTGTTTCTTCTACTACTATTGAAGTAGCTGATTCTTTGCTTGCTCTTGCCACAGGCAATGGAGCAGCAGACGTTATAGATATCGGTTTTTACGGTTTGTATGATGATAGTGGTTCTTCAAATGAATACACAGGTCTTTTTCGAGATGCTACAGATAAAAAGTGGAGACTATTTAACTCACTAGAAGTAGTTCCCACAACTACAGTAAATACAGGACACTCTAGCTATACGGTAGCAACCCTTGTAGCTCATTTGGAAGATAGTGCAGTTGCAATTACTGGTGGTTCAATTACAGGAATTACAGACCTTGCAGTTGCAGACGGAGGAACCGGTCTTTCTACCGCACCAAAAGGTTCAGTACTCATAGCAAATACAGCTAATACCTTAACCGCATTAGACGGGGGTGGAAGTGTAGACGGTGTCTTACTTTACTCGTCAGGAACAGACACAATTTCTTGGTCAAACTCTATAGACGGCGGTACATATTCTTAATAGGAGACAGTAATGGCACAAGTATTAAAGCCAAAACGAAAATTTACTGCTGGAGCTCCTACCACATCTGATTTAGTAGAGGGCGAAATTGCAATTAATACAGCGGACAAAAAGCTGTATATACGTGATAACGCCAATCAGATTATCTCAATCGGAGGCGGAAGCGCTGGTAGCTCCTTTGTAGACTATGAGTATACTGCAAGTGCAGGTCAGACTACTTTTTCGGGCGGAGATAATAACAGTAAAACATTAGCATATACTGCGGGTCAGTTACAAGTATACTTAAATGGTATACTACTAGAGTTAACTGTTGACTATGTTGCATCAAATGGTACTCAAGTTGTCCTTCAAGAAGCAGCAGTAGCAAATGATGTAGTACAAATTAGTACTTTCTCAAATGTATTTGCTATCGCGGATCAAATTGTATCTGCACACACAGGTAACGGAAGCACTACAGCTTTTACACTTTCGGCAGTAGCAGGGGACGAAGCAAACACTCAAGTTTTTATTGATGGTATATATCAAGCAAAAACTACATATTCCCTTAGTGGAAGTACTTTAACCTTCAGTGAAGCTCCTCCTGCTAGCAGTGATATAGAAGTAGTTATTGGATCAAAAACAAATACATTTACAGATACAACTCAGATAAATTTGTCTGGTGGAGTATCTGCAACTTTTCTTACAGCAGGACTAACAACTGCCACAACTTCTATCAGCACTACAGTAGTTGTAAATACACATCTTTATGTGATTGCCGCAGGACTTACGATTACTCTACCAGCTTCTCCAACTGCAGGACAGAGAGTGCTAATTACTATAGGTAACTTTACAAATACTATAATTGCAAGAAATGGATCAAACATAATGAGTCTTGCAGAGAATATGACATTAAATCTTCCTTATGCTTCAGCACAGTTTGTGTTTATAGATGCTACTAGAGGTTGGACACTACTTGCAGGAGGTGTTTCTTCATGAGTAATTATAGTACTTATGTGGGCGCAACAGCAAGAGTTACTACTTCAGATAGTGCTCCAAGTGGCTCAGGTGATGGAGATATGTGGTGGAATTCCACTACGGGTGTGTTGAAAATATATTATGAGGATGCAAATACAAGTCAATGGGTAGACGCATCTCCTTCAAGTCAGTTAACAACTGCACAGTATAATGCATTAGCACAAGTATCTTCACTTGCCGCAAAAGCTCCTTTAGCAAGTCCTACGTTTACAGGAGTTCCTGCCGCGCCTACAGCAAGTGCTGGTACAAATACTACTCAAGTTGCTACTACTGCGTTTGTTGAAGCAGCTACGGTAGCTTTAGTAGAAGGAGCTCCGGGTACATTACAAACCCTTGATAACCTAGCTCAGGCTCTTAATGATGATGCTAACTTTGCAGGTACAGTAACAACATCTATAGCAACAAAAGCTCCTTTAGCAAGTCCAGCACTTACAGGAGTACCCACAGCTCCAACAGCTAGTTCAGGTACTGATACTACTCAAGTTGCTACTACTGCATTTGTAACAGGAGCTATATCAGCCGCACCAGATGTATATAATACTTGGCTTGTAAAGACTGCTGATTATACTGCTCTCTCAGGAGATCAACTTTTAACAAATCATGCAAGTACCGCGTTTACAATTACATTGCCTTCTGGACCGAGTGCGGGTAATACCGTAATCATTTGTAATGCGGGAGCAGCCCTAGTGACTGTAGGAAGAAACAGTTCAAACATTAACTCAGCAGCAGCAGATGGAACAGTACCAGAAGGTAATTCTGTGCAGCTAGTATACGTCGATTCAACAATCGGCTGGTTCGAGGTATAATTTTATGGCAATTTTAGGAGCAGGAGGAGGCGGTGGAGGTGGAGTTACTCTTAAAGCAACAACTGCAGTAGCATCCCACACTCTAGCAGCGGGCTCTGATGTTGTTTTTGATTCAGCGGGTCAGCTCGTAAAAGCTAATGACCCAGCCCCCTATACAATAGATAAAGACGTAGGGCACACGGCGACGATGTCAGGCGCATATTATTTTAATAAAGATCCGGAGTGGGGAGGTAGCAGTTATTACATAACTAGACGAAACACTTGGATTTCTGTTTATAAAGGATCAACAGATTGGTTTAATAACGGCTCGTTTAGCATTAAACTTACCGGTAGAGAGCAAGACGGAAGTTATACTCCTACTTTAAATGGTTATAATATTGCAGAAGGAAATCCCACTTATAGTAATAAAATGTATGACTATCCTAATTTTCGAGGGTGGGATTTAGGCGTTCACAATAATATAGAACACATTGCTTTTTTTCTTAGTGGTCATTATAATGCCAGTCCTTACATGTCTAATACTATGCAGGGTGTCATTAGATTAAATGCTACTACAGGATCTTTTATAGGAACTACTGTTATAAATACTAGTTTTATAGCAGGAGGAAAATTTGACTATACAGGAGGCAATGGAAATGCTTTTATATGTAATGGAAAACTTATTTTTGCATATGCAAGTGCTTATACAAACGAAACTCATGGTGGCTATAAAATACTTGCTACAGATTATGATATAACAGCAAGTCATGCACAATATGTCTCAAATCCTACTACCACAAGTTTTACGTGGGGCACCACAACTTCTGGTACTGCTTATATGCAGTACGATGCAGGAGTAATAGATAATTCTGCAGGAACTTTTGCAGTTACTTATACTAATGGCAATAGTTATCAATATGTGTCAAAATTTACTGTTGCTAACGATAGAACTATAACTAAAAATAGTGATCATACTTGGGGCACTAGCCAACAGGATAGATTCTCAAAAACTGTATTTTTAGATGCAGGAGCATTTGTAGCAATAACGGCTACAAATCAGACACAAGTAATAAAAAGATTTGATTATAACATAAGTACAAATGCTTGGTCTCAGACATATAATACTAGCATTACGGGTTTGTCTCATGTTGATCAATCTGCAAATAGCGGAGGTGGAGCAATTGCTAGAAATAAAGCTTTTAGAGAAAACAATAACTCTCAAAGAGTTGTTTTTGCAACTTCTTATACTAGTGGAACTGGATATATTGCAATGTTTGACACAACTGCAGGGTCTGTAAAACTAGTTGGCACCCAACAGAAACTAGGTAAATTAACAGAAGAGCTCAACGCCAGTGATACGCAGTACGCAGGTGCTGTTGAACAAAATAGGCATACAGGAACAATTGGAGCGGCTTATAGACCTAATCGATTACGATTACAAGTAGCACTGTATCGTGCATCTTTTTTAGCAGATGATGGGCAAAGAACTATAGACGTAGTTGGAAATACTGTAGCTGATATTGAGTCAGGTGCTACAGGAACTGTAATGCTTAAGCCAGGACTTTCTAGCACTATAACTCTTCCTTCTAGTCATTATGTACTAAAAGACGATCAATACTATGCTTTAAATGTACCAGGAAATGTTGAAGATCCTTTTGTACCTCCTGTTGTACAAAAATTTACTGGAGATTTTTATAATAATCAGGCTGCAAGCAATCAGAATGCTTTTACTTCTGCTAACTGTGTTTGGAATATTGATGGCGAAGCAAGAAATCAAGGATGGTTAACATCTGTTGGAACCCTAACCTCAAATAATGTTTGGTATAGTTTAGGAAAAATTGAAGGTTACGGTCAGCACCATCGTTCCGTTATAAAACCAGGAAGTACTAGTGGTTATCAGGTTGGTTCAGTAAGATTATATGTAGATGACGTTTTAATTTGGGAGTACGGGTCTAGAACACTGCAATTTTACCATGCTTATTATATAAATCGTAGTTTTTATTTTAAGAAAAGTATGGAAGTTCAATTTAATAAAACTGCGTCTAGTACCAACTACCATTATTGGTACTCTCAGACAACCTCTTTGGGAACATAAATATGATAATACAAAATTTAACAAATCCAAATATCGATCCCGTTGAAGGGGATAAAATCGTAGAAATAAAAAACGGTTTCAAAATCACTCATACTTATGTAAACCCTTCTACCGAAGAAGACCTTGCACGAGAGTGGAGAAATGAACAACTACAAAATTGTGATTGGATAGTACCTTTAAGTGACCATCCTGAAAGAGAAATCTATATGGCGTATCGTGTAGTATTAAGAAACTGGCCTACTACAGCTAATTTTCCTGCACTCAAACCCACTTTAGGAGCATAATATGGCAATAGATTTTCCAGCATCTCCAAGCAGCGGCGCGGTACACAGCTCCGGCGGACGTTCGTGGAAGTGGAATGGCACTTCATGGGACTCTAGTTCTCCGTTTAGCTATGCACTGACTTTGTCTGACAGCGCGCCTGCAGGAGCCGTTGCAGGCTCGATGTGGTGGAATTCTACTACGGGTACTTTGCAAGTATATTATGTAGATGCAGACAGCGCACAGTGGGTAGATGCAAGCCCTTCTAGTACACTTACGAGTGCTCAAGTTGATGCTCTTGTAACTTTAACGGGCGGACAAACTTTAACAAATAAGATTTTAACTACACCTGTTCTTAACTCTCCTACGATATCAGGTACAGTGGCTTTATCAAACCCAGGACTTACAGGAACACCAACTACACCAACTGCAAGTGCGGGTACAAATACTACTCAAATAGCAAGCACGGCTTTTGTAACAGATGCAATTACTACAGGGCTTGCAGGGGTATCTGGTTATTACAATGTTGTAGTTACTGTTGTTAACTCAGGAGGTAATAAGTACGCACTTGACGGTACAGTTCAGCAAATTGCAGGGCTAGTACAAAGTGGAACTTACAGATTTGATCAGTCAGACTCTTCAAACTCTAGTCATCCATTAAGATTTTCTACTACTTCAAACGGTACTCATGCAAGTGGATCTGCATATACAACTGGAGTAACCGAAGTCGGAACACCAGGGTCTTCTGGAGCTTATACACAAATAATTGTACAACAAGATACACCTCAATTGTTTTATTACTGTGGTAATCACTCAGGAATGGGAGCAAGAGCAAAGGTAGGAAATAAAACTTATAGTACAACAACAGTAACGAGTTCAAGTGCTACACTCGCAATAAATTCAGCAAATTTAGTTACAGCAGCAGGACAAACTGTCACTCTACCTCTAGAACCAGTAGCAGGTGATAGAGTCACTGTATGTGTAGGCAACTTTGTCAACACAATTGTAGCAAGAAATGGATCAAATATTGTGGGATTAGCACAAGATTTTACAATTGACACGGCAAATATGGGGCTAGAGTTTGTATACTTTGATGCTTCTAATGGTTGGAGAGTGGTATGAGTACTTTATCAGGATTAATTTCATCAGGTGGCGGTGCTTTACCGCAAATTTCGTTAACTCAATCACAAACATTTGTGCCGCCGCAAGACGGAAATATTTGTATTCATGTCATTGGAGCAGGTGGTGCTGGCAGCGGTCTGAACGCGGCTGTTTACTCAGGAGGCGCAGGTGGGTACTCTAAAAAAAATACCTTAGCTGTAACTACTAGTGGTAGTTTTACTGTTGTTGTTGGCGTAGGTGGTAGCGGTGGTTCGGGCGTTGCTGGAACCGCAGGTGGAAATTCAACAGTTGCCGGTACTGGACTGTCATCTACACTAACTGCAAATGGCGGCGGTGCTGGAACAGCGAGTGGTGTTGGAGCCGGCGGCTCTAGTTCTAATGGTGACGTAAACAACACTGGTGGAGCTGGAACTGTTTATGGGGGAGGCGCGGTTGGAATTTACGGCACTGGTGCGGTGGGCGCTGGATCTAGTGGTGCTTTAGCACGGCAAGGTGGAAGCTCTGATGCTCAAGGCGGTATATCTGGTTTTGGACATATCGCTGGGGGCGGTAAAGGGGGGAAATACCGTTGGTCAAATTCAGGTATGAGTGAGGCAATCAGAGGCGATGATGGTGGGGATTTTGCTGGAGGCGGCGTTGGTTTTGGAACCGTGGGATTTTGCTGGGGAGGAGATGGCGGCACTGGTGCTGGAGGTGGGGGAGGGCAAAGATCAAGCAGTGACCCAAATTCGTGCGGCGGTAACGGCGGCGATGGTCTTGTACTAATTCAATACTTACCGTCATAGGAGATATAGATGGCAATTAACTTTCCAAACTCACCCAGCACAAATGCTATTCATACTGTAGGAACAAAATCGTGGACGTTTAACGGAACCTCTTGGTTAAGTACTGCTCCCTCAATTCCTATAGTAAATACTTTAAACATATTAGGTAGAGCAGGTACAGTGTCAGTAACGCTTACTGCTTTAGCTTTTTCAATAACAACAAGATCAGGCACAGTAAGCATAGGAGTAACGTAAATGGCAAATAGATTTCCACTCGTTCTAGACGGAACAGTATTAAAAGAACTACCGTCAGGAGATAATATAGACATGACAGGAAGCGGTCTTGCAAACTTGTCTGCACTAAGCGTAACAAATGCATTATCTGGAGCTTCTGTAAGTGTAACAGGTGCATTATCTGGAGCTTCTGTAAGTGTAACAGGTGCATTATCTGGAGCCTCTGCAAGCATAACTGGCAATGTAAATATTGCAGCCCAAGGAGATCTAAGACTAGAAGATGCTTCTGGTGGTCAGTATATTGCTATACAAGCTCCTGCTACGGTTGCGACAAATGTAACTTTAACACTACCTGCAGATGATGGTACGGCAAGTCAGTATCTACAGACGGATGGTTCGGGAGTTCTATCCTGGTCTACAGTGGCTGCTTCATTTTCTCCCTACAATGCATGGGCAGTAAAAACAAGTGCTTATACAGCAGTCAGTAAAGATCAATTGATCGTAAACTCAGGATCTGCTGTAACAATTACACTACCTTCAAGCCCTTCAGTAGGAGATACTGTAATTATAAAAAACGTGGGAGCAGGAACAGTAACTCTTGGAAGAAACGGATCAAATTTTGAGTCATCAGCACAAGATGCTACTCTACTCACAACTAAAGCGGCCCAAATCGTCTATGTAGACGGTACTTTGGGCTGGAAGGAGATTTAAGAAATGCCATTTATTTTAGCAGCAGAAGCAGGCGGTGGTGCTTTACCGCAGATTACATTAACTCAAAGTCAAACGTGGGTTCCTCCGCAGGATGGGAATGTGTGTATTCATGTAATTGGTGCGGGTGCATCTGGCCGCTCTTCAACTGCAAATTCAAGTGTTAAGGGAGGAGGCGCAGGAGGTTATTCTAAAAAGAATAGCTTGGCTGTGACTACTAGTGGTAGCTATACAGTAGTGGTGGGAGTAGGAGGAGTCCCTGTTACTGCCGTAAATGCTTCATATCATAATGCAGGTGGAGCTTCAACGGTAGCAGGGACGGGTTTGTCTGCTACTTTAACGGCCAACGGAGGTTATAATAATTCGGCTGGTGGTGCAGCTAGTGGAGGAGATGTAAACAATACAGGAGGTGCTGGAAATACTGGAGGCGGAGGCGCGGTAGGTGTATATGGGACGGGAGCCGTTGGAAATTCTCCTACATACTATTATAGGGGCGGTACTACAGACGCTTATGGAGATGTTTCTTTATCAGGATTTGGTCATATAGCAGGCGGAAAGGGAGGTAATGGAAAAACTTTTTATGGCAATAATGACACGAGAGCATCAGAAAATCAAATTGAGAGCGGTGGTTTTTTGTGTGGTGGCGGCAGTGTATATGCCCGCCTTGCTCAAACAGGTCTGGCAACTATTTATGCAGGCGATGGAGGTATAGGAGGCGGGGGCGGGGGTCTTAGAACAGCCAGTACTGCGGGACAATGGGTGACCGGCAGGGGCGGCGATGGCATTGTAATCATTCAATACTTACCATAAACAAACAAAAAGAGAATAGGAGAATAATATGAGCAACCAATGGATAATAAAAGATTCTGACGGCAACGTAACTAACCCTTGCATTAAGGGCGAAGAGTCGTGGGTTAAAGCTAATTTTGATTATGTTGAAGCGTTTGTTGCTCCAACAGCACCAGTGCTGACCGCAGAGCAAGAGGCGCGTATGTGGCGTGATATGGAGTTGAGTGGCACAGATACAGCTTCTCAAACACCAGATTGGCCAAATCGTGACAATATACTGCTGTACAGAACAGCTTTACGAGACTGGCCTGCAACTGGGGACTTCCCAACTACAAAGCCTACATTAGCAACATAGAAAAATAATACTTGACAATTCATGTTATTGTTGTTAAAATAATAAGCAATCAAAGAGGAGAACTATGGCATTTTCAAAAGCGAGACATCTAGCATCTGTTATGCAATCGGCTGGTACAATTGCTACTACAAAGTATGTAATTGCTGACGGCTCCGTATCGACTGCGAAACTCGCAGCAAATGCCGTAACTGCCGCAAAAATTGCGGATGGAACCGTTGTAGCTGCTGACTTAGCAGACGGCTCTGTAACTACTGTAAAGATAGCTGCAAATGCTGTAACTGCGGCAAAGATTGCCGACAACGCTGTAACGACAGCCACCGTAGGAGACGCAATTGTTGCTCGCGTGACCGGGCTTGAAGACGAAATAATTCTTCAATTGGGAGTAATTTAAATGGCAGTACAAAATAGTAATTTCAATACGCTGATAACTGCGATTGACACAAAGGCACGTAGCCTTGCTGCGTCAGCTACAGATCCAAAGGATCTTGTGTTCTTAGGCAAGACCTTAGAGGCTCTTAATGTAACTGCGACTGTCAGCGACATTATTGCGTCGGGCGACACCAAGGTTGCAGCAGTTGCAGCGCAAGGAGTTACATCAGTTGGTTTGGTGACCGCAGCGCAGACTACTGCGACCACCGCGCTCAACGCCATAGCATTCAATACAGGTACGGTCACAGCAGTTTCTAAAACTCTTGCAAATGCTGAACACGTTATCGTTACTGCTGCTACGCAAACAATGACGCTTCCAAGCGGCACGGCTGGGGGATCGAAAGTCACAATTAGCACAAGCGGAAGTTTTGTTGACACTGTCGTCACGCCAGCCAGCGGCCAGAAAATTATGTCGCAGGCTGCGGATGAAAGCCTGACGATTGACCGAGCGAATGCATTTGTGCGTTTTGAGTACCACAGCGACGCGCACGGATGGAGAGTTTCGTGATGTATATCAACAGCCCACAGAATTTATCAGGAGTTAAAAAATGAGCAATCTTAGTGATTTCTTTGCCACTGCGGCCGGTGGATCGCCGCTGCCGTACCAACAATTTGTTTTGGGACAGTCTAAGACTTGGATAGTTCCGACAACTGGAAAAATAAAAGTTGTTCTTACCGGAGGCGGGGGCCAAGGAGCATTCGTTCCAAACAAA
>Ga0307488_10001193_pt1 | contig 21715 bp, 42 predicted proteins | sample SB02metaG_FD_202248 | JGI IMG/M metagenome (GOLD analysis project Ga0307488, IMG submission 202248) | Sea-ice brine microbial communities from Beaufort Sea near Barrow, Alaska, United States - SB 0.2 | ecosystem: Environmental > Aquatic > Marine > Coastal | place: USA: Alaska | collected... | reverse complement strand
GATGGCAGCACCTCGCCGATGAATAGGGCCCTACATAGACCCCGTGGCAGCTTAACATTAACACTGTAGGTGTCATGACAAAAATAAGTGAGGCTGTTACCAATATTGATCGATACTGATCGTTATTTACCCTGCTGTGATTTGTCCGGGGGATATGACTTGGACATTTCGACCACTCACAGTAGGGTAGATAACGATCAATATTGATGGATATCGATCGATATTGGCAACAGCTCAATTTATTTTGTCATCAGATGGGATAACTCAACGTTTCATTCGGCTGAAAAGGACAACTCGAATGTAAGGCCCTGCCAATGAACCTCGCCGCCGCCGCAGCCGCGCTACCCTTTCTATCCTCTCCCTCGCCCTCGCCCTCTCCGTCCGAGCGGTCCGATGCGCTATCGAACCGCAGGATATAGCCCCGCTTACAACCCTCACATAACCGCTCACCCAACGAATCCATCACGTAAACTATCAACTCTGTCTCTTCACCCTGGCCTGCCGCGGCGCTTGACCCTGGGCTCCCATGCCCCCTCACCCCAGCACCCGCCTCGCTATCGCCCTCCTCGGAGAATGATGTATCGTACTCAGCGTCCCATCCCGGCGGCCCGGCAGTCACCAGCTCGTGCACGAACCGAAGCACGAAGAAATGATCGTTCCACGAAACGATGAAAGTCGCCGGCGCCGGCGCGTAGGCTCAGCTGGATGACGCTCGCCATGTCACACGGCGGAGCTTAACTCAATAACGTAGGGCTCAGAATGTGCTGAGAGAGTCGGTTCCGCGTGTATAAGGTGGCACCAGGCTTTCGCTCTTGCCCCATTCCACAATGTGCTGGATAATGTGGCGAGCGTCATCAGGCGAGCCCCACCATCGCCGCGAGCTCCTCGATGATTTGCGGCAGCGGCGGCGCCGCCTCCGTAAGCATGTCTAGCATAGGCGAGTCGCCGGGTGACACGCCTGGAGGGATCAGGAACCCGACGAAGCTTCCGCCATGGTCCACGTTGACACGCGCGAGGTCCAACGCGTTCGCTTGGTTCCTTCTGACCGCTGCAATCGCCGCCTCGACCGCCGCTGCCTCCGCGGCCTCTGAAGCGCTCTCGCCGTCTTCGGCGTCCTGCCCTTCTTCCCTTGCTGCTTTACACGCCACAAGACCCGCCCGCGCCGCAGCTGCCGCCGTCACGGGCGAGAATGGTTGATGCAAACTAACCGCGGTGTCCAGATCGAAATGCCGGTCCGGAAACCGCCTAATCATAGGGCCTCGCGGATATTGCTCGCCTCGTCATAGGACGCCGTGGAGGTCCTCAAGAAACAAGGGTTTACAATGCGTTGGATGAAATGGCAAGCATCGGTTCACTATGTGGTGGATGACGTTGCGTGCAATGGGCAATGGGCAATGAGTTGAATGACGTGGCGAGTATTAATTGCCGGGCCCTACCGGATCAGGTCCTGGTCTTTGCACAGGTGGCGCCACTCGCGCGCCGCACCGGAGATGATGCCGTCCAAGACCAGGTGCGGGGACGGCCGCTCCGGCGCCGGCGTCATGGGTGTCGTCATCGCCAGCGCACCGCTACCGCTGCCTCCCCCGGAGCCCAGCCCGTACCCGCTCCCGAAGCCATAAGAAAACAATCCAAAACTCTTGCCCGGCGTCTTGGCCGGGGATGGCGTTGGCGGCAACCCCCCGGGCGCCGCTGCCGATTTCTTTGGCGACTCAGGCTCGCCCCTCTGGTAGGGACAACTTTTTGTTGCCCACCAGGTCATCAAACACATAGTGTACCGGAGCTCGCTGCACCATGCACCGCATCCTGTGCTGGCGCTTGCCGCATCATCCACCACATTGTGTGCCAGTGCTTGTTATTGAGTTCAACGAAATCCTATGACGTGGCGAGCAATAGCTGCCAGGCCGTACCTCGTGGATCTCGATATCACTGGGCGATGTGGCGGCGGCGGCGTTGAAGGTTTCGGCGGCGGCAGCGGCGGCGGCAAGCACCGGCGCGGCGGCGGGCAGCGCGTCTAGCTCCGACGTCGGCAGCTGCCCTGGGTGCGCCTCCAACCACTCGGAGAGCGCCACGCAGCAGAGGGTGCAGGCGCCTTCGCCGCCGGCCGACCGCTGTGTAGCGGCGCAAGGTGAATATGAAAGCCAAGCTTGAAAGCGTTTCATCATACTTGAGCTTCAAGCGCCGATATCAAGTGCGGTCAAATCGGAGTCAACTTGCACCGCCCTACCGCTGATCGAGCGAGGCGAAGAACACCATGGCGCGGATGCGCGCGGGCGGCGCCACGGTCGACATCTTGGTATCCTCCGCGCCCTCCGCCGGATCAGGCTCCGAGCGCGACGGCATCCCGCGCAGCTCCACCTGCAGCCATTCACCCTCGGCAGCAGTGGATGCGCTGCCGCAGTCGCCCGCCGCCCTGTCCATCACATCCCCGCAACACTCCTCCTCCTCCTCCTCCCAGATGTCTTCTTTGTTTGCTTTTGACCAGACTTTCTGGAGCATGTGCGAGTTGCGGGTGCTTACTGAGGCAGCGCCGTCGGCGGCGTCGTCGGAGGCGGCGGCGGTGGTGGCGTTGACTCTCTGTTCGATTAAATCGACATGGGAGGCGTCAGCGGCGGCGGCGGCGGCGGCGGCGGAGGCGGCGGAGGCAGCGGCGAAGTTTGCGTCGGCGGCGGCGGAAGCGGCGGCGTCCAGAAGGTCGCAGAAGTTGCGGCTGCCTCGGTGTACCGGCGCAAGTTGAAATTGAAAGCAAACGTTGAAAGCAGTTTATGATATTCTTGTTTCAAGCGCTGAAACCATAGGCGCGTTCAAAAACAGGTTTTGATGCACCGCTCTACCTCCGTCGGCGTCGCTGCGGCTCAGCCCGCCCGTCGCCGGCGGCATTGCTGCCGCCAACCCCGTGCAATCCGATTTCGTCTTCAGCTTCGGGGTACACAACAGATAGGGACTGATGAATAGTGCTCGCCACGTCATGTGATACCATTTTACTCGCGAGATGAGGGTTGGCTGATGGATGAGTACTTGCCACGTCATAGGATATCCTTTTACTCAAGATACGAGAGTTTAAAATGAGTTTGATGATGTGGTGAGCACTATCTACTAGTTCCTACCAACAGATCCGCTGAGATGAACTCACTGTCCTCCTCGTTCACCCCGGCCAACGCGTCGCCCGCGGTGTAGCAGCGCAAGTGAAAAAATAAAGCAAAACTTGGAAGCGGCTCATCGTGTTTTAGTCTCACTCGCAGAAACCAAGCGCGGTCGACCCAGGTACAACCTGCACTGTCCTACCGCGGGCATGCTCTTGCTGCGGCGGATCTTGCCCTTGCCCTTCTTGATGTAGGGGCACAAGTTGAAATTGAAAGCAACGTTTGATAGCGTTTCATTGCATTGTAGCTTAAAATAATATCTTCACTTCAAGCGCTGAAACCAAGGTGGGGTCAATCTGGGTCAACCTGCACCGTCCTACCTTGACTGGGGGCGTGACCAGCACGCACACCGCGGAGTCGTCTGACTCACTCCTCCGCCTCGGCAGGTACGATGTGGCCGTGGCTTTTGTCTCGGCTAACACCCTCTGCAACTCGCCGTCCTCTTGTTTGGCCCGCGCCTGGATGTAGCGGCGCAAATTGAAATAGAAAGCAAAGCTGGAAGAATGATTATTGTATATTAGTTTCATATGAAACTAGGCGCTTTCAACGTGGGTGTCAAGCCCTTTCACCTTGCACCGCCCTACCTGAAGTGCTGCCTCTTTCTCCTCCTCTAATCGTTTGGCTTCCTTCTTGTAGGGCCATGCAGATGTGTTCACCGCGTCACAAGGTGCCGTTTGACCCAATAGCCTGTCCCGGCCTGGTAGATATGGCTCGCCACGTCACAGGGTGCAATTTGACTCAAGAAACAAGGGCTCTGTCGACGACATGGCAGGCAACATCTGGCAGGCCCACTGATCAACTCAAGAAACGAGGTTTCAAAATGCGCTCGATGACGTGGCAGGCAACGTCTATCGGGCTCTACCTTCTTTTCCTCCTTCAGCAACCGCGCGGACTCGATCTCCTCCACGCTCCTGGAGCGGAAATGCTTGCTGATTGAAAACGAAGGCCCCCAACTCTTCCGTCTCGACGGTGAGGTGGGAACGGACGAGCCGTCGCCCTCCCCCGCCCCGCTTTCGCCGCTCTCACAGTATGGCCTGACACATATTGCTCGCCACGTCATAGAATACCATGTAAGTTAACAAACGAGAGATCTATCATGTTGGGGATGATGCCAGGGCCTGGAAGATAATGCTCACCTCGTCATAAGATGCCATAGAACTCAAGAAACGAGGGTCTAACATGTGAGGGTTGATGCTAGGGCCTGGCAGATACTGCTCGACGCGTCACAGGATGGCACATACCTCAAGCAACGAGGGTCCAAATGCGTGCCGATGACGTGGCGATGACGTGGCGAGCAATATCTGTCAAGGCCCTACCTCGCCCCCCTCACCCTCCAGGCTCTGGAAGTGCTTACTGGATTTGGAATTGGACGCGTCCAAATCCGAGTCCATCGCATCGTCGTCGGTGAGGGGGTGACCGTACAGCAGGTACGCCGTCTCCAAGGGTCGGGCAGGTATTGCTCGCCTCGTCAGAGGGTGTCGTCTAACCCAAGACATGAGGGTTCGAAGTGCGTTGGATTACCTGGCGGCAACGTGTGTTGGATGAGGAGGAGGAGGAGGAGGAGGGTCAACCCAAGAAATGAGGGTTCGAAGTGCGTTGGATTACCCGGCGGCAACGTGTGTTGGATGAGGAGAAGGAGGACGAGGAGGAGTAGGAGAAGGAGGAGGAGGAGGAGGAGGAGGAGGAGGAAAAGGAGGAGGAGGATGACCTGGCGAGCAAAGTGCGTTGGATGTCCTGGAGAGCAACATCCTTCGCATATTCACGGAAGTGATCTATTGCCGTTTAGGAATTTGTCCCTTTTCTTGAGTCAACTCGTCTTGGACTCTTAATTATCAAGAGTCGGCCGACGAGCTGACTCAGGAAAGGGACAAAATCCTAAACGGCGATAGATCACCTCCGTGAATATGCGAAGCCTGAGAGGCCCCACCGTCTCCGCCGCCGCAGATGTGGAGGTAGCAGCGGGGTCAGTGGCGCTACCGGGACGCTCGGTGGTTCCTGGGCGGTCGGTGGTTCCGGTGCCGCCGTCGGTCGAGCCGCTCGACAGTTTGCGGCGGCTGCTCGAGCCCCACCTGGGAGGGTCATTGAGAACAAGCACTTGACCGAGATCGAAGAGTGACTTACCTTCTGGGTGAATGCCCATAGAGACGCGCGGAGGAGGTGGAGGAGATTCAACGTCGAGCGCTCGCTCTGATTACGCCCCTTACCACTGCATGTTCCAGCTCCACGTGCGGCGGTGCTTGCCCGGGCTCGAGTGCGTAGCCACGTCATCAGCATCTCCTGCTGATGCCCGCCTCTTGTCATCAACATCTCCTGCCTCCCCCGATCCTCCCTCGTTCATGAACATGAGCTCGATGCCATCTGTCCCATCTATCCCATCCGTCCCCGAGTTGTTGATGATTGTGCTGCCGACCAGTAGGGACAAGCAGACTTGCCCACCGCGTCGCCAACACATTTTGAACTCCTGTTTATTGAGACAAATGGTAACCGATGACGTGGCCAGCAAACTCTGCCCGCCACGTCATCCAACGCAGTGTGTGCCCTCGTTTATTATTAAGTCAAATGACGCCCATGACGTGGCGAGCACCATCTGCCGGGACCTACCGGTACCCGAGTCCTGTGTGCTCTTCGCCGCTTCCGCCGCTTCCGCCTCTTCCGCCTCTTCCGGGATATCCATCAGCGCCGGGCTCGACGGCCGGGACGTCAAAATCACCGTGGAATCGTATAATTCGTCCTCGTCCTCCACCTGGTCCTGGTAGGAGGGTCAATGAGATCAAGCATTCGAATCGATGGCGGAGCATGACTTCAGGCGGGTTCAGGGTAATTGCTCATACAGACGCGCGGACTCGGTCCATGGTCGAGTGCTTGTTCTCAGTAACCCCCCTTCCAGGGCTGAAGGGTCAGTGAGAATAAGCACTCGAAGCGAGATCGAACGTGCCCACATCACCTACCTTCAGGGTCAACGCTCATACACGCGCCGACCCTCTCTACCATAAGAAATCTGGGGTTTGAGTGGCGAGTCCCTGATTCCGGGACTCGGTCGAGAGAGCCGACCAACCGATTCATCGGCCTGAGTTGTTAATTCGTCAGATCGACATTTATTGAGAGTGTGGCGATTTGACCCCTCAGTTTCTTACGGTAGAGGGGGTCGGACCGAGTACTCGTACAAACGCGCGGACTCGGTTCGTCGGAAGCTCGGAACACAACGTCGGTCGAGGGCTTGTTTTCAATCCCCCCCCCGCCAGGTCTGTCCATCGGCTGCCGTCCTCGTCCGACCGACCTGGCGCGTCCGGCCGGGGTGGCGTAGCCGGCGCCGAGGCGGAACTACCCGTCAGCAAAGCGAAGACGCTGCCGAACACGAACATAGGCGATGCCGCGAAGTAAGGTCAGAGAATAACGCTCGCCTTGTCATACGATGGCAGTCAACTCGAGCACCGGTACACTACGCGGTGGATGAAATGGTGAGCAACGATACACTATGTGGTGGGTGACGTGGCGAGAACCAGTACACTTTGTGGTGCATGCATCGTCACCATTCCCAGCTGCGGCGAAATGCTTCTGCACAGTAGAATATGATTCAGTCCGAGAGAAAGCTGGATGTCGATTCAGGATGAGGATCCTGCTATTACTCAAGATACGGTGTCGCGTGACCCGTCCCTACCGCGGCGGGCGCGGCGACCGCTCGGACGGCGGAGGCGCCGGCGCCCGTCGCCACCGCGGCCTTTTGCAGCGACGACAGGATCAGCGGGCGGGTGCGAATGGAGACGTTGAGCTGCAGCGGCTCGATCCCTCCGGCGAGCACGGCCTCATTTATGCACTAAGAATATTTATCAGCACGGCCTTACATAATACGGACTAGTATAATCTTCAGCACGGTCTTGCATAAGTACAAAGCATACTGTGCGAGATGTTATCTTACCTTAGATACTGTGCGAGATATTAGGCAGGATGACTCAAGTGGTATCAAAGACAAAGGGCTGAAAGGTAAGTTGGATATAGTATAGCCTGTAAGGCCCTGCCGGAGAGCTGGAAGGTCTTGCGTCGCGAGGGTCCCCAGCCGGGGCCCGGCGCCGCCGCCGCCGCCGCACCGCCGTCGGTCGAGGCGTCCGCGAAGTTGGAGACGTTCACCACCGCCTCGCCCAGCTGCGTGCCAAGCGCATTGGGCTTGGCGCCGTGCGGGATTTTACGCACGGAGAGATGTAGCTCCCAGGGTTGGTACCCGCCGGAGGCGCCGCCTGCTGGGGTGAGGTCGCAGCACCCGTTCTCGAACACCTCCTCCCAGGCCACTGGCGCCGCGGGGCAGGGACCGGGGCACCGGTTGAATGATCGTGTTGAGTAGTATAGAGAGAAAGCGACGCTCTCGCGTGTATAAGGAGGCCCCTTGCGTTCGCGTTGCCCCCCGATGAACGGTGACGTGCTAGATAGAATGAGTAGGAGACGAGCGTGTACAGGTGCACTTTAAGCAAACTGTCAGGTCCGGGCCTCAGGAGGAGGAGGTGAACGTGTAAGGGTGCAACTTGAGCGAACGCGGAGGGAAGGCCTTGCCGGATTCTTGGGGGCGCCGCTTCCGATGCCATCGGCATGGCGCGGAGAGTCATGTTCTTCCACTGGCAGTTTCGTGGTGGCGTCGGTGCGCGCCGACCGGAACATTGAAGCCCCCGCTCCGTTCCACTTGACCTGCACGAACAGGGTGGAGTCCATGGCCGCGGAGGGCAGACCCTGTTGTGTATGGATAGATGGGGGAGATGCGGCGTCAGCATGGAGTGTAGTGGTCAGAATCATCCGTATCATCGTCAGTACGGTCGTCAGTGTCGTCGTCGCGTCGTCCTCACCGGTATGGTGAGGTGCACGCGGTCGTCAGTATGGTCGTAAATCGCGTGTTCAGTCATCAAAGCGGGCGCGGGTAGATTTTTGGAGGAGGTGCGCTCAGCCGTCGGGTCTGTAACGCCGTAACGCCGTGACATCGTGCCGTGCGCGACAACGGAACCCGCCTAGCGTAAGCGCAGGAAACCCGGCACAACGTTTCGGGCTGCCCGTGCCCGCTCCCTGTTCCAGGGAAGAAGCGAGAGGGGTCCGAATAACGCGTTTTTCTCACGACGGGAAGTCCGAGTGGAGGAGGCTGGGACATTATGTGCGCACCTCCACGCCGTGCACCGTCACCTCGGCGGCGTATCGCTCCAGCGGGCTGGCGCCGCACGGGCCCAGCACCCATCGTACCGTCTCCATCGCGGCCCGCGGCTAACTTATATTCCTCCGCCACGTGTGCGACCCTTCAACTTTGCGTCCAGTCAGCAACGTTGGAAGTTGACGCGCGTCAGTTGGACTGTAGCGTCGGACCCAGGCGGCTCTCGCGGCCGGGCGGCGCTTGGGAGGGTTGTTTGCAGTCCAATACGCGAGTGTCGACCGAAATGGAACGGGACGGCGACGCCGGGCGCCGGTTGAAGTGGAGCGCGTGACCATCCGAGCATGCGACTCAGTCCGACGAGCGCTCGCGAGCCGTTCGTGAGAAAAAGGAATAAAAATATGATAATAACGGCTCTCAACCGCGGATTTTCCAGCCCATTCCAAGACCTTTCCTGTCCATTCCGCGTCCATACGTCCATTCCAGTCCATTCCAGTCCGTCAGTCCGTGGACTTTGCAGCTCACCCTCACACGCACTCGCGCGGCGCCGCTCGGGTTGCGTAGAGGGCGCCCGTACCAATCGAACCCCGGGCTCCCCCCGGAGCACTCCGCCCGGAGAACTCCGCATCCTAAGCCGCTGCCTGCCGGGCGGACCCGCGACATGGCGGTCGACCACCGGCACGCGAAGGACGTGGGGGCGATCCTACTGGGCACGCTTCGGGACCTCAAAGGCAGGGCTTACATTCGTCCACTTCTCAGCTTAACTTGAGCGCATTGTATGGCAAAGGGGGTGCGCGTAGGGGTTGTGTAGTCCGTGTTAAGGGGGTGTTAGTGGGTGTGTAGGGTATGTAGGGTTTTCTTGGGTGTCGGACACGGCTCAAGTTGAGCTGAGAAGTGGACGAGTGTAGGCCCCTGCTGAAAGGCCTCCGCTCGCAGCTGGACAAGTATGGAGGGCAGGGCGTGGCGGAGGGCGGCCGCACGGCGGAGGGCGGCTTCGGGGCCGGCGACGGGCTTGACGTGGGCGTCGTCGACAGGTGCGTCGTAATCGTACTTTCCGTTCCCGGACAATTCTTCCGGGCCAGTGGTGTGGTTTCTCCTCGGGTTCATGCTTTTTTTCTGTGGGATGTATCGAGCGGTGCTAAGGTGCCCGAAAAGGCTCGTCCGTAGAAATGCCGTGTGCCGGGTGGCGTCGTGCCAATGCACCTACGGGGACGGCCGCCGCCGGGTTTCGGTGGGCGTCCTTCACGCGAGTGTGTGCCTGTCGACCTGCTCTCGACGGCGCAGCTCGTGTTGCTGCCTGACAAAGGGGCGAGGCAAACACACGCCGTATATACCGGTCTAAACAGCCCCTCCCTCATCTTCTCTTCCGCAGCGTACTGGCGCGGACCGAGGCGGAGCTACGAGCCAAGGCCGAGGAGCTCAGCGAGGTCATCATGCGCGGCGAGCAGGAGGCGCAGCTGCAGCACCGCGCGGACAAGCTCGACGCTTACGCAACCGAGGCCGTCAGTGCCGCCCATGCGGCGAAGGCTAGGCATGCTTTCGGCAGCGCCAAGAGCAACCAACGGGAGCGGTTCAACGCGGGCGACCAGTTGGCGCGTGACGGGCAGGCAGTGGCCAACATGCTGACACGTCCGTCAGACCAAGCCGCCCGGGGATATATCGAGCACCGCTACGGCGTGCCCGCGCCCTCGCCCTCGCAGCCTCGCGAAGCCGTCCCGGGTTGGGCCAGGCAGACGTTGCCCGCCACATCATCCACCGCATTGAGCCTGGCGGAAGGTGCCCGCCACACCATCCCACGCATTTTCAACCTTTGTTGTTCAAGTTGCACGGCAGCCTGTGACGTGGAGCAAAATCTGCCATGCCCTGTGGGGGCGCCATGCCATCCAACGCATTTTGAATCCTCGTTTATCGAGTAAATGGCATCCTATGACGTGGCGAGCAATACCTGTCCGGCCTTGGTTTCGGGAAACACGGTGCGCAATCAGCGCAAGCATGTAAAGTCCGCCATCCACGGCAGCGTGGTGCCCCGGGATATCCGCATCGACCCCTTCGCGGAGAAGCCGGTGCTGACGGAGGCGGATGTGTTTGAGTCGGGGGTGTACGACCTGGCAGGGCGACAATTGAGAACAAGCACTCGACCGACGTTTAGTCTCCTTCTCCTCCTCCTGCTCCGCGCGCTTGTGTGGGCCTTCCCGCTGAAGGCACGTCATGCGGGCTTGTCCGATATCGGTCGAGTGCTTGTTCTCAGTGACCCTCAGACCTGGTGAACAAGGGGTTGATCGACCCCATCGTGGACCTCGGCGCCACCCTCTCCATCGGCCCCGACGGGTAAGGCCCGACAGTATGCGTATTTAGGGGGTACTGATGGGGAATTCAGTGGATATTGATGGGGATTGATGGGATATTGATGGGATATTGGTGGGTGCTTGGGAGGTATTCATGAAGGATTAACGGGGTGTCAAGATGCTTTAAGAGGGCATTGCGGGGTTATGCATGCAGGGGGTATCCACACTCAGGGGGTACTTGGGGGTTTTAGGTGATATTGCGTGTTCTCGTGTTGGGTGAAGTGACCGCACCGTCCTCAGTGTAGACGTGGATGATGCCGGGCCTTAATGACGGGCATCCGATGCGCACGGAGCCGGCGCGGGTGATGCCCGCACACCTGCGCGACAGCTCAGCGGGTACGCCGGCGACAGGGTGGGAAGGCCACGGGATGGACGGCCTCAGGCTCGACCTCACGGAGGATGGCGCCGCGGGCAGGGGCTTACACTCGTCCACTTTTCGGCTCAACGTAAGCGCTTTCTGTGGGATAGGGAGTGCATTCACGGGTGTTTAGGGGATGTTTAGGAGGTGTCAGGGGGTATGCAAGAGTATCAGGGGATGTTCAGGGTGTATTTTGTGTCAGAAACGGCTCAAGTTGAGCTGAAAAGTGGACGAGTGTAAGCCCCTGGCCGCGGGCAACACCCTGATACACGTGCCCCCTCCGTACCAGTCCACGTACCCTAGCCAACTGCGGGCGCGGCACCGGCCCCCCACCGGGCCCCAGTTTGCCGCCCCCCGCCCCGGCAGGGGGGTTATTGAGAACCAGCACTCCACCGATGTTGACATTCCTCCCCCTCCTCTGCGCCTATGTATGAGCATTCACCCTACGTAGAGGTAAGCCACGCTCTGATATCGGTCGAGTGCGTGTTCTCAATGACCCTCCGCTTCGGCCCGGGCCCCGGCTCTGGGCCTGGCTCCCGCCGGGGCTCTGGGTCCGGCTCCGGCGCTGGCCCCGACTCCGGTCCCAACGTGGCGAAGTTGCTACGCCCGAGCTCGTACTCCGGCCACTCCCCCCCTCAGCGCGTTGCATCGGCAGAGGTGGTAGGGACTGATGGATGGTGCTCGCCTCCTCATCAAACGCATTTTGATCCTTTGTTTCTTGGGCTAAATGGCATCCTGTGACGTGACAAGCACTGTCCATCAGGATAGTGCTCGCCACGTCATCAAATGCATTTCGAACCCTCGTTGCCTTGCTGACATGGCGTCCTATAAGGCGGCGAGCATTGTCCATCAGGATAGTGCTCGCCACGTCATCAAACCCATCTTGAACCCTCGTTTCTTGGATTGAATGGCATCCGCCGACGTGGCAAGCACTATCCATCGTTTCTTGGATGAGTTGGCATTCCATGACGTGGCGAGCACTACCCATGAGTCCCTACATTGAGGACAGAAGCAGTCCTCGGCCATCGGCGTGGGGCATGGACTGGGATGATGAGACTGGTGAGTTCGCGGAGCACGCTTCGAAATCGGCGGATGAGCAGAGGGGGTTTAATCAGATCATGGACGATCACAGTCTGCACGAGTTCATTATCCGCCGGGGTAAGACGCTGGTAGGGCCCGACAGACGCTGCATGCCACACCTGACTCCCCTATGATGGGCACCTGACCCCCCTATACTGAGCACCTGCCCCTCTATGATGGGCACCTGAACCCCATGTAATGAGGATTTGGCCGCCCTAAATTGGGCACGTGCCCCCCCTTTTGATGGCCACCTGAACCCCCTACAATCGGCACCGGACACCCTATGTGGGCATCCGACATTTGATTTATATCCTTCGTTATTGAGTTAGATGGCATCCCACGACGTGGCGAGCTATATCTATCAGGCCGTAGACGCCGGACACGACGCCGGAGTTTGAGTCCTACCGAAGAGCATACGCTACGGAGTGGGCTGGGGGCGTGGCGCCGTTGGTGTCGCAGCTGGAAGCTATCTGCGCGCAATTTGCGGTGCCGCTTGCAGTGGTGGATGGCAAGGCGCTAGCTTTGTGTGCAGAGGCCGTAGGGGTGCGGGGCGACGGGCCCGAGTCGCGTGTCGACGAGCTGCTGCAGTGCCTGGTCAACGTGGACACCGTAGGGCGTTGCAGGTTGACCCCAAGTTGACCGCGGGTTGATCCTGCTTGGTTTCAGCGCTTGAAGCTAAAGTATAATGAACGGCTTTCAAATTTGCTTTCAATTTCAACTTGCACCGCTACGACACGGTGGCGCCGCTGATATCCTTCGCAGGCAACGAGCGCGCGGCGGTGACGGTGCAACGTCACGCGCGTGGAATGCTAGGCCGCAAGAGGGTGCGGCGAATGCGCATAACGTCGGAGGACGCTGTAGGGCCTGGCGGATATTGCTCGCCACGTCATAGGGTGCCATTGCTCCTCCTCTTCCTCCTCTTCCTCCTCTCCCTCCTCCTCTCCTCCTCCTCCTCCTCCTTCTCGTCCTTCTCCTCCTGCTCCTCCTCCTCCTCCTCCTCCTCCTCCTCCTCCTCCTCCTCCTCCTCCTCCTCCTCCTCTTCCTCCTCTCCATCCCTCGTCTCTTGAGCTGAATGGCACCCCATGACGCGGCGAGCAATATCCGCCAGGCCCTAGGACGCGGTGGGCCCCATCCAGCGACGGTGGCGCCTGGTCCTCTTGCGTCGCCACATGGCGCGCCGCGTGCTCAACAAGCGCGCCGCGGACCGCATCCAATTCAAGCACATGCAGAGCTCGTTTAAAGAGGCTTGGCCGGAGGTGGCGTCCGGCCCGAGGCGAGGGGTAATCGAAAACAACGTCTCGGCTAACATTCGACGATAGATGAATCGACGATAAACGGATGACGATTAATGAATAGACGATAAATCGAAACCGGGACGTGAGTGAATGCTCATAGGTCGGTAGGCCACACGAACCGTCCGCGCGTCTGTATGAGCATATGCCCTGAACGTAAGTCAAGCTCCGATCGCCGCTCGAGACATTGAGTTGTTCTCAATGACCCTACTGCGAGGGTAATCGTCCACATCCCATCGATCTCGGTGGACCCCGAGCGCCGCCTGTCACTGGCCAACCTCGCGGTGCGTCAGAACAACCAGATGTCGCGCCTGTGCGACCTGGCGGATCCAGACGTGGAGGCAGGGACTACTCCATAGTATACCGGTGCTCGCCACGCCACGTCATCCACCACACGTTAATCCCTCATTGCTTAGGATAAATAACATCTTCGCGGTGAGCATTGCGTTATGTACTTGGCCTACTGAGTTGAATGACATCGTATAACCAGATGAGCATACAAAGTCCGTCGTTATTGCAAGTCTAAGAATCAAACACTGCATCACTCACTTGGCCGTACGTAGAGGTGATCTATGTCAGCCCGTTTCCGCTGTCGGACGAGGTGGAGGGTTATTACTCCAAGCTGCTGGAGGTGGGAGGCGTGGAGGATCCGGGCATGAGGTACCGCGTGGTGTATCCGGAGAATTTCAACCGGTTATCCCCGCACCTCTCGTTATCCGCAATGCTGCTGTACTCCCCGGCGGTAGGGCTTGGTACATGTTGCCCGCCACCTCATCGATACAAATGTCGAACCCTCATTTCTTGAGTTACATAGCGTCCTATGAGGTGGCGAGCAATATCTGCCAGGTCCTGGCACGCCACGTCATAGATACGCATCTAGAATCCTCGTTTGTTGAGTAAAAAAGCAAGCTATGACGTGTCGAGCATACGTGCCAGGCCCTAGCATCATCCTCCGCTGCTCAGCATGTTAGACGATTGTTCATTGAGATGAATGCCATCCTATGACGTGGCGAGCTATTTTGTCAGGCCCTATCCTGCGGCGATGAAGCGTATCCGCGCGTTTGTGCTCGGTCGACCAGCGTACATAGTTCCGGGGACAGTGGGGGATGAGGACCGGCAGCTAGCTGTGGAGCTGGGGATTCCGTTGCTTGGCCCGAGCCCCGAGATGTGCCGCGGGCTGGGCGCCAAGTCGGGGTAGGGACTGATGGATAGTGCTCGCCACGTCATCAAACGCACTGCGAACCCTCATTTACTGAGTCACATGGCATCCTATGACGTGGCATGCACTATACATCAGTCTTTACCACCACCTGCCCCTCCTCATCCGGCGCGGAAACATCGCATGGGCACTCGGTACTTGAGTTGAATGGCAACCTATGACGTGGCGAGCACTATCCATGAGTCCCGAAGTCGAGGGCGCGTGCGCTGTTCCGGGCCGCGGAGGTCAATGTGGCGCCTGGCGCGCCCGTGCTGCCGGAGAGGTTCCAAGGTGGGGATGAGCCAATAATGTCGGGCTACGTCATCCGCCACAATTTCAACCCTCGTTTCTCCACATGCATGTGCCGTCCTCTGACGTGGCGAGCACTATGACAAAGTGCGTGAAACCACTTAGACACGTAGCAACAAGTAGTACTAAGTCGTCCAAATGGAGCGTTCTCGTTGGTCGAGCGGGAAGACTTAGCACTAAGTCTCACTCAGCGTTTAAGTGGTTTCACGCACTTTGTCATGTTTACTTGAATTGAAGAACGCTCGCCACATCACCCATTACGTCATAAAACCTCGTTTCGTGAGTTCATTGGCATTCTATGACGTTGTGAGCACCATTCATCTGGCCCTGGATCAAGGCGACTTCATGGCGTCGGACGATCCCTATGATTTCCTGAACAACGGGATGTTCGCGAGGTTCGCGGGGGGCAGGGACGGCTGGCAACCGGTCGGCATTGGCAGCTCTGAAGGCAGTGAGGAGGGCGGGGAGGTGGGCCGGGAAAGCGCGTATGACAGCCGGGCGGAGGTAGGGCCCGGCAAATACTGCCCGGGCATCCAATGCATTTTGAACCCTCGTGTCTCGAATTAAATGGCTCTCTATGACGTGGCTAGCAATATTCGCCAGGCCTATTGCCCGCCACGTCATTGACACGCTTTTGAACCCTTGTGTCTTGAGGTAAATGGCATCCTATGACTTGGTGAGCAATGTCCGTCCGGCCCTAGGCGGAGGAGTGGGTGGAGGGCGGGGTTGATGCGTTCAGCAGGCGGAGTGAGTTTGGTCGGCCAGATGACAGCGATTGTGGTGGGGGGGCGGTGTATGGCGGCGCCACGGAGCTGGTGCGTGAGCTCCCACCTTATGGGGATACCGACCCGTGCTTCGACGTCGTGGAGGTGAGGCCCCGCCCCGTGTCCAATATCCTCGACTCCCACGCGACAGTACATTTGATTCTCTGCATCCTCCTCCTCCTCTTCATACTCCTCCTCCTCCTCCTTCTCAGTCATGTCACCTCACACGATACCAGTCGTTACGGGGCCGCCAGTGTACCACAGAGTCACGAAACACGATACCAATCCATGAGGTAGAGTCGTTTTACCAAAGCATTCTCCGTTTGATGGTCCGGGCCTTTCATGGAGGTGTTGGCGCGGCTGGTGGTGTCGCATCCGTCGGTGTCGCGATGGATCTTGAAGATTGACGACGAGAGTGGTGGGCGGGGTCATGCGTTTATCGACGTGTCGACCGTGGGCGACCTGCAGCCGGTAAGGCCTGGCACACATTCATTGCCAGGCCATCGACACGCACTTTGGACCCATATTTTTTAGATAAACGGCAATGCGAAAGCGCCAATCCTGAGTTGAAAGCTCCATACAGCGAGTGACCCCGGGGCTGTAACTTCACAATCCATCTGGCTGACATGAAACTGCAGATACCCAATGACATGGCGAGCAAGATCTGCCAGGCCCAACCAGCCGGTTCTGCGGAAGGCGGCGGATGCGCTGGCTTCGGTGGGGCTCGGTGACGGCGGGGTGTGGGGGGAGAGCGGCCAGGATGGTCACGGCAGCGAGATTGAAGGGTTTGCGGTGGTGGCCGGCGACTCGCGGGTGGATGATGCGCTGCGAAACCACAGCGCGGTGGTAGGATCGTACTCGCCAAACAAACACTGCTCATTAGCTGTTGATTGAATGTCGGCGTATGACGTGGCGAGCAGCATCCCTCGTGCGAATCCTGCCTTCGTCTTTTACTAACGTTCATGAAGCCCCCAGGCACTCACATGGTGAGCGTTAGCCAACCCCCTGAACCCTGCGTATCAAGTTTAATGACGTCATGTGACGTGGTGTGCATTATCCCACGTGAGACTCTACTGCACGGCGGCCGCGATCTTGCGGCGTGCCATTCCCGGCCGCGTCACAATGGCAGCGCCGGGGTCGCACCATGGATCTACCTGGACGCGCTTTTATGCGGAGATTATGCGGCGAGGGGGCGTCGTGGAGGCGTGCCCGGGGAGCGTCACGGGATCTCCGTCGGTCAACCTGTTCATCGCTCCCACCGGCGACGTGCACGTGTTGGTAGGACAAGTGAATGCCGACCGCCACGAATTACGCCTGCCGCGTCATTAACAGCGTGCTGAGCCTCCATTTCTTGGGTTAAATGGCTAGCGTCGTTTACTTGACATGCGGTGCGTTGTTTACTGAACCCTGGGTAAATCCCCGTCTCTTGAGTTGAGCGGCTGGCGTCGTTTACTTGACGTGGCGAGCGTTGACGACTTAACCCTGGGTTTTAAGCCCCTCTTTCATGAGTTCAGTGGCTAGCATCGTTTACTTGACGAGGCGAGCGTTGAGTACTTGACCACACGTGCTGGCCACGCACGAGCAGATATTCTGCCCAGCGTATCGCTTCGTCGGCGCCAGCTTCCCGCAGACATCGGTGCCGCACGCGGCGCTGGCGGCGGCGGCGACGGCGGTGGGCGAGGTAGGGGGTTATTGAGAACAAGCACTCGACCGACCGCATATCGTAGAACCGAGTGCACGTGTCCGCATGAGCATTGACCCTGCAGTTAGCCAAGCACCAACCTTGTCTCAGTGCTTGATCCCAATGACCCTTTTGCGAGGCGGCCGCGCGGGCCGGTGTCATGGGATTTGTGGGTGTTGACTTCGTGGTGCTGACTGAAGGCGGGACAGTGCGGCTGTGGGCGGTCGACCTCAACGTCCGACCGACATGCACCCAGGCATCGTTCGACCTCTTCCATTTTGTCGCGGTAGGGCGGTGCAAGTTGACCCCAGGTTGACCCCGGGTTGACTCCGGGTTGACCCCGTGGTGAACGCGTTTGGTTTCGGCACATGAAGCGAAGATATGGATGAATCGGTTTCAAGCTTTGCTTTCAATTTCAACTTGCGCCGCTACATCACGGGGGGCACCTTCGACGCAGACACGGGGACGTATACTATCGCTGACACCTTCGAGGGGGGGGACTCTGAGGGGTACGAGGCGGCGATAGAGCTAGAGGATTTCCCTCGATGCTACGTCATGGCTGATTTCCTGGCAGGTTCTTACACTCGTCCACATTTCACCTGAACTTAAGCACTTTTTGTGGGATATGTTGGGTGGTTTGCTGGTTTCAGTAACAAACGGGGCTCAGGTTGATCTGAGAAGTGGAGTAGTGGAAGCCCCTATTTCCCGGCGCATCCGAATCTGAGCTCGATGCATTATGACGCCTTCTTCAACCAGTGCCGCCTTGAGGACGTGTGCTACGACATGGAGGGGCGCAGCGGCACGGTAGGACGGTGCACGTTGACTCCAGATTGACCCCAGACCCCAGATTGACCGCGCTTGGTTGCAGCGCTTGAACCTGAAATATGATGAACGGCTTTGAAATTTGCTTTCAAATTCAATTTGCGCCGCTACAGCACGGTGTTCTCATTGGTGGACTCGTTCGCGTCCAACGTCCTAGGCGTCGTGTGCGTGGGTCATACACCCGTGGCGAGCTTCCAGAAGTTGGCGGGCGCATTGGGCTTCATCGCGCGGCAGGTGGGGCCGGGGTTGGCGGCGAGCCGGCCTCCGGTCGGGGTCATTGGTCGAGAGTCAGAAGGCAGGGGGGTCATTGAGAACGAACACTCCACCGTGCTGTATTCCGATGCGACAGAGAGACACGTCTGCGTGTATAACAAGGCATCAGGGTTTAACCCTGGTCCCCGTGTTGCGTTCCGACGAAGCAAGTCCGCGCGTCTGCATGAGCATTCACCCCGAAGGTGAGTCATGCCCTGACATTAGGTCGCGTGCTTGTTCTCGATGACCCTCCTACATTGATATTACGCACTCGACAATGAACCTCCTTTGCAAGTCTCCATGATCATTCACCCTGGAGGTAAGTTATGCCCTGACATCAGGTCGAGTGCTTGTTCTCGATGACCCTCCTACACTGAGATCACGCAATCGACCATGAACCTCCTCTGCGCGTCTGTATGAGCATTCACCACCCTGGCCCCCATGTTGCGTTCCGACGGACCCAGTCCACGCGTCTGCATGAGCATTCACCCTACAGGTAAGCTATGCCCTGACAACAGATCGAGTGCTTGATCTCGACGACCCTCCTACAGTGAGATCACGCAATCGACCATGAACCTCCTCCGCGAGTCTGTATGAGCATTCACCCTGCAGGTAAGGCATGCTCCAACATCAGGTCGAGTGCTTGTTCTCAACGCCCCTGCTGCCTGGTGACGTGGCGGAGCTGGGCACGTCGTTCCGCCACGTGCACAGCACCATAAAGTTCCTGGCCAATCAGCTGACAGCGCAGCGCGATGCGCGTGGCGCCTGATCCACCACCTGCCTAGCTCAAACAGTCAAGCCAATAGACTGTTAGCAGTAGTGTGGAAAGCTGTGGTCGTATTATACAACGTTAGCATTTATTTCAATTTATCTTGTCGAAACACCAATATCATGGGATCATTTCTTGCGGAGTCAACCAGCTCGTTCCGCCGCGTGCACAGCAGGTTCCTGGCCAATCAGCTCACGGCGTAGCGCGAGGCGGCCAATCAGCTTGTGGCGCAGCGGTGGCGTGGCGGAGCTGGCCACCTCGTTCCGCCACGTGCACAGCACCATCAAATTCCTGGCCAATCAGCTCACTGCGCAGCGCGACGCGCGCGGCGCTTGATAGTACATTGTTAGCATTGATATTTTGACAATTTTCATGGAATTATTTCTTATGCATTCAACTCGAAGCCATTCAGCTGACGGCGCAGCGCGAGGCAGCTGAACATCCACGCCACGTGCGCGCCTGGCTCCTAGTTTTATTACAATCGCGAGAGGTGGACTAGGGCGTCCGAAGCGATTCGAGCGGTGTATGCGCGTCTCAGGGAGCACCGTGTTCTACCGCCCACTGCAACAGCTCCAAGTGTCTGGACGCCTCGGCAATTTGGCGCGTCCCCGCATCCCACGGGCAGTGGTGCTCCCGCGCCCAGTTCAGCACCTCAAGGTGCCCGCCCTGAGCGGCGCAGCACATGTCTCAGCATCCCACGGGCAGTAATGCGCCCGCGCCCACTTCAGCACCTCCAGGTGCCCGCCCGCAGCGGCATTTGCACAACATTCCCACTGTGTGAGCCCATCTTCAGCCCACGGGCAGCCGTGCACCCGAGCCCACCTAAACACTGCCAGGTGCCCGCCCTCAGCGGCAGCGCGCACGTCCACTCGTCCCATGGGCAGCCATACTCCCGAAGCCACTTCAGCACCTCCAGGTGCCCGCCTTGAGCGGCGTATGCACAACAGCCCATGTCATCATCGAGATCCTCCTCTCACATGCAGCCGTGCTCCCGCGCCCACATCAACACCTCCAGGTGCCCGCCCACACGTCGACGTGTCCCACGGGCAAGCGTGATCCCGGAGCCACTGCAACACCTGTAGGTGCCCGCGCCCCGCGGCGAGTGCACAACAGTCGCACCCGGGGTTATCCAACATGTTCTCCTCCCACGGGCAGCCGTGCTCCCGCGCCCACCTCAACACGCAGGCGCCCGCCACGAGCGGCTTGTGCGCACGTGGGTGGCTGCCATGGGCACCCGTTGTCCTTCGCCCATTCCAACCTCGCGACGGACCCGACAAACTCCTTGACCTTGAGCGGCGGCGCCCCTCCCTGCCCCGCGCGCGGTGAGCCGGATGCCACCGACGGCACCGAGGGCCAGGTAGATATTGCTCGCCACGTCATCGTCAAGCATTTTGAACACTCGCCTGCTGAGTTCAACGGCATCCCAATACGGTTGACATTATTAGGGTTCAACGTGGCGAGCAATATTGTGCAATGCCCTACCGCCGGGCCACCTGCGCGATCATCGCGTGGTCCGTAGCGTCCAGCCGCGCGAGAACCTCCTTCTCGAGGTCGAGGACCTCAGGCACCTTCTCGAGCAGGGCGCAGAGGAGCGGCGACGGGTAGGTCAGCAGCCCGTGCTCCCGCAACATTCCCAGCACCTCGTCCTCCCAAAGCTGTGCGCCCTCGCGTCGGCCCAACAACGCGGCGAGCGCCCCGACAGGCGCACGACGTGGCGGCCAGGTGAGGGCTTGCCGGCGGAGGCGGCGGCGGGGGCGAGCTGCATGACGGCAGTGCTGCAGCGGCTTGTGCGCGTCGCGTCGGGGAGTCTCGGCGAGAACGAGCGCGCCAGTCGTGAGCGACGCGGGGCGCGATACTAGTGCCGATGAGAGTCCAAGATTGAAGAAGGGAACAACTGGAGTCGCTCCCCGCCCTCCCCCCACCGGATCCGCGCACACTACTCGTACGCCGGTGATTATTCCGCTTTTTAGGTCGCCATTGCACGCCATTCTCCGCGCGCGCCTCCCCGACGTGTGCGTGTCTCTCTGTGTCCCGGCCCGTCGCCTACCGTGAAACGTGGTTTGGTGGAACCGTGCCGGTTTACCACGCCAGTGTCCTCCGAGATCCTCCCTCGGGTGCCGTTCATCGTTCCTTGCGATGACTTCGCGTCAGGAACGAAGGAAAGCGGAGCGCGATGCCGCCAAGCGCGCGCCGCGAGCGGGGCCCGCGGGAGCCACCGGAGCCGCGGGGGTCGGGGGAGCCGCAGGGGGCGTGGGAGCCGCCGCCGCTCTCGCGAACTTGAACGTGAACGCCAGAGGGGACTGGACCACGCAAGCGGCAGACTCGCGCGGGTTGTTTCGAGCGCTCGGCCCCGGCATCGTGAAGCAGAGGGCTGCAGAGGGTGACAGGCAGGGGCTTACACTCGTTCACTCTTCAGCTCAACTTGAGCCGTGTCTGTCACAAGCACCCTACACACCCTAAACACCCCCCAACACCCCCTTAGCACGGGGTACACAACCCCTACGCGCACCCCCTATCCTACACAAAGCGCTCAAGTTGAGCTGAAAAGTGGACGAGTGTAAGCCCCTGGTGACAGGGAGGCGCGGG
>Ga0307488_10001192_pt1 | contig 21716 bp, 21 predicted proteins | sample SB02metaG_FD_202248 | JGI IMG/M metagenome (GOLD analysis project Ga0307488, IMG submission 202248) | Sea-ice brine microbial communities from Beaufort Sea near Barrow, Alaska, United States - SB 0.2 | ecosystem: Environmental > Aquatic > Marine > Coastal | place: USA: Alaska | collected... | reverse complement strand
TACGGGTGGTGGTGATACTGGACAACAAAACAACGACAAACGGAACAATGTTATTAACATGAAGATTGATTCTTCTTATCAAAGTAAAACATTCATAACTTTCTTAAATGATTATATAGACTCTCAAAGGCCTTTATTTACTTCAGAAAAAGCAATCCCACAAGCAATGGATTTCATTTATGGTGTGTTGAGTAAGAAAATTAATTTAGATGAAATAAGTTTAGAAAAACAAGCAGAATTTGATCAAACAGTAGAAGATTTAATTAAATGTGGTGTAGATGACCCTAATGTAATATTGGATGATTCCTTTTTTGAATTTGACGATAAACAAGTTATTAATATTAAAAGAAGGGTAGAAGAAAGAAAAAGAGGTATAATTAATTTAGATAATTGTGGTGAAGAAGAATCTTTAGTAGACTTCCATAGTGTTAAAGATTTTAGTGATAGGTTAAAGACAGAACCAAATGAAAATAAAAGAGTTACCATAGTTAATAATGGAATTAACCAACTTTCTGATGTTAGTTCAAACAATGTCTCACCACAAAATAAAACTAAAGCTAAATGGCAATTCATCATTAACTTAATTGATGCAATTAAGATAACAATAATTAAGATGATACTCTCACCAAAGATTAATATATTAATCATAACATTATTTTATTTGGTTAATGGTCAAGCGAGGTTTACAAGTGTAAGAGACTTTATTAAAAATATAATATGTCTTTTAAGGGAAATGATTCAGAAATTATTGAAAAAATTAATTTATGAGTTATTATTACCATTAATACTGAAAGCAATTACGATATTATTAAAGTGCTATATTAAATTTAAAGTGACCCAGAAAAAAGAACAAATAAAAGAACAAATCGCAAGTTTGACACCATTCCCTGATTTACTTAATAAAGGTTTAGATAAAGCATTTGGTGTAGTGGAAGGGGCTGCCAATTCTGCAATTGATGTGGGGGTTGACTCAGGAGAAAGTGCAATTGCGAAAGGTAACAAAAATCAAACAAGTTAATAATTATGGAATCGAATTGTAAAGATACTGATAATAAAGAAATATACACAACTAAAAAACCTAGGTTTCAGGTTCCTTTAACTAGCATCACTAAAGTTATTCAGATATTAAAAATGTTATTGAATATGCCGGAAATACCAATGCCTGGGTTAAATAAATATTTAATAACTGTAGGTAGTAAGTTTAGATCCGGTATGAGTTCAACTGATTTAGCTGCAAGGGTTATGAATAGAAAAACAGAAGCTGGGATACCTACTGAAACATTACCGAGTGGTGCACCTAATATAGATTTGAAAATGGAACGAATAAGGGCAGAAGAGATAATAAGGGAATTAACAACAAAGGGTAAAATAACCGTCAGCTTACCTACATCATCAATCAAATTTGAAGGTAGTGGGTATGGGTATGTTACGGGATATAATGCAGATGAAGCAAAAGGTGAAGGTGTCATTAGTTAAAAACATAGAGTGGGGCAATATGTCAAACGCTAACATTAGAGAGAAACTAATGTCATTACAGCATGAGCACGAATCACTTAAAAATAAGATGAATGAGATGACAGATATTATGGAATCTTTGGAGATTGAATATTTACATGGAAATGAAGTTATAATAAAAAGAGCTAAAGGTGAGTAATTGATATGGGAATGTTAGATAGTGATAGTAGAGGTGGTGGTGTAAAATTTATCAAGATAGGTGAAGTAGTACAGAATTCTGACGCTAGTGGTGTTGGCGAACTTAAAGTAAGGTTAGAAGGTGGTACAGATAAAAATGACACTACAGCTAACTTAATACCTTGTTTACCATTATTACCTAGACATATTAATATAATGCCAGAAGTGGGTGAGGCAGTATTCGTCTTTCAATTAGAGATGACTTCAGGTCCAGAAACTACACAGAAGAGTGAACGTTTTTGGTTTGGTCCGATTGTTAGTCAATTACCAGATTTAGAAAAATCAGAAAAAGTAAAAGGGTTATCAGGATTTCTTCGTGGTATAATTCACCCTAATAAAAATATAACAGAAATACCTGAATCACATGGGGCTTACCCCGATAAAGAAGATGTGGCATTACAAGGAAGAGGGTCAGGTGATTTAATATTAAAAAAAGAGCAATCAATATTAAGGATAGGTAAATTTAAAAGTGGTAATAGATTAAAATTCAATAAAGAAAATTTAGGGTATATTCAACTAAAACATGGTGATGATGATCTTAAAAAAGAATTTATCGATGATATTGTCACTGTTTATAAGTACACACCACCAGAAAAGAAAATGACTGCGCAAATTACATCAATAATGAGTAATGGTGTTATATTACCTGAAGGTCTAACAGATGATGAATATTCCACTGCAAGTTCACATCAATTACTGATGACGAAGAAGAATTTAAAAACAAATAGTATAGATAATAGTGACAGTGGTAGTTATAGTGCAAGAACAGAAGCATTAGAGGCATCAATTAACGCGTTGGGTGGTGATGGGTCAACTTTCGAAGGGGTATATGCTTTAAGTGGTAAATGGGAATTATTCACTAAAACAAAAGAAATATTAGAACACTACGCAGAAGGGTCACAAGATTCCTTTAAAAATGGAACTGTCATTTACCCAAATAGTACTCAAAAAGTGCAAGAGACTAAAAAAGTATTAAAATTAACAAAAAGCACTAGTGGTGTTAAGAGTACAATTGTTAATATTGTTGCAGATAAAATTAATTTAATTAGTCATGATGGTGATCATACTTTTGAATTAACTGACCCCAAAGATTTAATTACTAAAGATACTCAAAACGATATAAATACAAAGGCGCACCCAATGGTATATGGTGATACATTAGTAGAATTTTTAGAGTTAGTGAGGGATTATGTTAAATCACATGTTCATCCTTATCATGGGATGGTAGCTGATGAAGGTATAGAAAAGTTAAGTGTTTTAAATTATGACCTACAAACAATACTAAATAAGAATATTAACTCTAATTAAGATATTTATAATAAAAAGGAATAAATGGTAATCAGAACATACATAGATAAAGATAATACTATAATTAAAAGTTTATTAGCAAATACAGGTAGAAATGAGATTGCTCAATTATATTATGGTGGTGACGCATTAGTAACTAACTATACGAGACACTTAATATATTTTGATGTGGATGATTTACAAACAAAATATAATAATGGTGAGTTAGGCGATTTAAGTAACTTAACTCATACATTAAAGATGACTAATACTTCCTTCTTTGATGAAGATTTATTAGCGCAAAAAACATGTGAAGGATTTCAAAGGGCATGTTCATTTGATTTAACACTTTTTAGGGTTAATAAATATTGGGATGAAGGATGTGGGTATGACTATACCCAATCAATCACACAACAAAGTGATGAGATTACTTATGTAGAAGGTGCTAGTAATTGGGTCAGTTCGACTTCAACTATTGATTGGGATGAACCTGGTGTTTATTCAGGTTCACCATCGGCAATTACTGTAACAACACAAAGCTTTGATAAGGGTAATGAAAATTTAGAAATGGATATCACCAATGAGGTTAATAGTTTAATCACAGGTGGTACAGTTAACTATGGTTATGGAATATCTTTTGATAGAGATTTAGAATTAGTTATAAAGGCTGAATCACAATACGTAGGTTTTTTCACTAAAGAAACTCAAACTTATTATGAACCATTTGTTGAGACATTATACGATAACCCAATTAGAGATGACAGAAATAAATTCTATAAAGGGAAAACAAATAAATTATACCTCTATGTTAATGTAGGAGGTCAACCAACTAATTTAGATAATAACCCTAGTGTTATTATTAAAGATGAAGATGATGTTACCTATACCGCAATAACAACAGGACAAACTGTACAAGTAACTAAAGGTGTTTATAGTGTAGAATTCTCCATACCAACATCTGCTGATGATTGTGTAATATATAGTGATATATGGGGAGACTTAAATGTTAATGGTGTGTCAAGATCTGATGTTACTTTAGACTTTGAAGTTAGAGATGATGAGAATTATTTTGATATTGGAACTAACGATAGTAATTCATTAGATTACTATATGTCTGTGACAGGTATTAAGAGGGAAGAGAAGATTAAAAGAGGTGACCAAAGGAAAGTATTCGTCACTGCAAGAAAACCCTTTACAACTAACGAAACTGATGTCATTGATGGTTTAGAGTATCGTCTTTATATTAAAGAAGGTACAACTGAAGTAAATGTAATAGATTGGCAAAATGTTAATAGAACATTCAACAACAATTACTTTATTATTGATACATCTTGGATGATACCTAACATATACTATATTGATGTTAAATTAACTTCTAATCTTGAAGTTAAAACATATAGTGATACAATGAAATTTAAAATTGTTAATCAGATAGATTTACATTAATCTTCTGTTACTGGTTCCGATGGTGCTTCAGGATATTTAAAATCCGTTACTATTGGTTTTATTTGGTTTACAACAAGATCATCAAGCCATTCATTCATCGATTCTTTACTTACCTCTTTAGGTAAATCAAAATACGCTTTCTCAACTAACACACCTTCAACATTTGCAACATCTGTTGTACTATCCCCTAAACTATATTTAATTGAGATGGTTGGTTCAGTATTTGTTCCCCTATAGTCACCAAGATCGAAGATAACTTTAATTATTATTATTTTTCTTTCTGCTACATCTCTTTCATGTCTTGGTAGTTCCCATCTGTAATCATAATTAACCGGTAAATATAAACTAAAACCATTATAACTGTCCCAGAAATGACTAGTATGTGGTGTTACCTCACCACCAATATTTAAATCCCAGTCTCCACCTTCTATTTCATCATCTTCTAAACTCTTTTTATAGTGACTAATAAAGGTACCCATATAACCCTTTAAAATTTCTGCAACGTGGACTTCACTGTTAATTCTATTTTCTTTAAATAAATCATCACCATGCATTACAAATAACCTACTTATCTTATAAGCTTCATGAAATGACATTTGCCATTTATCATTTAATTCTTTCGTAATATCATTCGTGTTTAACCTCCAGTATCTAAAGTCATCATCCGCATTTTTTGCATATTTTTTATATAAAGACTTTAATACTTTCTTTTGTGTTGGTGTAAGGTTACCTAAATCATCAACCATTAAACCCTCTGTAAGTATAGCTTCTTTTATAACGTATTTCTTTTTAATTCTCATAACTTAACTATATTCTATTTGATCATGGCTATCTACTTCTATATTACCGATATCCATTTCCCATTCAGGGTAATCAAACCCATCAACATTTATTTCTTCACCTATTTCTATGTCACTATGTATACCACTATTAATGTTAATTTCCGCTTCATCATGACTTTTAGCATAAACCCAAACATTACTATCTTCTGCAACACCATAATTCTGACTTACAACATTAATACCACCAGTCCATGTATATTGACCAAAATATGATAACTCTTCTCCCATAAATTGATCATAATCCCCTTCATCATTATACCTAATAAAAAAGTTATACGATAATACTAAACTATCTTGTTCAGGTAAAAGAAATACCCTACTTATTTTTTCACCTAATAATGGTATCGCATGGCTACTTTCACTAACCTTAACATCTACTTCATACCTTTTCTTTTGTGGGGTATTTTTATGACACCATTCAAATATCTTTATAGTTTGTTTGGTTATGTTATTCGTAATACGTTCAAATGATACGTCATCAGGAATTGACTCCTTAAACAATCTTTTGTATTGTGATTCATTAATAGTGATTTTCATTCCATTTATAAATATCTACGAAACATGAAAGCATAAAAAAAGGGTAGAAAAAATCTACCCTTTTATTTTATAATATATTAATTAAGACTATCTTAATTCGTTAATATCAAACGTTTGAACTCCATCCACTCTAATATTACCATAGAATCTGTTGTTTACCATCTTCTTAGCATATCTCGTCATAATCCCCTTCGTTGGAGCGAAGTTAAATGGATTTTGTAACGTTGGAGTTAATTGTAAAGGTACGTATGGTGCGTAGATATATCCAGTATCTAACAACGATTTTCCTTTATGTCCAATAAGTATTGAGTTAGCTGGTGCATATGGATCTCTGTATACTGTGTATCTTCCTCCTAATGAACCGATTTTCTCAATTCCCATGTTATATTGATCTTGTTCTGGGTTAGCGTTACTTACGTGGAAGTATTCTAAATCATCAAAGATAGCTGATACTTCAGACGATACAACAACAAAGTTAGCACCACCTTTAAGTGTAGCTTTATGAATTTGTGCAGACAATTGATTCACTTTAGTGATCAATGTTTGATTCCATTCTTTTTGTGTGTAAGCGTTGAAACCTCCACCTGAATTAGCTCTTTTCCATCCGTTGTAATCCCATCTTAAAGACCAAGCTCCACCTTTACGTAGATCTCTTAATATCTCTCTATCGATTTCAGCTGCAACTTGCTCAGAAAGCAATGCTGTTAATTCAGCCTCTGCATCGATGTTATGGAAAGCACTAACGTCTTGTGCCAGTTCTGGTGACCAAGTAGCTCTTAATTTTCTTTCAGTTACTGATACAACAACTTCATCAAGTTCGAAAGATACTTCTCCCATTTCAGTTGTGTATTCCATATCTTCGTATTGTAACCAAGATGCAGTAAATGAATTACCTGAAGATGCAACAGACGTTGATGTGAATCCTGATTCAGCACCAGTATAACCATCAATTCTACCTGAAGAACAATCAACACACGCTGGGTGAGTTAAATCAACTTCTACTAATAGACAACCATCAGGAGCACAAATACCACCTGTAGAATAATCCACAATACCTTTTCCGTATTTCTGTGTTACCAATCTAAATGGTACTTCCTCACCACTTAAAGCGATTGATGTTCCATCATTATCAACGATATCACCATTAGTAACAACTTTTAAAGAAGCTAAGAAAGATTCTGTATCTACCTCATTTCCGTAAGAATCAGTTAATCTACCGGCACTAGAATCAGTGAATCCTTGAATAGCTAATTTGATATATCTTACTGAATTATCCGCCCCTAATGTTTTTTGTTCGTTAGCTGGGTAGCTAGTTGAACAAGTTAAACCTGACACCATTGTAGTACCAGAATTAGGTCCGAAAGTGTTAGCTTCAACACCATTCGCAGTTAATATAGTAGATGCTCCTTTTGACTTATCAAATAAACCATCGTTATAATATAAATCATAAAGAGACTTCTCTTCATACGTTGCAACTGCAGTTCCAGCATTACCAAAAGGTAAAGAACCATTGTTACTAGCAGTACTATCAACCTTACCACCTAATGCAACTGGTGCGTCAGATACTTTAGGAATGAAATAGAATAATTTACCAATTGGCATGTTCATAGCTTGTACTGATACGATATCATTAGCTAATAATTTAGAGAATACTCTTCTTACGATTGGAAATACAACAGTTTCGAAAGAACCTGATGAACCAGCGTCAGAAGACTCTGTTAATAAAGAAGATGCTTGGTTTTCATATAACTGAGCAACGTTCTCTTTGATGTGTCCTTTAAGACCATCTAAGAATCCTAAACTATCCCATTTCGACATAGTTTTTGTTCTAATTTGTTTTAGGTGTTCAAGTCCGATATTACCGACTTCACCTGAATTTAATAAATGTCCCATTTTTTTAATGTTAATTTTAATTTATTTTATTTATCTTTCAATTCTCTTCATTAAATCTTTAATGGCGTTAATCTGTGGATCAACATAAGCCTTAGCTTCATTAAGATTTGATTTAGAAGAATCAATAGTTTTATTTATTTTCTTATCTACAGATTCAGTTATTGGAGATTTCTCACCTAACTCACCTTCGATAGATTTAAAAAGAGATTTGGATTCTTTAATAGTTTCAATATCATCAAATCTTTTTAAGATTTTCATCTTCTCTTTTTTAGTAGTAGAATGTTCAGTAAACAATCTTGTAGCGTGAGCTAAATTTTGATTGAACAATGCCACTTCATTTATTTTAGTTTTAAATACTTTAAGAGCTTCTTTATATTGACCATTTCTAGTTTTTAACTCTTTGTATTCTTTTAGTAACTTTTGGTATGACTCATTTCTTACATTAGTTTTAGATTCAGTAACTCTTCTTTTAGTAGTAGGTTTTCTATTTATAGATTCTCTTACTAAAGGTTTTCTGTTTCTTTTAGATTCAGAAGTTTGTCTATTTCTATGTCCACCTTTTCTTTGTCGACCTTTAGATCTAGCTAATGTATGATCTTCACCCATTAGTTCTTCATCTTCATCCATAGAAGCTTCTAACTCATCTGCCATATCGGCATCTAATTCAACTTCATACATAACTTCATCTAAATTACCTTCTTCAATTCCGTACATGTCATCACTGCCACATCCTTCACAAATTTCATCTTCTTCAGATTCTTTAATGTAATACTCAGCACCTGTCTGATTATCTTTAAGTGTGATTCCACCTTCGTCTTTTACAACTTCAATTTCATCATCGTCACTCATAGATTTGAAAACTTTCATAACTTCATCGTCTCCAGCCATAGTAAGATCCATTTCATCCTCGTCTCCAAGTCCTTCTAAATCTCCTAACATTCCTTCTTCGTCTCCAAGTTCCATAGGTAATTCCGATCCTTCTTCGTCTCCAAGTTCGTCATCAAGTTCTAAATCCAGTTCAACACCTTCTTCGTCACCAAGTTCCATTTCCATGTCACCTAACTCTTCATCTCCAATTGAATCATCTCCTGCGTCATCTCCAGGTAATCCATCTTCCATTTCATCATTTTGATCCTCTAACTCATCATCTTCAATCCCTTGTTCATTAAGAGATTCTCTAACAACGCTATTAATTTCTTCCTTCATAGTCGAAGCAAGTATTTCTTTTGTGTTGGCTTTTAAGGCATCTTCTAAAGACTTCGCTTCTAGCAAAGCCTCTTCAATGATTGATTTTTTTTCTTTAGCCATTTTAATAAATTTGTTTTATTAATTATTATTGATTATTATTAACCCAATACGGGTTTATTTCTTAATAAATATGTGGTTCTTTTGAAAAAACACCATTTACTAATAATATTTTTTATTCTAATAGAAAATCATCTATTGAATCCATCAACAGGTTTTTATCCTTTTTATCTTCTGATTCACTCATTTGTTGTTCTGTGGAAGGTTTCTCACCATATATCCAAGAACCCGGTGTTGATGGTGAGGTAACTATGTCCCAACAGATTATTTCAAAATCTTCTTGGACTACGTTCTGACCATTCTCTTTTGATAGTGATCCAACACCTCTAGACGATACACCTATCTTAATACCCTTCCTTAAATAATTTGCTATTCTGTCACCTTCACATGAGATAATTCCTTGGTTGATGAATCCAGGTGACATAATGATTTCTAATTTACCCATTAAGGTATTACCTTCCCACCATAGATCAACTACGCTGTGAGATACCCTACTAACGGCAACGATAGAACTTTCAGGGTGATCAGCTTCACCTAATGCTCTATTATCTTTAATAAGTTTTAAATAATTTTCAGCTTCTCTTCGTAAGATAGCTTCAGGATAGACTCTCCCATTCCTATTCTCTAGGTCGTATTTTTGCATGACAGCATAAACATATAAAGGTTCTTCTATAATAGGTTCACCTTTAGTAAGTTTATTTACTTCACTAATAAAATGTTTGTTGTTCTTTGGGGATATGTAACCGGCATCGTACTCAATAAGGAGACCTTTCTTGCCTGTTTGATCGTTTTTTAATATTTCCATAATATAGGTATACTTTTCTTAATAAATATACCTATATGATGAAAACTATTATTTTTTGGTCTTATAAAATTGGAAGTGATTGTTTTGTTCGAAACAATTGTCAATAATCTCACTAATTAGATTATTAGATTCCTCCACCATTAGTGGATTGTTTACTGCTATTTTGTCTTTTTGAAATAGTGTGATTTCACAAGACATAAAACTTCTTTTAGTATGGTTGATACCTGAAGACCTCATATCTAAATCTACAATGTACCTCTCACTTTCAAAGTTGTTGTCACCTATTTTAGTGTGTAGGTTTTGTTTTATTTTTTTTCTTAACTTACTTATTACATTATCGTAATTTTCTTCTTCAGTTAAAGGTTTACCCCAAGCTGAGACATTTAAATAGATTGTTTTTGGGTTTTTATTATCTATCGTACCTAATTTTACTTTATAATTGTTTTTTGACTTTAAAGTAATTTCTTTTCCTCTTTTCATTCATAATTTCTAAAATTTTATGTTATTATATATCAATTATAGTCATTATGTTTCCCTATACCAAATTAGGTCATAAAAAAACCCACAATTAAGTGGGTTTGAATATTAGTCTTTATTTTTTGATTCTTTTTCTTTATCGGATTTACCCTTTAGGTAATCCTGTATTTGTTTTATGTGAGTTTTATAAACATCTACGATATCATCTAAAAGATCAGCATCACCATCAGTTGCCGTTTTTTCTTGTCTTCTTAAATTTTTAGAATATTCAAGTCTAAACTGATACGTGTCACTTTCTTTAATAAGTGTTTTCTTAACTAACTTTGTAATGTCAGATTCGTTTAATTTTACTATTTTCTTTTTCATAATTATTCTGTTTCTATTGATTCTTTTAATTGATACACCTTACTGATATCTGAACTATAATTTTCTTTATTATATTCCATACGTAGTAATTTATCTTTAGCACTTAATAATTTCCCTTTTACGTCATTATCCTTACTTTCATTTAACTTACCATCAATAGTGTCAATACACTCCCTCATTAGATCAACATAAACACCTTGTTTATCTTCTTCCGATCCGTTTAAGATTGATTTAATGATTTTCTTTTCACCTTCACTAATATCTTCATACTTTGAATTGAATTTATTAACAACCATTTTAGATAATACTGATGGAGGTAAGTCTACTCTTTCGAATTCAGAACTCTCATCTATTCTTTCTGTAGTCATATGGTCTCTTAATGTATTCATTGATTCTAACAACCCTTCAAGTGTTTTTGAAGATTTACCTGTAAAGATTAATTTTGTAATATTTTCATGTAACCCTTTAGAGTCATAGTCAACATTTTTAACCGTTACTAACGAAGCTAATTTTTTGTTGGCCTCCATTATATCTTTCTTTTTATATTTTGATAAGAGACTTACACTTTCTTTAATGTAATCTTTAGCGTCACCACTATTATCAAAATACTTATTTTCTATATTATCATAAATGAAATATTGTGTTTTTAATATTTCATTCTCTTTTAACATTTTAACGAATTTACCAAAAGTTTTCTTCCCAGTATCATTCTTCTTAATTATAGATTCTATAAGAACCTCACTAAATTTATTTTTTATTTTCCCAAAGTTTTTCATATTCCTTATTTCTTTATAAATATTATCTTTATCCTAAAAAAATTAATCTTTTGTTAATTCATCTATATTATCTGACATTTTCTTCAGATCTTCAGTTAAACTGTCCTTACTCTTTTCGATATGTTCCATAGGTTGTATCATACCTTTACGATCAAGACTCTCTATTAGTCTATTAGTAAAAATGTTTTGATATTTTTTAGTTCTAATATCTAATTTCCTTTTTCTTATTTCAGTTTCCACTAATAAATCACCTTTTTTATTATGTGATTCCATTGGTATTTCTGCCGCTGGTTCTGCCGCTGGTTCTGCCGATAGTTCTTCACCACCTACTGATGGTTCTTCAGTGCCTAAACTACCTTCTTCACCACCTAAACCATCATCAGCGAATTCATCCCCACCTTCTAAACCTCCACCGAAGCCTCCTCCACCACCACCTCCAGCAGCGAATTCATCTCCACCTTCAGCACCACCTTCAGTATCACCTTCAGAAGTAGAACCACCAAATTCACCATATAATGCATCCACTCTATCAAATACACCTGTTTTCTTAATGATGTTAGAAGTTTGTTCCATTTCAGCCGCAGCTGCTTTTTCCATCCTTTGTTGCTCTAAATCAACTCTAATATCTTCTTCTGACATACCTAGAATCTCTTTCTTCGCTCTAGTCATAGACATTGCAGCAAAACCATTTCCCGCATCTGCAACAGAGTCTCTATACACTTGTATTTTTTGTTGAAGTTGTTCAGTCCTTAACATATCTGCTTGTGTAGATGGATTGTTTAATGATAATGTAAAATTATCCAAGTCATCTTCCAAACCTAACACATATAAATGTATGATTGCGATTTTATTTAATTCCTGTATCATTGCTTGTTGGATACGATTAACAGTTCTAGTAAATCTAATATCCTGTAAAGCTAAATTCTTACCATCTCCATTCGTTTCCTCAAAACCTAAAAATGGTTTAGGAACTCTTAACGCAGTAAATAATTTCTTTTGTAAGAATTCAATATCAGCAATCTCCGATAGGTTAGTCGCACCAGGAAGTGTTTCGATCGGACTAGGTGCTGATGGATCTCTAACAGGAATAAAATAATCCTGATCCTGAGCCATCTGATTATATTTTGTATCTATTTGACCAGTGTTTTCATCAATAACTGGACTTCTTTTAAAGTTGTTAGCAATTTTCTGTACATATTGAGCTACATCTTGTTCATCAATATTACCAACGTATATTTTGAATATTCTTCTTTCCGGAGCTCTTGTCACCCTATAGATTAACATCGCATCTTCTGAAAGTAATAATTGTTTCCAAATCCTTCTAGCTTTCTCCAACATTGAAGTTCCATAAGGTAATCTTCTATCATCACCAAGTAGTCTAAAATGTGCCATTTGCCAAGAATTGAAAGTAACATCTTTACCTCTCCAAAAGTATGATACTTTACCATCATCTTTATCTTCACCACTATCTATATTACCAGCATGGTATTGACCAATAAAATCTCCCTCTCTTCTTTCTATCTCAATGTTAGGTAATTGTTTTACATCTCTAATACCTTCTTTTGGGTCGATATCTAAAAATAGGAAATTATCCCCATACTTACAAGTGTTTCTTGTCCACATTGCTAAATTGGTGTGAACATCTAATTTATTAAAAAATAAATCTTGTAATATTCTCCTAACTCTTTTACTTTCTGAAAAGATATTAAGGATTCTACCTTCACCATTTTGTGTTGTAGATTCCTCCATCATAATATCTAACGCTGCTGCAATTTCAGGGAAAAATTCCATCCCCTCAAAATCAGAATACGATGCAATCCTTGTTGTCTCATAAAATACTGATTGTTGGTAGATTTCATTATCCACCTTATGCCACATATTAGAAAGGTACTTTGATTGTTGTGCCTCTAATTTTGCCGTATCATACTCTTCTTTAGATTGAGTCTTTAGTATTTGTTCATCCCCCAACGAATATCTAGATTTTGCCTCTTCTTTTTTCCTTTCAGGACCGAATAGACTTTCTAGTTGTTGAAATATTGTATATTTTTCTGCCATAACTTTATTTAGTTTTATATACCATTATAATAAATATCATCAAAAACTAAATGATTATTTAACATAATCACATTCTACATACGCATATCTGTGTTCTTTACCGGAACCATCAATAACTTTATTATAAACGTATCTTACTTTAAAATCTTCACCTTGTGAAAATGGTATCGCAGTACAAAACTTTTTATTTTTTGTTTTTTGTTTTGCATTCCTAGCATCCATATCTTTAGGTAAATCCTTAAAGGGTCCCCATTTATATGTAAATCCACCATTAGTTGGTTTCCTTAAAAAAGGTTTTTTATGTCCTGATTTTCTTCCCATAGTTTTATTGTCTTATACCGAATAACCAATTGTATTCTCCATTATCATTATTACTACCATTTTGTCCAGTAACTGGTGGGTGATAAGATGGTGTATTATTAAATACCTGGTTAGAGCGTATTTGTTTGTTTGTATCATTATCCTGCGAAACATTAATCCAACCTTCTAACATAGCCTTTGTTTGTTTTTCCGCTTGTTCTAATTTCTTAAATGAAGTTTGAACAATGAATAAGGGCATTGCATAAGCCATTATAATATCATCATGATAACCTTCCATATGGTCAGGTCTACCACCTTTATAAACAAATGTCCTTAATTCAGATATCATCCTTGATGAACGTATAGTAGTCTTATTCTCCCTAATATGTTCCTCTAATTCTGATATCATTTGTAATCTTGTATTACCAACATTAAAACCAGGAACCTTATCACCTTGTTTATATTTTGTTTTAGCGTATTTATCACTTAATTTTCTACTCTTCGGATCGTCATAATGTAAATGTTTATATTCCATCTCCATTAATTTCATAACAGTGGACACACCCATACCACCAGTAATATCAACTACAGTATAAGCGTTATACATATTCCCATATTTATAGACTAATTCTGCTAATAAATCAGGTGCAATTTTCGCTTGATACTCAGCAACCTGTTCTAAACCTTCAAAATCAAGTATTACTATTGTTGAACTATCCTTACCGTCACCCCTTGATACATCAACACCCATTATATATTTATGACCTTCTTCTGGCTCTTTCCAAACCCACATAGACTTTTCTAATTCAGCCATATATTCCGGTTTCATAACATTGTTCTCTTCATGGAAAGTTACAAATTCATCGTCAACAACATTACCCCCCGATCCAATAAATGATACGTCAAGTTCTTGTGCTATCTTTTTAGGGTCACCCATATCAGATGCCATATCATCATACCACGTAGAATAAGGTTTCCACCCATCATTAGTCATTAATTCATATGCCTCTATATCTGATTCTGTAGTTTCGTATGTTTTACCTTCATAATCCCATCTTAATCGCGTTCTACCAATAGACTCACATACTAATATCTCATTTTCCCCTCTTTCCCATCTTAAATGTCTATTGTATCTAATATCATGATACCATTTCATCTCCACAACATGGAAGTTACTATTAGGGTTGTTTTTTGCATCATTATATATTTTATAATATAATGGATCCATACCATTAGGTGTGGATATAAGTGAAATCTTACCACCCGTACCTAATGAAGCTAAAGCAGCACCAAATACCTCTGCACCAGCGTCAATAAAGGCTGCCTCATCCATAATTAAGAATGTTGGGGTGAATCCCCTTAACGCATCTTTAGATGTTGCTAACGCTCTAATTTCACAATTACTAGATTTAATTATGATATGACCTTTCGAATCTGTACTTAAATAACTTTCACCCTCTTCCAACCCCCATACCCAATTAGGTATTTGATCTAAAAAGTCTTTCACCTTTTTTAAGAATTCTTGTGCCAATGTTTGTTTATTGGCTAATATTAGAATTTTATGTGGGTTTGTCGGATCACCAAATGCACACTTTGCTGCGATATAAGCTGCAGTTGTTGTTGATACACCTGCCTGACGAGGTTTTGTTACAATATTACGATTATACTTTTCGTAAGCTTTAATTATTTGTTTTTGTTTGTAAAATAATTTAAACGGAACCATACCCTTTTGAGTTAAATCAAAAGTCTTAAAAAACGTTTCTACGGCAAAAATAGGGTCACCTAAACTTCTAGCATATACCTGTAATTGTTCAGTTTTATTCATATAATCTTTTTATATAAATATCAAGAAAGGGGTAAAGTATTAATAACCTACTAATTTACCTCGTTCAAAGGCATCTGCGTTTGGTCCTAATGTGTAAATAGTATCTTTACCATCTCTATGCGATACTACTATCTCTGATTGTAACATTGCTGACCACAATCTACTATTCCAACCCCTTCTTTTAGGGTCTTCACCAACAGATGCTTGCCAACCACCTCTAGTTTTCTTTGACATTTTTGGTACATCCTTAATGTAGTTAATAATACTTTGTATTTGACCGCCACCTTTTTGAAATGACCATTCATATGATTTAGGTATCATACTATACCCATATTTTTTACCTATTGATCGGAATTGTTTATCTATTTGTTCTGAACTATGATAATTTTTATGGAATAATTTTTTAACAGATGCTAAATGTATTAACATATCTTTAATTGTCTTATAATTAGTGTAGATATAATCAATAGCGTCATTAATTAACCCTTCCATTACATCTTCTATAAAATCACCAGTATCACTATTAGTTAACATATACCCAGCAACTTTTTTAATTGTATTTAATCTTCTTAATTGGGATATGGGGTTTTTTATACTATATGTTTGTTCTATTTCATCAGATAAATAAGTGTCAAATTTTTGAATTATAATATCCAAAACATTTTTATCGTAATCTTTTTCTAAAGCCCACTTATTAAATCCCGTATCATTTTTTGCTCTGTTTATAAGAACATCAAACTTTTCATTAAAGAAATCATTTAATCTTTGGTTGGAGTTAATAATGTTTAAATCTAATGCATACCTATTAACTAATATATCTATAATATCCTCAATAGGTTTATCACCATATTCTGAAATAACTTTATCGACAACTTTATCAAACCTATTTTCATTAAGGATTGTTCTACGTTGACTTTCTGTGATTCTAATTCTCATTACCTATAAATATTATCTTTGTATAATAAGATCAGAGAAGTATTCTTTTAATTTTTTTTCATCAGGGTAAAAATAACTTATGTCTGAAGTACTTAATTTATTTACATCACTATAACTCCTTAATAATGATCCTACCATATCAGTAAAGCTACTATGTTCATCTGTTGGATTTTCACTAGACCCTTCTATATATTCATCGATTAACTCATTAATTCTTCCGGTAATATCAAATTTTACCTCAGCCTCTATTACTTTACTACCCAAGTATCCTTCTATTTCAGATTTACATTCTTTAAATATTTCATCTTCACCAACAAGATTGTAAGCGTTACTATAATCATTATACATATCATCTACCACTTCTGATTGTGATAAATCACTTTCATCTATAAAAACATTTAAATTATATCTGTCAGTTATTTGTCTTACTTCATCCGCCTTTTCACTCATATTGAAGAAGTCATTATCACCATGTAAGTATGTAAATTCCTCCCTATGGCTTAGACCATATATATCCTTCCCATCGTATTCCTCAATTAACCTTTCTAATACGTGTTTCACAGCGTCATCATCTAAAAGTTCACATATCTCCAAAAACTCGGTATCTTTTCTCCATAAATCAAAAAATTGTGCCCAATCTTCACCTAATGCTTGTTCTACAATTTCTGGTTCATCAAACCAATTCACAAAATCAATCCATTCAACATCCAATATCACTTTACCATCTTCAATGATTAAATCATGAAAACTATAAATGTCAACGTATTTTTCATAATATCCACTAGATTTTAAAAAATCTAAAACATCATTACTTTTGTATAACCAATCAGACATGCTATAGATTGTTGTAGGATCTTCATCCCTCTCCATTAAATACTTAAAAATTAAATAAGATGATGTGGTATAATCTAACGCCCATTTTTGTGCCACTTCTGAAATTATATCTGAACCATAAAAATTATGTAACCTTCCAATCTCTACCATATAGGCATCAATTTGTTTATCTACAGCCTTTTTCAAACCGCCTTTATTAAATCTACTGTAAAAAGATTTCTTCTGTTTTTCTTCGGTTAATAATTTTCTTATGAGTGATTTCATATAACAATAAATACACAAAAGGGCATAAAAAAACCCATTAGATTAATAATGGGTTTTTTTTAACTTTATATTCTATTATTTGAATAAGTCAGAGATGTCAATATCATCTAAATCAATATCATCATCGTCATCCTCTCCATCACCTAAAGCATCGTCAGACGCTCTTTCTTTGATATCATCCTGTACTTTATTTGCCATATCGACTAACATTTGTTTTCCTTTACTACTACCAGCCAATAATTCTCTCATAAATGTATGAAATTCATCTTGTGGTAATTGACCCATTTCATAATAAAGGAAATGTTTGATATCGTAAGCACTACCTTCAATAGCCCCAATAAATTTCTCCCATATAACTGGACCTAATCTCATATCCCACATTTCAGAATCTAACGTATCAGCTTTACCAATAACATAGTTAGCTTCTCTTTCATCTTCAGGTAACCCATGAGCTGCAAGTAATTCCATAACACCTTTAATCAATTCGTTAAGTAATACTGGTAATATCCAAGCCTCAGCGATAATCTTTGGTTTGTCACCACTTAAATCTAACTTTTCTTTACCACCTTTCATGTCACCACCGCCACCACCGCCAGACATTTCAGGTATCATCCAATAAGTTAAATCAGTCATAGACATTAATTTACCATATAACCCTACTAATCTCGGTTCAATGTTTGTAAGTTGTTCAGCAACCATATGAAACATATAGTGACCTTTCTTAGCCGCACCTTGCATAATAGCATTTAACATTCTTCTTTTTTGGACTTCTCCGTTAAGCCGATCAATGTCAACCTCACTTTCAAAATCCATTTCTTCTTCATCTTCAGATTGTTGCATTTCATCATCAGAAATCTGTCCATCCACTAATTTAGCATCAATGTCAACTTGATCTTCAGGAACATCAAATTCCTCTCTAACTAAATCAACAGCTAATCTTTCTAATTCAGCTCTGTGAGGTCTCTCCAATTCCATAACTTGTTGTAACAATTGCATAACCTGCATTGCCATTCTAGGATCAACAGTTTCAACACCCCAATACCTTTTTACACTAGTTACTAAATCTTTATATCTTTTAGATGCTAGTTTTTCTGAATAGTGTCTCTGATCAGTAGTTTTAGGTAAAGATTTATTACCACCCAAATGGTGACTATCAGCCCTTAATTTATCCTCAATATCCCGATGCATTCTTTCAGGATGTGCTGGATCATATTCGATAGATTCAGTTAATTTTTGAACTTCTTTATTAACTTCGTATCTTTCACTTAATATTTTGTTAGTTATTTTACCAACATTAATTTTCTTACTCATTTCTATATTGTTTTTATAAACTCATTATCCCCACCCAAATCTCAAACGCTTCAAGTGAAGCTCGATTAAAATGTCTTTGTATGGTATTCATTTCATGATCACCTAATTCCTCTGCTTTTCTTAGTGCTACCCTAGTTAAAATATCTCTTACTTCTTGTTTATGGTTTACCAAATATTCAATAACCTTTTTATCCCTATCGTCATCATCTAATGAATCAAGATCCATACTTTTTCCATATAAATACCTATGTAAATCATCCGGAGCCCAATTAAGTATTGGATGTGCCCCATGCATATTTTCTAAACCACTTTGTCTAATCATTTCTAAATACTTCATTACCTTCGTAATTGCACCTTTTTCACCTTTGAAATAACGTAATTTCGTACCTAAATTATTACCTAATGCTTCTGAAACCATTCCTTTTTTATTTGTAGATTTAATAACTTCTTTTTTCTTTGATAATTTAATATATTCTATTAACCCTTTCTTTGTCATTCTAGGGTTTTCTTTTTCTTTTATCAAAGATAGTAAATTTTTCTCATTTATTGACTCATGTTTACTTTTTTCTTTAAAAGATTCTTCGTAACCTACTGAATCAGTACAAATCTTTGCTGATGTCTCATCTGTTTCCTCTTTGGAAACTTTTTTGAAACAACGTTTCCATTTCGCAGTATGAGGATTCTTTTTCTTACCCTTCTTCTTACTGTCCAACATTAAAGATTTATTCTTACCTTTCATCTTATTGTTCTTTTGTTACTTTCATTCCACCATCAGGTGTAGGTGTAACACTACCATTAGCTTGGATACCAATACCGTCTGATGCTGCTTTATCAACATCATTTTTAGTGTAAGTTAATTCTTTAAAATTCTTTTCATCTACTTCATCCAATGGTGCATCCATAGAAACATCATCACCATAACTAGACATATAATCATCATCATCTCTATAATCCGGTTCTACTGGTACGTGTCTCATATAAATTTCTGGGTACATTTTAGACATTCTTCTTAAAATAGCATCAGGATTTTTTCTCAAATACCTTATGATATTAGGTAACATATCTTCACCATATTTTCCGAATACATCTTTAACACCACCTTCTCTTGGTGTTGGTTCATATTTAGATCTTTCCCAAGACCCACTCATTTCAGGATTCTCAACTGATTCCTTCATAACTTTCTTAACAATTCTATTAAGATCACTTTCTGTAAGTTTTACTATTTTTTTCATACGTTTAATAATTCTTTATCGTAATTTAATACCATATCTTTTTCATATAGTTTATCTTCTACTGATTTAATATCTTCAGCAAAGGAGAAATTTAATCTACTATCAGGATACTCATCATAACCTTCCATATTTTCCCAAGCCATTGAGACAACTCCATCGATTGCATCCCATATAGCGAAAGTATCACTATCTTGGATTAAGTCTAATTTCATTTCAGAAACTAATGACCCTGTTTTACCAACAAAATCCTCCGGAGCTTCAGGATTACCTGATGATGGATAACTATCCCATCCTTCACCATCTATATCTTTTAAATTTGCGTCAGAAAAGAGAAACTCATAAACAAATTTCCCTTTCCAATTCTGACCAATTTTATTGATATAAATTAATTTCATTACCTAAAAAATCCTTTTTTTCTAAATGATCTTCTTTCTATTGGTGCATCACCATCTATTGCTTTTGGTTTACCTTTTTTATCAGGTTTTGTCCAAGGTCCCTTTCTTTCTTTCTTACCGGGTGTTGTTGTTGGGTCACCAATACCTGGACGTGTTCTTGGTTTAGTCATTGGATCATTAAAGAATTCAATATCTAAACCATTAGATTCACCATCACCATACATACTATTATCTACTTTAGATGATATCCCATCTCCATCGATATCAATTGATCCTGATATAGAATTTAACACATCCATACCATAACCATCACCTTCCATCTCATCTAGAAATCCATCTCCATCGTCATCTTGATCAACTGATGAAGCTATATCATCACCATCTCTATCAAATGGACCATATTCACCAGTTTCACCATCTATCGTCATAAAGTCATCAGCAATATCGTCACCATCAAACTCATTAGACATATGATACCCTTGTCCATCACAATGAGGACAACCCATACCATCACAATCAGAACAATCTATATAATCAGATGACATTTCCATATCAAAATCATCTCTCCTCATTTCCATTTTTGTATCCATACCCATTTCGAAATCTTCATCTACAAAAATATTTTCTTGTTCGTTTCTCTTATTATATCTCCAATTTCTTGCAGCTGATCTACGTTTAGGTGATGAAGGTTGCATCCTACCATAACCACCAAAATCTTCACTTAATTTTTTCTTAACTATTTTTTTAGTTAAAGACTCAACTAAATCACCTTTTTTAATTTTATAACTTTCTTCAGCCATTTCTGGTTCATCGATTGGTTCTTCCTCCATTTCAGGTTCACCTTCCATAGATGGTTCTTCTAATGGTAATTCACCACCACCATCTTCAGCACCCATATCATCTTCTTCATCTTCACCCTCTAATTTAGTAATAACATCTTCAATATCTTCATCAGAGAATTGATCTAAATGCATTGCAGATATTACAGAATTAATTACATACTTTTCTAAATCAGTATCTACTTCTTCCATATCTCTCATCATTTGACCAATCTTACCAGTCATTTTCTGTATTTTCTTTGTTGGGTCAGATTCATCTTCACCATCTAAATCTTCTTCACCACCCATGTTATCCATTG
>Ga0307488_10001191_pt1 | contig 21728 bp, 16 predicted proteins | sample SB02metaG_FD_202248 | JGI IMG/M metagenome (GOLD analysis project Ga0307488, IMG submission 202248) | Sea-ice brine microbial communities from Beaufort Sea near Barrow, Alaska, United States - SB 0.2 | ecosystem: Environmental > Aquatic > Marine > Coastal | place: USA: Alaska | collected... | reverse complement strand
GCAACCTTTAACAGATTCTATCAGGCATTTGATTAGCAACAGTCAACAGTTAGATACGACTCAATTTGCAGGTTTGAAGAGTACAAATCCAGCACGCAAGAAACGTTTTTTTAAGAAGAAATCTTAACGGTCAAGATATGAAAAGCACGCAACCTATAACAGAAATACGTACTTTCATAACTAAATAATGTAGCGGATTAAATTACCGAAAGTACCACTTCAATGTTGCCACGAGTTGCGTTTGAGTATGGGCATACTTGGTGAGCTTTATCTACCATTACTTGTGCTTGCGCTTTGTCCATATCACCTAGTGACACTGCTAACTTAACCGAAATAGCAAAACCACCTTCGATAGCACCAATAGACACTTCTGAATTAATGTGTGTATCGCTTGGTAAACTGATTTTATCTTGGCCAGCAACAAATTTTAGTGCGCCAATAAAGCAAGCCGCATAGCCTGCTGCAAATAATTGCTCAGGATTAGTCCCTTTGCCGTCGTCGCCACCCAAACCTTTAGGCGTGGATAATGCAATGTCCAAACGACCATCGTCAGACTTTGCTGAACCTTCACGGCCGCCCGTTGCTGTTGCATTTGCTGTGTATGCCACGTTTTGTAATATATTCATAAGAAACTCCAAAGTAGGGTTACAAGTCATTGTTATTTAATTTGTGTGCAAAGTATTACATTTAAAAATACTGATTGCAAATGCTTTGCATGCAAATTAATATGCGTTTCTAAGGAGCAACTTATGCCATTTGATCAACTAAAACTCAAAAACCAGCTATGCCACCGTTTGTATATGGCATCAAACAGTATTATTCGAGCTTACCGTGAACCCCTAAATGCGCTCGATATAACCTACCCTCAATATATTGTTATGATGGCATTGTGGGAACAAGACGAAGTGACTATTGCAGAGCTCGTGAGGAAAACTGCAATAGATGGCGGTGCTATGACGCAAATTTTAAAGAAGATGAGTGATAAGTGGTTGCTAGAAATAATTAAAGACGACCAGGATAAACGCCAACGCTTTGTGAAACTTACGCCAAAAGGGCAGTCACTAAAGTTAAAAGCAGTCGACATTCCTACCCAAATAGGCTGCAAGTTTACTAGTATCGATAGCGAGCAAACGCAGCAGTTGATCCAGTTACTCGATTTAGTAGTGATGGATTTATCTGAGTAACCTAGCTGATCTAGCGTCTTATACTAGGCTTCACATTTTGTGCTTGCCGATCGATCTTAATGAAATACTCTTTTAAATAATCGAGGACTAATCTTAGTTTTTTTGAGGCCGCGCTACCCGGAGGGAATACGCCATAAATGTCGATGTCTTTTAGCTGGTAATCATCTAATACTGACTCCAAGGTACCTGCTTGAATCTTTGGCCACGCATCATACACCGGGATCCTGCCTAAACCATGACCACCTTCAAGAAAAGCAGTACGCGCAGCCGCATTATTGGTGCTTATACCACCTTTAACTACAACAGAATATGAATGACCTGCCTTAGTCAACTCGACTGCTCCAGAGGTCATTTTATATACCACCCACTCGTGTTGTTCTAAATCTGTGGGATCGGTTGGACGGCCTCTTTTTTTAAAATAATCAGGGGCTCCACATAAGCAGGTAGCTAATGTAGAAAGTTTAGTAGCTTGTAAGCCTGAATCTGGCAGTGGCGCTCCTCGAATCGCAAGATCGATACCTTCTTGCATGATATTCACAACCTCATCACTCAACATTACATCCAGGTCAATTTTGGGATATAAGTTACGAAAGCCATTCAGTGCAGGAACTACCATTTGCAGACCAACGTTGACCGGGCAGGTAATCTTTAATAGGCCTTCGGGTTCGTTTTTAAGGTTTTCTATCTGCTGGTTAGCGGTAATGGCTCGCTCAGCGATGATTCGGCAAGACTGATAATAGTCGGACCCCGCTTCGGTTAATGAGATTGACCGTGTAGTGCGGTTAAGTAATTTGACCCCAAGCTCAGATTCCAGCTTTTTGATGTGATAACTGACCACCGCTCGAGACAAGCCGATATGTTTCGCAGCGGCGGTTAGATTGCCCTGCTCAACCACCTGCGCGAAGACCACCATGCTTTTGAGTTGTTCAAAATATAAATTCATACACTAGCATACCTTGATTGTATTAATTTTTGGAACAATGTTATCTATTTTCTTGGTATTGTTAGAAATGATATTAAGATCTACACTATACTCAGATTAAAGCAGACGCGAGAAAAATAATGAATACACAACAAACCTCTAAGCATATATTAATGGTTTTAACGTCACATGCCGAGCTAGGCAACACTGGCGAAAAAACAGGTTTCTGGATAGAAGAATTCGCAGCACCTTATTATGCCTTTATTGATGCAGGCCTAAAGGTGAGTATAGTTTCTCCCGCAGGTGGCCAGCCACCGATAGATCCCAAGAGTGAATCAGACGACTTTCAAACGCCTTCAACTAAACGCTATGACGCTGATAGTGAAGTGCAAACATTAATGGCTAATACAACTAAGTTAACTGATGTTAACGCGTCTGACTATGACGCAGTTTTCTACCCCGGTGGTCACGGACCGTTATGGGACCTGACTAATAACGCAGTTTCAATTTCATTAATTGAAAGTTTCTTAGCTGCCAACAAACCAATCGGAGCAGTGTGTCATGCAACAGCGGCATTTTTGAATGTCAAAGATGCTTCGGGCGAATATGTTGTTAAAGACAAAGCAGTAACCGGTTTTACGAATAGTGAAGAAGATGCAGTACAACTAACCGACGTTGTGCCTTTCTTGCTAGAAGATGAATTAATTAAGCGCGGTGGTAAATACCAAAAAGCGGCGGATTGGAATGTATTTGCGGTTCAGGATGGCTTAGTAATAACAGGTCAAAACCCTCAGAGCTCAGAATTAGTTGCAGAAAAATTACTAGCAATACTGGCTTAGGTTATAATCGCATCAGTTTTAAATAATAATAAGGGAAAATATTAATGTTAAATTTTAGTTTTCAAAACACCACTAAAATCCAATTCGGTGAAGGTCAAATTGCGTCATTAAGCAAGCAGATCCCAAGCGATGCAAAAGTATTAGTGACTTATGGCGGCGGTTCAATCAAAAGCAACGGCGTTTATGAACAAGTTACAGCAGCATTAGCAAATCATACTTGGTTTGAATTTTCTGGCATCGAGCCAAACCCAAGTTACGATACGTTAATGAAGGCCCAAGGTATAATTAAAGAGAAAGATATCGACTTTATTCTAGCCGTGGGCGGTGGATCGGTTGTTGATGGTTCTAAATTTATTGCAGCTGCGGCGTTATTCGAAGGTCAAGACCCTTGGGATATAGTGGCCAAGCAAGCACGTATTAAAAAAGCCTTACCTCTCGCTTGCGTACTTACCCTGCCAGCAACCGGTTCGGAATCGAATACAGGTGCGGTCGTCACTCGCAATGGTAATAAGCTTCCATTCCAAAGCCCGCTAGTTCGTCCTATCTTTGCGATACTTGATCCAGCGGTGACACTCTCATTGTCCGACCGCCAAATCGGCAACGGTGCCGTGGATGCGTTTGTTCACACCATGGAGCAGTACCTTACCTACAGCGTAAACGCGAAGGTACAAGACCGCTTTGCTGAAGGATTATTGCTTACCCTAATCGAAGAAGGACCGAAAGCACTCGCTCCTGAGACGTCGAAAGACTTAGAGGTTCGTGGCAATATTATGTGGGCGGCGACGATGGCGCTGAATGGCTTAATTGGCGCCGGTGTTCCGCAAGACTGGACCACTCACATGATTGGTCATGAGCTAACCGGTACTCACGGCATAGACCACGCACGTACTTTATCTATCGTATTACCTGCTGTAATGAAAGTATGTAAAGAAGCAAAGCGTGAAAAATTATTACAGTATGCTGAGCGTATCTGGAATGTGACCGAGGGTGATGAAGATTCACGTATTAATCGTGCAATTGAATTAACTGAGCAATTTTTCGAGAAGATGCAAGTTCCAACACGTTTATCGCACGTTGATTTAGGTGAAGCAGATATTGATTTATTGATGGAGAAGTTAGTTCAGCACGGTATGACTAAATTAGGTGAGCATAGTGCTGTTACACCTGAAGTGAGCCGTCAAATACTAATCACTGCGCTTTAATTATTTTTTAGCTTTGGGCAAAGATCGAAAGAAGTAGATTGACGTCCTGTTTAACGTTTCAGATATCAAGTAAAAGAAGCATATGCAACATACTCGATATCTGAAATTATCAAACGCTTACTGTCCTGGTGAGCGATATTTAGAGCATTGCATCACTTTTCTATTAGTCCCTATTGCTGCTCTTCTGTAACAACTTACTTCCTGAGTTTTTGCGCCATACTTCTCGATATACTCATCCACCATTGGTGCTAAAGCAACAAGTTGTTCTTTGGACAGAGCGTCACCCAGTTTGTCCCTCACTTCTCGCCAACTGCTCTCATTAACTTCTGAAGCCACACTTAACCAAACATATGCTTTTCCATAGTCTTGCTCAACACCCAAACCTTCCATGTATAGCAACGCAAGTGTAAATTGAGATACCTTATTTCCAAGTTTAGATGCCTCATCAAGATGCTTGAAGGCATCATCATAATCCTTGCTCTGAGCTGCTGAGTTGCCGAGTTCTGACGCTCTATTAAATGCTTCTACGTCAAAAGTACTTGCCGCATTAACGGTCATTGAACTGAGACTAAGCGTTATGCTTGCGATTATTAAATGTAATTTTTTCACCTTGGATATCCTTATTTTTTAGCTTAGACGTATATAATGACATGTAAATATGTAACAGGGGGTGTGTGAATGTAACAAAAGATTTGGTTATTAATTATACGAAACATACCGACATATAGATTAATTTAACTTAGGAAAAAGTATCAATGTTACCCAGTTTGCTGGCGCATATAACAGGCCTTAAATTTGTCTAATTCGCTTTGACTAAAGTGACTATTGGATTAGGTGATAGGAGATAAAATTGCGATTTAAGTGTTATTGGAAATGAGCTTTATGATTTCGGATAAGAGTTAAAAAGGAGAAGTGGTGCACCCGGCGCGATTCGAACGCGCGACCCTCGGCTTCGGAGGCACACCGTAATCTACTTCTAATCGTCGAACCTGGGATGATTATTCTTTAGGTAAAGCATTGATTAGGGAACATCTGGGCGCCCTTAATTTAGTTTGCAAAATTGAAAATTGATTGCAGACTTTCGCCCTGAACAATCATTTCGGTTGCGCCACCTGCTACAACGCCGGCGAATAGTGATGGAAGGGGAGGATATTTTTTTATAGCTAATCCCATCACAATTAATACTGGCAATAGTACCCATCCTGAAATATAGAAGTTTTCATCTAAGGCATTAGTGATGTCGTTGATTTTTACTATGAAATGCTTTGGGTGTCGATGACGAAAAATCCAACTAGCAAATATACTATAAGAGCGATTAGCATAGCTGGAATGTGAACCCAAAAATTTGTACGTAGTTTCCACAATTGGGGGGGGATACCCCTAATTGAGCTTATCGAATGCAATATATATATTGGGTCTACTAATTTTTTACACGGGGGAATGGTCATGAAGTTACTACTCACTAATAGTTACAAATATATAAAAACTGGACTAGACATCACCATTCGGCCGATTCATAGGAGTGCTTACGACCACCACGAAAAACGGCTAGCTTCCCTCAGGGATGTTCAAAATATTAGGACTGTTTATTGCTTATGCACTACCCGACTAATAACAAGGCTGATTTAATTATCGAATTAAGTCCCCTTTATCGCACTGGAATGGCTTTATTATTAGTGTTGTGGCAGTGGCAACTGTTCCGGTTGTTATTTTCTCGAAGGACTAAACGTAAACTTATTAACGGAAAGGCAAATTGATTTGAGCTTAAAAATTAATAAGAAGGATCGTGAGCATGCTCTGCTAGAGCACCCTTTTTTAAAGGTATCTTCACCTGTGGAGACCTTTATTGACAGCCAAGTGGTTACAGGAATAGCGCTATTTGTTTCTGTCATAATCGCTATAGCATTAGTTAACTTTGGATGGCAACAAACCTATGCTGCGCTAAACGCGATGAGATTAACCGTTTCCCTTGGCGATTGGGAAATAAGCCACTCTATACATTATTGGATAAATGATGGATTAATGGTGTTGTTTTTTTTCATTTTGGGTTTAGAAATAAAATATGAAATTTTGGTCGGTGCGCTGAGTAACATTAAAGATGCCGGATTAGTGATTGCGATGGCACTGGGTGGAATGCTATTACCGGCGCTTATTTATATATCCATCATTTGGTATGGTAATTCCGATGCTTATCAAGGTTGGGCCATACCCATGGCGACAGATGCAGCATTTGCGATCAGCATTCTAACGCTTTTAGGCGCAAAAGCACCGCGCGCAATTTTCGTAATCCTGACAGGCTTAGCTATTGTAGATGATATGGGAGCTGTGGCAGTTATTAGCCTTTTTTATACTGAGCAGATTGTTGGCGAGTCACTTGCTTGGGCTGGTCTCACATTACTATCAATACTCTTAATGAACCTTTTAGGGATAAGAAAACCTATTTTTTACTTAGCCGGTGGCATTTTGCTGTGGTGGTTCATTCTTCAATCGGGTGTTCATGCCACAACCGCGGGTATTCTGGCTGCCATGATGGTACCTACGCAACCACATGCTAATAAAATTTGGTTTCGAAAAAAAATGGAAAGTGTCGTTGAAAATTTTCAAGAAATTGATGATCCGCACAAATCTATTATAGAGAATGGAAAGCAACACGCCCTTGCTGAAGAGGCCGAGGATATTGCTAAGTTATCCACCGCACCAATTTTACGTTGGGGCTCCACTCTAGATAAGCCAGTGAGCCTAATTATTTTACCTTTATTCGCGTTTTTAAATGCGGGGGTCATGCTACCCACTGCAGTTCCAAGAGTAGCAGATGCTTTGATTACGCTGGCAATACTGCTCGCGTTGGTTTTAGGAAAAGGCATTGGCATAAGCCTGTTTGCTTGGCTAGGTTTGAAAATGGGCTTAGTAAGATTGCCAGCTAGTGTGTGCTTTTCTCAAATAGTTGGGGTCGGTTTTTTAGCCGGAGTCGGGTTTACAATGTCTTTGTTTATTTCTGTGTTGGCGTTCGAAGGGCAAGCTGAATTAATTGAACAAGCAAAGCTAGGGATATTATTGGGCTCATTAATCGCAGGTATTTTAGGAGTACTTATTTTGCTTTTTTCTTCGAAAAATTGAATAAGTAGTCGACTTATTTCTTAATTTTTAAACAACCAAAATTAGCTCAAAGTTACATTTGAGTATTAGTAGCAGTCATATTTATTTAAAACTCAACTGAGGTTTAATAGTAACAACAATAAGCCAAATCAAAGAAGAAAATTATCAAAAAAATGGCGTATTCAGGGGGTAACATTCAATTATCAGCCATAACTGAATAAGGAGAAAATAATGAAAAAGTTAGCAACGTTATATCGCATGCATACGAGTGAACATATTTGTCCGTATGGGCTTCGCTCGAAAGACTTACTTCAAAGACAGGGTTTTGACGTAGAGGATAACAAACTGACCTCTCGCAAAGAAACCGACAAATTTAAGAAAGAGCACAATGTCGAAACGACACCTCAAACGTTTATAGAGGGAGAGCGCGAGGGTGGTTATGATGCGCTAAGAGACTATTTTGATATGGAACCTGCGGGTCAAACAGGCACTACCTACACGCCTCTTTTAGCAATTTTCGCGGTTGCGTTTTTAATGGCAATAGCGATAGCCTTTGCTTATACAGAAAGTATCAGCTTAATAGAGATAATCGAACTCTTTGTCGCATTCAGCATGACCATATTAGCTATTCAAAAGCTGAGAGACCTCTACACGTTTGCAAATTCGTTTATTACTTATGATCTGCTTGCAATGCGCAATTTACGCTACGCGTATGTTTACCCATTTGCAGAACTGTTTGTAGGTGTCGGAATGCTCGCTTCATTATCAGGTTTCATCGTGGGTCCTATGTCACTATTCATCGGGACAGTTGGTGTAATGTCAGTATTTAAAGCCGTGTATATTGATAAGCGCAAACTGAAATGTGCCTGTGTGGGAGGTGATAGTAACGTCCCCCTTGGTTTTGCATCGCTTACCGAAAATTTATTTATGATTGCGGCAGGTGCATGGATGCTAGCGAAAGCGCTCGGAGCGGGTTAATGAAAAAAAAATTGAGTGAACTTGGTTTACACGGGGAAAATAGCATTATGAATGCAGAATCTGGTGTTCTTAACACCTACTGGCAAAAAACAAAGGTTAGATCCCCCTTTACCCCGAAGAAGAGGATAGCCTTAATATTTACGGCATGTTTAAGCCTGTTATTGTTAACGGGCTGCACGGACAATCCGGATCAGTCCCTATCAAACTCTTCTCAAAAGGATAAAGAGCAAACGCGGGAGCGTCCTTTAAAGACAGTAAAGGTCATGACGATAGAACCACAAAGAATGTCCATGAGTAACGAATTACCCGGCCGTGTAGAGGCCTTCAAGACAGCAGAAATTCGTCCTCAAGTGAGCGGTATTATTCTATCGCGTTTTTTTGAAGAAGGTAGCCTTGTTGAAGAAGGTCAGCAACTCTACCAGATTGATCCGGCAAGATATGAGGCTGATTATCAAAGCACAAATGCGAGTTTGCAAAATATTAAAGCAGAACGGGAGCTTGCCCTTGCATTACAGAGTCGCTATCTAAGCCTGATAAAAACCAACGCTGTAAGTGAGCAAGAGCTTGATAGCGCTAAGGCAAGTGTGGCACAAGCCGAAGCCGCTGTTGCTCTCGCGCGGGCTGAGGTGAAAACAGCAAAAATCAACCTTGACTACACTAAGGTTTATGCACCCATTTCAGGATATATTAGCCCATCGACAGTGACCGACGGTGCTCTCGTTACTGCGCAACAACAAGCAGCTTTAGCAACAATTAGACAACTTGACCCAGTTTACGTCGACTTGTCTCAGTCGGCGGCCGGTGCAAAGACTTTGCAGCAAAGTTTGATGACCAGTCGCATGACCAAAGGCGAAGATGCAATGTTTGAGGTAACCCTTTTATTTGGCAATAACGATTTTGTCTATCCCCACAAAGGCAGTCTTTATGCTACTGATTTATCCATAGATGAAAACACAGGTACGATTCGGTTGAGGTCTATATTTCCAAACCCAAATGCGGCTTTATTACCTGGCATGTTCGTGCGTGGAACCATCGAGGAAATAGGGATTCAAGAAACAATCATAGTGCCGCAAAAAGCCGTCAGTATAGAGGCCGATGGCTCAAAGGCGGTTTGGATTGTTGATGCTAATAATATAGCAAGCAAGCGTGCAGTGGTCACCAACAGCACTTATAAAAATAATTGGGTAATCAAAAGCGGCCTTAAAAAGGGCGATACCGTTATTGTAGTGGGGACAATGATGTTGCAGCAAGGCTCCAAAGTTGCTCCTAAAAACATGAAATCGAAAGATTCAAATAATATGTCCTCTGGAGCAACGAAATCTGATGACCGTACTACAGCCGATGCTGAAAATAATAAAACAGGCTCAAATTGATGATATCTAAATTTTTTATCGCCAGACCAATTTTTGCATGGGTTATTGCCATCGTTATTATAGGCTTAGGCTCTTTGGCTATTACATCACTGCCGGTTGAACAATATCCAAATATAGCCGCACCTAAGATATCAATATCGGTCACTTATCCAGGCGCATCAGCGCAAACACTCGAAAACACGGTGACACAAGTAATCGAGCAAAGTCTGACTGGTATCGATAATTTACGTTATATCCAATCCCAAAGTTCCTCTTCAGGACGTGCAACTATCAACCTTACTTTTGAGCCAGGAACTAACGCTGATATCGCGCAGGTACAAACACAAAATAAAGTATCACAAGCAGAGTCATCGCTTCCTCAAGCCGTCCAGCGGCTGGGCGTTGCTGTCAGAAAAGCGGGAAGCAGTTACGCCCTTATCGTTAGTTTTTATTCAACGGATGATTCATATGGACGAAATGAAATCTCTGACTTCTTGGCGTCTAACCTTGAAGAACCACTCAGCCGGATAGATGGCGTAGGGCAAATTAGGACATTCGGCCCTGAGCATGCCATGCGTATCTGGCTCAATCCACAATTAATGAACAATCTCAACATCACAACACGAGATGTTATTAATGCCGTTCAGGAGCAAAATGTACAACTAGCTACCGGTCAAATTGGCGGAGCGCCGAGTGTTGAAGGTCAGCAGCTCAACGCTACAATTACGTCGCAGTCATTACTTGAAACCGTAGCAGAATTCGAAGCAATTTTACTAACGGTTAATCAGGATGGCTCCCAAGCAACCTTGGGTGATGTTGCCCGCGTTGAAATTGGTGCGGAAAGTTACAGTGTCATTGGACGCTACAATCGCCAGCCTGCATCAGGAATTGCCATCGAGTTGACTCCTAATGCGAATGCTTTACAAACCATTCAAGCGGTTAAAGACAGAATTCAAGAATTTAGCGACATCATTCCTGAGCAATTAGAAATCGCCTATCCTTTAGATATTTCACCTTTTGTGGAAGCGTCAATTTATGAAGTAATTAAAACGCTGTTGATTGCTGTCTTGTTGGTTATTTTAGTCCTTTACGCATTTTTACAAACATCGCGTGCGACTTTCATCCCAACGGTGGCGATACCCGTTGTGTTGCTCGGGACGTTTGGGGTTCTTTATGCTTTTGGTTACTCCATAAATATTCTAACATTATTCGCCCTTGTATTAGCCATTGGTATGTTGGTTGATGATGCGATAGTGGTTACCGAAAACATCGAAAACAAATTGGAAAATGATCCGAATATGACGCCAAAGGATGCTTCAGTTAAGGCCATGAAAGAAATTTCAGGGGCGCTTATTGGAACAACCGTTGTCATATGGGCAGTGTTTATTCCGATTACATTCTTTGAAGGTTCAACAGGCGTAATATATCGACAATTTGCGGTGACGATTTCCGTAGCGATGGGCTTTTCACTTTTTATCGCGCTGACTCTCTCCCCATCGTTGTGCGCCATCGTTCTAAAACAAGGTAAAACAGAAAAGAAAACAGGATTTTTTGGCTTGTTCAATCGGGGCTTTAAAAAATTGAAGGGCGGACATGAAAACTTATTAGTGAAGTTATTGGCAAGTCGAATTGTCTTACCGTTAGTTTTCTTAGCGATGATTGCGGTTACTGTTGGTGTATTTGTTAAAATACCCACTTCGTTTTTGCCAGATGAGGATCAGGGACGCATGTTCACCCTCGTTAGTGGGCCTGTAAGTTCAACGCTGCAACAAACCGTTGAGAAAAACAAGCAAATCGAGGACTTCTATTTAGACCAGACAAACGGTGCGGTTGAAGGAATATTCACTGCCGCTGGTTTCAGCTTTTCTGGTAACAGTCAAAACGTAGGTATCGGTTTTATCAAAATGAAACCTTGGGCGCAGCGCGGAGAAAGTCAAAGCGTATTCCAGATCAGCGAACAAGCTGGCAAGGCATTGTCAACTGTGCCAGACGCCATGATCATTCCAATTGTGCCGCCGGCAGTAGCAGCGCTAGGAAACTCAAGTGGTTTTGAATTTCAACTAGTCGATCGGGCAGGTTTGGGACAAGCCGCCCTTAATGATGCAATGCAACAATTCATTGGAGAGGCAAATGAAAGCGGTCTACTCAATAGGGTTCGTTTCAACGGACTGCCGCCTAGTCCACAATATGATATTGATATCGATTCAGGGAAAGCGCAAGCACTCGGTGTGCCAATTGCAACAATTAATCAAACTTTAAGCACCGCTCTGGGTGGTTCTTATATCAACGATTTCATAGAAAACGGCCGCATAAAGAAAGTATACGCGCAAGCAGACGCTGAGTATCGGATGTTGCCAACTGATATAGAACGATGGCACGTGCGCAATGCATCGGGTGGAATGGTGCCACTGTCAACGTTTGGATCAGGTGAATGGACATACGGCCCATCCAAGCTAACGCGGTTCAATGGGAAATCATCCCGTGAAGTTCAAGGTGAAGCAGCAAAAGGCATCAGTTCAGGTGAGGCTCTCAATCAGGTCTCAAAATTGGTTGGAAATTTGCCAGAAGGAATTGGTTTACAGTGGACCGGACTATCGTATGAAGAGAAACAATCGGGTGGCCAGGCATGGATAGTTTATATGATTTCAATAATAGCTGTGTTTCTTGCATTGGCGGCTTTATATGAGAGCTGGACAATTCCTTTGGCGATTATGTTAACCGTGCCACTGGGTATATTTGGTGCGGTTATAGCAACGTGGGGAGCAGGACAAGCTAATGATGTGTATTTTCAGGTAGGTTTATTAATGACGATTGCTTTAGCTGCCAAAAATGCAATTTTGATTATTGAGTTTGCAAAAACTAACCTTGAGGAAGGCATGAGTGTTTATGATTCTGCGGTAACTGCCGCAAAGCAGAGACTTCGCCCTATTTTGATGACGTCATTGACATTTATTTTGGGCGTTATGCCGTTGGCATTTGCTTCGGGGCCTGGCTCGGGTGCACAGAATGCAATATCAATTGGCGTACTGGGTGGCATAACTGCCACGACAGTTTTTGTTTTATTCTTTGCGCCGTTCTTCTTTATATGGGTCATGCGCCTATTTAAGACTGAAGAGCTAAAAAGTGACAGTCAAAGTTAGGGCAAAAATTAAATTGTAATTAACTTATGTAATTGCAAAACATTATTTAAAAAAATATAGAGGTGAATCACATGCTTTTTAATAATTCAAACATCACAGAGTCCCCTATTCGTCAAAAAATTCGCGAGTTCTATCGTATTGATGAAAGTGTTGCGGTAGAGCATATTTTACCCTTGGCAGAAGTTAACGATGATGCTGCAAGCAGGGCATGGGAAAAAGCCCGTAAAATGTCCCTGAAAATACGTAGAGATGAATCAGGAAACGGTGCGATAGATGCCTTACTGGCAGAATACACATTATCAAGTGAAGAAGGTGTGGTGTTGATGTGTTTAGCCGAAGCATTATTACGTGTACCAGATAAGCATACTCAAGATGCCCTAATCAGTGACAAAGTATCTAAAGGGCAGTGGAACAGTCATATAGGCAGCAGTGATTCACTGTTCGTTAATGCCTCATCTTGGGGGTTATTAGTTACCGGAACGATGGTTGACTATGCTGATGAACGCGAAAAAGATAGCTTTGGTTTATTGAAGAAGGTTATTGGTCGATTAGGTGAGCCTGTCATTCGTAAGGCAATGAACTACGCCATGCAAATTATGGGAGAGCAGTTTGTTATTGGCGAAACTATTCAAGATGCAACTGATCATGCTACCAAGAAAGAGCGGCAAGGCTTCGTATATTCTTACGACATGCTAGGTGAAGGTGCGCGAACCATGGTCGACGCTGAAAAGTATTTTAAAGCTTATCAAGTTGCCATAGATACCATTGGCGCAGTTGCTCGGGCGTCGGGTAAGAACGACCCTCGCAAAGTGCCTGGTATTTCAGTTAAGCTTTCTGCTATTCATCCTCGTTATGAATTTGCACAAAAAGAACGGGTAATGGCTGAAGCTGCTCCCAAACTTAAAGCACTTTGTTTGCAAGCCAAAAGCTACAATATTGGTTTAACTGTTGATGCGGAAGAATCTGAGCGGTTAGATATATCCCTTGATGTTATTGAGGCGGTATTTAGTGATGATGAGTTAGCAGGTTGGAATGGCTTTTCTATGGCCCTACAATCTTATCAAAAACGCGCCATTTTTATAGTTGACTGGTTACGTGAACTAACCATGCGTGTTGACCGAAAAATGATGGTGCGCTTAGTAAAAGGTGCTTATTGGGATACTCAGATTAAAAACAGCCAAAAGGGTGGTTATCCGCATTTTCCGGTATTCACTCGCAAGGCTTCTACTGATGTATCTTATCTCGCCTGTGCGAAAAAATTATTAGAATATAGAGATACTATTTTTCCACAGTTTGCTACGCATAATGCTTATACTGTCGCGACTATTCTTGAACTGGCGGGCAATGACAAAACAAGTTTTGAATTTCAATGTCTATATGGCATGGGGGGCTCGTTATATGATCAAGTTGTTACCAATGAAAATGTTCAATGTCGCGTCTACGCACCGGTTGGTCCTCATAAAGAGCTACTCGCCTATTTAGTTCGTCGTTTGTTAGAAAATGGCGCTAACTCTTCTTTTGTCAATGCCATTATTGATGAGTCACAACCGGTCGAATCTTTACTTCGCGATCCCGTTGAAAAAATGCGTCGCTTAAAAGACAAATATAACGGCCAGATAATCAAACCCATCGCGTTATACCATGATGAAAAAGGTGTCGGGCGAGATAATTCCAAGGGCCTAGATTTATCAGATATCAATACAGTAACCCCTTTAAAAACATCACTGGATGACTGGCTTGTGAATAACTTGTTCTCTGAAGATGATGTGCCAGAGGGGTCTGTCGCTATTAGAAACCCAGCAAAGCAGAGTGAAATTATTGGCTTTCAACGACATCACAGCAACGATGAAATGCTCGCGATGATCGAAACAGCTCAAAACGCATTTGCTTCATGGTCACAAACACCTGTATCTGAACGCGCGGCCTTATTATGCCGTGTTGCCGATGTTCTTGAACATCATATCGACGAGTTAATTGCCTTATGCATCAAAGAAGCAGGGAAAACGGCACAAGATGGTATTGATGAAGTCAAAGAGGCGGTTGATTTTTGTCGCTATTATGCACAACAAGCGATTGAACTTGCAGAAGATGATCGTTTAGAAGCCCGTGGTGTGGTGTTATGTATCAGCCCTTGGAACTTCCCGTTAGCTATATTTATAGGGCAAGTGACTGCTGCAATTGCTACTGGTAATACGGTGTTAGCTAAACCAGCCGAGCAAACAAGTTTAATTGCATTGCGCGCTATTGAACTAATGACATCTGTTGGATTACCACATGGCGTTGTACAAGCAGTTATTGCAAGGGGTAGTGATGTGGGTAGTGTTATTATTCCTAATGCACGTATTCAAGCGGTTATTTTTACTGGTTCTATTAAAACAGCGACTATAATTTCGCAAACATTGGCTGATAGAGGCGGCGATCAAGTGCCCTTTATTGCCGAGACGGGTGGACAAAACTGTATGTTAGTTGACTCTACCGCCCTGCCTGAACAAGTCGTTGATGATGTTATTTCTTCAGGATTTCAATCTGCAGGTCAACGTTGTTCCGCACTTCGAGTGTTATTTTTACAAGAAGATATTGCTGATAATGTTATTACAATGCTTAAAGGCGCATTAGCAGAATTGCATGTGGGTAACCCAGAAAATCTACGTACTGACGTAGGTCCTGTCATTGATCAAAAAGCGCTAGATTCACTCAATGCTCACAGTGACTATATGAAAACTCATGGTCAGCTATTATACCAATGCGATATTTCTGATGAGATAACAAATGAAATAGCAGATAACGACCATTTCTTTTTTGCGCCGCGACTTTATGAAATAGAGAATATTAGCGCGCTGAAGCAGGAAGTATTTGGCCCTTGTGTTCATATTGTTCGCTTTAAAGGCGATGAAATAGAAAAAGTCATTGATGATATTAACGGCACAGGTTTTGGCTTAACTATGGGTATCCATACCCGCATTGAACAGCGAGCCATAAAGTTGGCTAAGCTATCACGAGCAGGTAACGTGTATATAAATCGCAATATGATTGGCGCTATTGTGGGTGTGCAACCTTTTGGTGGCCGTGGTCTTTCAGGTACAGGACCAAAAGCAGGTGGACCATATTATTTAACGCGTTTAGTTAAAGAAATAACAACACCCGGTGCCAAGGAACTCAATTTATTACCACAGCAAACTGAAGCCTCAAACAGCGATGCGGAAGCGGTATTATTTATGGACAGAGCTAGTGCAGCAGAAAAAATCTGGCGCTTGAGCCCGTTAAATAACCGTATATCTTGCGTTAGCCAAGTATTAGCAAAAATAGCTCATATCGATATCATTGATAATTTAGCAGACGATTTAAAGCATACTTTAGAAGCGGCGGGCTCGCAATTAATTGATATTAAAAAACACTTAAAGGAACCAACCGTTTTACCGGGTCCAACGGGCGAGTCTAATACTCTGTATTTAGAAAATCGTGGCAACATCATCTGTCTTGCTGACGAAAACGTTAGTTTTCACTTTTGGTTAATTTCTGTTGTAACGGCTCTGGCAACCGGTAATACCGTGATCTCGGTTGTTTCTGATTTGTTTTATGATGAAGCAATAGCTTTTAGAGATGAACTTATTGAAACAGGGGAAGATGAGAATATTTTTCAAATTGCCCGGTTATGCCATTTAACAGCGTTGCTGGCACAGCCTGGATTATCAGGTGTTGTTATTGATAGTCATTGCGACCGTAAACATTATATCAGTGAGAAATTAGCAGAACGTCAAGGTGCAATTTTACCGGTGATCAGTTCAAAATATTTTGATAGTTTGATTCAACGATTATTAACAGAAAAAGCTATCAGTATTAATACCACAGCTACTGGTGGTAATACGTCACTCATGACCTTAGATGAAGAAGATTAAGGATAAAGGAGCGGTTCGTTTTGGATACTAACATTCTCAGCGAAGTCGTCGCGTCTACATCCTGCGTTTTTTTCAGATAACTAATTATCAAATTTTTAGGGAACCATTAATGAGTTTTAAGCTTTTATCGGCCAACAAGTTAGCACTTAGCTTAGCGGTTACCATCGCACTTAGCACTCCTTACTCGCAGGCTAATGTTGCAGAGAAAGGTAAACAAGCAGAAGAAAATATTGAAGTAATTTCAGTGACTGGTACGCGCCGTAATCTGCGCAGTATTGCAGAAAGTACAGTACCTGTTGATATCATTACTAGTGCCGATATGGCCAGCACAGGCCAGCTTGAAATCAGCCAAGTACTTGCCAACCAAATACCCAGCTTTAACTACCCCAGCGCGACGATTGCTGACGGCACTGACCATGCCCGCCCAGCTGTTTTACGGGGTTTAGCGCCAGATCATACCTTGGTGCTTATTAATGGTAAACGCCGCCATTCAGGTGCGCTTTTGAATCTTGGGGGTGTGGTTGGTCGTGGTTCGACTTCGGTTGACTTAAACATGATCCCCACCTCAGCGATTAAGCGTGTGGAAGTGCTACGTGACGGTGCCGCCGCGCAGTATGGTTCTGACGCGATTGCCGGTGTAATTAATATTGTATTAAAAGATGCCGCCGAAGGTGGAAGCATTAGTGTGACTTATGGTAAATATGACAGCCAAATGGCCGGCGCACCCAACTTAGAAGGCGCCTACGCAGATACAAACGGTGACCTAGCCTTTAATGTAGGCGGTGATCGTGAAGTAAACGATGGTAGCACGCGAACTATTAGTGCTAATTCTGGTTTCTCGCTTGCTGATAAAGGCTTCGTAAATGTATCAATTGAGTATCGTGATAACGACGCAACTCAACGTTCTGGCTTTGATCCTCGCGAACAATACAACCGCTTAGACAACGGCAGCTTGGACCCACGAGAATTCACCTTTTCTCGCTATAATCATCGTTTTGGCAAAGCCGGCTTAGAAGACTACGCACTTTTTTACAATCTGGGCTACGATTTAGACGATGGCCTGAACCTGTATTCTTTTGGTAGCTATTCAAAACGTGAGGGCAACTCAGCTGGTTTTTATCGCCGCGCAAAAGACAGCCGTAACGTAGAGTCGCTTTATCCAAACGGTTTCTTACCGCAAATTGAAACCGACGTAGTGGATTATTCATTAGCGCTAGGTTTAGAAGGTGAAACCGATGACTGGACGTGGGATGTAAGCACTAACTATGGCCGAAACGATTTTGCCTTTGGCGTAGTTAATAGTTTAAACACATCACTAGGTGATAGCAGTCAAACTGAATTTGATAACGGTGCCTTGGTTTATGACCAATGGATAGTGGACGCGGACGCAAATACAGGCTTAGATTTAGGCCTACCCGACGACGTATTTTTTACCATTGGTGCTGAGTACCGTCGTGAAAGTTACAAAATTGAACAAGGCGAAGAAGCCTCTTATATCACCGCTGTAGATGCTAACGGTAATCCCGTTTCGGCCGGAGGTGCACAGGTGCTTTCAGGATTTGGGCCAGAAAGTGTAACGGATAAAAGTCGACATAATATTTCCGTATTTGCTGAATTTGACGCGTACTTTACTGAAAATTGGAATGTTGTTTTTGCAAGTCGCTACGAAGATTATAGCGACTTTGGAGACACGTTTAATTCAAAATTGGCAACGCGTTACAGCATTACCGATAACCTATCACTTCGCGGTGCTATTAGCACAGGTTTCCGCGCGCCCTCGCTGGCGCAAACCTCCTATCGTCAAATTTCAACGGTACTTGAAAATAACCAACCGTTTGAAGTCGGTTTGTTCCCGACCGATGCGCCTTCAGCAAAAGCACTGGGTGCTAAAAAATTAGACGCAGAAGACTCGGTAAACATCACTGCGGGCTTTATCTACACTCAAGATAGTTTTAGTTTGACAGTTGATGCATATCGTATTGATATTGATGACCGTGTTGTGTTATCTGAAAATTTAACGGGCCCAGCCGTACAGCAAATTTTAGCAAATGCTGGCGAGTTAAATACTGAAAGTGTGCGTTACTTTACCAATGCTATTGATTCACGCACCCAAGGTGTCGATATCGTTGCTACCTATTCACTTGCGCTAAATAATCTGGGCGATGTGCGCTTAAACGCGGCTGCTAACTTCAACGATACCGAAGTAACGCATATCGACGACAACCCGGCGCAACTTAACTCACTAGGTGATGAATACGTGGTATTTGCACGTCGTGAAGTGGGTCGTTTTGAAGAAGGCACACCTGATAGCAAATGGAACTTATCTGCTGTTTGGAGCGTTAACCAATGGCAAACCACATTGCGCACGACTCGTTATGGTGAAGTTGCTGATATTTCAACAACCGCTGCTCGTGATGAATATCTAAATGCGAAGTGGATAACCGACCTAGAAATAGCATACCAAGCAGACAAACACTGGCAGTTTGCTGTAGGTGCAAATAATCTGTTTGACCAATATCCGCAGGCAACTGTAGACAACATTGGATATTCAAACTTTAGCCAAATATTCCCATATACAGCCTATTCGCCATACAGCTTAGATGGCCGTTTTCTATATGGTAATATTACCTATGGTTTTTAATCTATTATTTACGTAATTAAGCACATTAAAAAGGCTTTATATACAAACCAAAACATTGTAAGGACTTTTTTGCCAATATTAGAGTTTGAGAGTTTACATTCAGTCTTTATGTACCATACTGATGTTGTCTTAAATTTTTAAGAGACTATGGAGTTATTATGAACACAACAGGATATGCAGCAAAAAGCCAAGACTCTCAACTCACTGAGTTTTCTTTCGAGCGCCGCGATTTACGAGACAACGATGTAGAAATTGAAATTCTTTACTGCGGTGTGTGCCATACAGATTTGCACGCTGTACGAAACGATTGGGGCGGAAGCAAATATCCTCTAGTACCTGGACACGAAATTGTAGGTAAAGTAATGTCGGTAGGTAGCGACGTTACAAAATATCAGCAGGGCGATACAGTCGCTGTTGGTTGCATGGTGGACTCATGCAAAAGCTGTGACCAATGCGATAATAACGAAGAACAACTGTGTCGCAAAGGTATGGTTGGGACCTACGGGGGTAAAGACAGAATAAGTGGAGAAATGACCCAAGGCGGTTATTCAAAACATGTTGTTGTGCGTGAAGAGTTTGTACTCTCTGTTCCTGAGAGCCTAGAGCTATCGCGCGTTGCACCACTCTTATGTGCGGGTATTACTACGTATTCGCCACTACACAAATGGGGCGTTAAAGAAGGTAGCCGTGTCGCAGTTGTTGGCTTAGGCGGACTTGGCCATATGGCAGTTAAAAATGCTGTCGCTATGGGAGCAACCGTCACCGTCATTGGCCGCAGTGAGTCTAAAAAAGATGATGCGATTAACCTAGGCGCACAGCATTACCTAGTGTCAACAAACGATGATGAAATGAAAGGTTCGAAGTCTGCATTTGATATAATCATTGATACGGTGCCTGTAAAACATGATTTATCAATTTATACACCATTACTCGATATAGATGGCACGCTTGTTATTGTTGGTCAAGTAGGCCCAGTTGACGAAGTTAACACTGTGCCATTATTAATGGGTCGTCGCCGTATTGCGGGCTCATTAATTGGTGGTATTAAAGAAACACAGCAAATGCTTGAGTTTTGTGGTGAAAACAACGTATTACCAGAATGTGAAATGATCAATATTGACGAAATTAATACAGCGTATGAGCGAATGGAACGTTCTGATGTTCGCTATCGTTTTGTTATTGATATGGCGTCGCTAAGCGCATAGTTATTTAATTAGTAATTGATAGCTAAAACCAGTACTGCTAGCAGTGCTGGTTTTTTTATTCGCAAGTGTGCGTTAAGTTTAATTGAGCAAAGGTTAACTGATCGAGCCAAAATAGTCGTTAGCTCAGTTGATTTAGACTATAAATTTGCTACACAATCCAAAAAAATTGCTTAAAATAGAACGATTTTGGATAACCTCTTTTTATTCTATTCCACATCCAAACCAACAACTGCGAGCACATTGCGGTCGTTAGCAGCGTTAGGTTATAGCGATATCCACTATTGGTCACCTCAAACAAAGAAAAATACCACCAAAATCCGGCCACAACCCTAGTCTAGCCCTCAATTTGCGGTAAATGAACACTTAAGTAACTATTCTCCAAATCTGTCATATAACAATAAAATGCTTATTTTATATATATAGTTAATCTAACAATAATACTGTACGTTGGTGGAAATAAGGCTCATTGAACAAGTTAATCGCCTTTAAATTAATGGTAAGAAGAATAATGATGAAATTCACACTAATACTTGCTAGTTTGCTTTCGAGAACAAGGATATTTGATATGCAACATACAAACAGAAGAAAGGTCATCGCGAGATCCATTCCGCTGCTTACGATTGTGTTTTTCACCTCAGCTTGTACAATTTTTGATGATAATGCTAGGCAAGACGCCCAAAGCCAATTAGTTTGCATAACACCGCTTGACCCCACCGGAGAATTTCCGTGTCGCTTTGATGAGCACAACGACGGACATATGCACGAAGAATATTATCAACAACTTCTTCCGATCCATCAACGAGATGATGTAATGAAACAAAGGGTTGAAGACGAAAACAGAAAACATTAATGCTTCCCGTAAACTAATGTAACGCTTCTAAAGTCGAGTTGTAAAACAGCTTAAAATGATATCGCCCCCTAAAAAAACAAAAACGTTGAAATTATAAAATGATGAAAATGTTAATTATGAGGAATGTCTGCCTAATTCCTGGTAATTTTAACTAGCTATTATTTGCCGCTTAACGTGGCATTAACGACCGTCCGCTTTTGAACCGCCCATATATCAAAACGAAAACTCATTACGACCGCTATGGTGGGGAAGCAGATCATCAAAATCCCTTTTTTCGAGCCACCTCCATGACCCCGATTAGCACATGGCCGACGGATAGAGGAAGTTGATATTGAAGAGTTTTAGCAGCAATATAATTCTTCGTTCGTATGTCTGCAATTGTCGGATCTGCTACTATAAGGAATACCAACCATTGACTACGAC
>Ga0307488_10001190_pt1 | contig 21734 bp, 21 predicted proteins | sample SB02metaG_FD_202248 | JGI IMG/M metagenome (GOLD analysis project Ga0307488, IMG submission 202248) | Sea-ice brine microbial communities from Beaufort Sea near Barrow, Alaska, United States - SB 0.2 | ecosystem: Environmental > Aquatic > Marine > Coastal | place: USA: Alaska | collected... | reverse complement strand
TATGTACACGGCCTTCGGTGCCAAATGCTTCTTCTTGCACTTTAGGATCCTGTGTTCCCCACCATGCAATAGTGCTGTCATTTACACTACGATCTTGCGAATCAATATCAAGTTTGTAATAAAACTCACTGTGCGGCTCGGCATCCGACGTTGGATCAAACTTGACACCGCCGACAGTAAGTACAGTTGCACCAGGTTTAACATCTAGTGTTTCTAAGTCAATCATTGCGTGTATTGGCATGTTATTATTCCTTAACGATCTTTATTATATGCTGCTACTCGCTCTGCACGAGTATTGCCACGGTCTAATACCCAAGGATCGATGTTTAGTTTATTTGCCATTTCTTGTGCTGCTTCAAGTGTACGACATGTACTAATTACTTCTGATTTGGCTATTAGCACTTTATATACTTTGCGCCCTTGGCGATCAATTTGCTCTGCTACTGTATAGTCGTTACGCACTTTAGCCATTAAAAAACTCCTTGTTTGTTATAAACTATATTAGCATACAACAACCAAGGAGTCAAGTAGTTTTTAAATTATTTAATTAATAAACTGTACTAGTTCTGGTGCTTTCCAGCCTTCTGGCTTTAGTACCTTACCATCTTCACGCTTGCGTACTTTGCCTGTTTCTGCATCAATCTTGGCAAAGTTAGTTCGCATAACTTCGTTCCACGCTGCTTCGCCATCCCAACCTGCGGCTCTAATAGCACCAATAGTGACAACCAGAATGTCTACAAGTGCATCAAGTTGTTCTACTTTGTCGTCAGCATCGATTGCTTCGTGCAGTTCAGTATGCTCTTCGTCTATTAGATCTAGATACATAGCATAGTTTTCAGGGCTTGCTGGTTGGTCACACGCTGTGCCAAATTTGTTTACGTCTTCAAATGGGTTTGTCATTAATCAATCCCCATCATTGCATCTTCAGGCTTTTTATTTGAGTATCCTATGATACTTTTTTCTTCGACCATGCGCAATTCAAGTTCGCCTTCACCTGTTTCTTCGTCCATCATTACACTACGAGTCCATCGACCGTGTTCAACTAATACCCAATCGCCTACTGTATATTCTTCTTTATTATCAGGGCCTTTGGAATGCACTTGTCCCCAACGTGGATAGATTCCTCTTGATTTTGCGTTATCATCTGTAAGGATAATTCCACCTTTAGTTGTTTGTTCACCAAAATGCATATTTTTTACAATTACATTATTTTTAATTGGTGAAAGTTTGCCTTTTATTGTGCTAAGTGTTAAAGCCATTTATACCTCATTTTGCTTTTCTAATAAAATTACCATCGTCGTCTTCTTCCCACTCTGCTAATTCAGTTGCAGTTGGTGTTGGTGTTGTAACTTCTTGATCTACTTTTGCGTCTTTTCGTTTAACAACATTCTCGGATTTCATGCCATTGCTATTTTCGTAATAATCACGCATAACATCTTCACGCTTGCGAACAATCTGACCACCAGGTCCTAATTCGTCGCCTCGCGCATTTACTCTAGCATTACCTACCGCAGGTGTCAACTCATTTCTACTAATCAGCAAATCAAGGTCCACTTGCTTACCGTTAGCAGTTCTATAGATCTTACGACCTGATGCTTTTTGAACCATTGCTTTCTCCTTATTATATTTACTTATCACCAATGGTGGCAGTACATTGCCAGTATCGGCTTTTTCTATCCCAATGATATGCTTTATTGTACCACATATTATCAGGATTGTCTTTGTCTGCATGATCAATAATAATAGTTGAACTATTTAGACCAAGCATGTCTTGTGCAATTTCTTGTTGAACTGTTGTTGTTATAGGATATTGCAAGTCTTTTACTCTGCACATTAGTAAATTAAGACGTACAATATCTTTTATTTTATGTTCCGCTATTGTTGTTTTGTCGAGCATAAAGTTAATCAATTCGTGCTCTAGTTTTTGCATGTTGTCATGCATCACTATACTACTTGCACCTTTATACTCCCAATATATATCCCAATCCCCGCGGGCCTTACGACCCCAGAATTTTCCATTATGGAACGTATCATATAAATGTTGTTTTGTTTCTTGATACTCTTTGTATAATAGTGTATCAGGATTTTCTTCAATCCATTCCAACATTAACTCAAACAAATCAACTTCATCAATACCCTGTTTGCGCATATACTTTGCTAGATAATGGCCCCAACCGTAATAGTACATAAGAATACTAATCCAACTAAACATATGTCCACGTAGAACAGTATCCCAATCGGCTGTACGTGTGCTGTAAACTGCATCAGTGTATTCTACAATATAATTTTCTAAATCGTCAGCACTTAGATAATATGTATCCAGCGGCACAGTTTTTGTAGTTATGCCGTATTGTTCTTTGTACTTTGGATCGCCCATGGTAGCATTAAATGTAATAACAAGCGGATGTATCATTAGGAAACTGTCTTGACCTAAATCAATCAATCGTTGCACACCATCTTTTAAACTATCATATGTTTCTTCAGGCATGGGCCAAATAAGTTCGCTGTATGTCGGAATACCTTCGGCTTTGTATTTTTCTAAATATTCTCTAACTTGTTCTTCATTGATGTTAAAACGTTCGCTTGCAGTCAGCGTTGCATCATTAAAACTTTGCATAGCAAATGTAACACCTTTAAATATGTTCATGCCGCCAGCTTTGTTTAACATTGCAATATCAAAATTTCTATCTACATTGTTTTTAGCCCAAGTTGCATCCCACCACATAGGATAGCCGTACTTGGCTTTGATGTCAATAACATATTGTGTAATCTCAACATCACGCTGTAGTAATCCCCAATTGCTATCACACACACTTACATACTCAATGCGATTCTTGCCCATCCATTCAATTTCTGCTTTAACACGATCAATGTCAAACAGTGTAAGTTTGTTCCAATAGCTATCTCCAATATCGCAAAATGCACAATGATACGGGCATCCACGCAATGTTTCAAACGTAACCTGCCACATGGTATCTTTTGGATACTTTGCCATGATAGGTTCGTAGAAGCCTTCTAGTATAGGGCTTGGGATATCGCTGATATCTTTTACTCGTTGTGCCATCTTGGGCATGTGCGTTGCTGTTTGTACGTGTGCAATGTTGTTGTAGTCGCCTATTGGTCTAGCTAATAGTTCTTTAAATGCACGTTCGCCTTCGCCGTGTATTGCTACATCAAACATAGGATAGTCATCAAAGAAATTTGGATCACGTTTGTGTATTTGTGGGCCGCCAACTACAACTATGCACTCAGGAAACTTCTGTTTAATGCATTTTGCTAATTGTTGATTGTACTCCCAATTCCATACATAACTGCTCATTGCAACTAATTTAGGATTTTCCATACTTGCAACATAGTCAGCAGGAATAATTTTTTCGATCAATGTATCTTTAAGTGTCCAGTTGTCATTCTTAGCATACAACCACTGATAAGCAATAGCCAAAGGTAAAAACTTATTTGGACCGTATGCATCAACAACTTGAACAAGATATATATTCATCGTAAAAACTCTCGCCAATCTAAATCGTATTTTATACTATCAATTCTGTGAACACCTATTAAGTATAGCACATAACTTGCTACACTACTACCTCTACCTACACCCCAAACGATATTATTTTCACGCATAAAGTCTACAAGATAGATCATATACTGTAATAACGGAAACATACCACGTTCGTGAAACGCTGTTAGTTCTTGAGATGTTCTATCCCAATCTTTTGTATGAAGTATTGGATCAGCCCGAGTTGCGTTCTTTATCTTCATTAGTTTACGAAGACACCAATCGTCTACATCAAGTCTTTTGTATTCATCAGGCATAAACCATTCCGATTGTAACGCACCGTCAAAGGTCTTTTGATCTACATCTAATGCAATATATTTTGTAAGTTCGGGGAGGTATTGTTCACGCATTGCTGCGTTAAACTTTTCTATATCATCTGAAGGATCACATAATACTACGTGACACTTGTCAACATGGCCACTATAGATCATATCAACTAAGTCTTTGTTTGTAAATTTTGGAATACCAAGTTTGTCTGTTTTCATTAGCATACAGTTATTTTAACTGATATTTATTAAACTGTCAAGTCCATTATCTCTAGAATCTTGCAAATCTTTTGCTCTTTGTGTAGCACGGCGTTCTTCTAGTTCCATTTTAAGAGTATCTAAGCTAAGAATAACCTGGTGTCTTACATCCTCGTTGTGTGTAACAAAATATACTCTGTTGAGCTTTTGTATTTTTTCTTCTAATTGCGCATCAGAAAACTGTTTTAAGTTAAGCATACCTGGATGCATTAAGAGAACTCACCTACATAGTGTGCATATATAGTATTACCGCCAGTATAGCTAAACACGTCAACAATAATACTAACAGCCTTTGGAATCGCTATCACACCAGATGTAAAAGGTGAGCCGCTGTCAACCAAAACGCCGCTGCCTGCACCAATTGTTACCTGTGTGCCGTCACCAGCGCCAAAATCACCCGACGTATGAGTACTACTTAATATTAATCTCATACTTGCATATCTGTTAGCTGGAAAGTTAGTTGGCAAAATTTCTAACACACTAGTAAGTGCTTGAATATCATACACTCCGGCCTCTGCAAAGCTAATATTAACAGAAGTCTGTGCAGGATCTACTCCGTTTGCAGGAACACCAGTTGCATAAGATGTATTAATAGTTTCGGTTACTGCAATCAATGACGCATCTTGTATTACATTACCATTAAAATCATTTGTTCCATCAACACGGGCAACACCCGCTTGTAATGCAGTAATTTCTGTACTAGCACTATCTAAGTTTGTTTTAATATTTGCAAAGTTATCGCGAAACCCCTGGCTATCGTTATCGACGCCTGCTATTGGATAAAGTTCATCTATTCCTGTTGTATCAATATTACTTGCCATTTATCTATTTTCCTTTGTTACTACTATTTATCGACGATCATGCATTATAGATATAATTCGCGAATAAAATATATTGCTCTTGATTATTTTCAGTTGTTGCATCTACTATATATCTATCAATATCGTAATTAATCTTTTTAAAATCAAACGTAGAAGTTTTAATATAATTGTTGATGTTGTTTTTTGTAGTTTCGCCGTATCCAGGTTTTACATAAACTAACGGGATTGCAAACACATATCCTAATTCTTTTAAACTTGGAAGCTGTGCAGTTTGCATCCATAGAGGTAAAAACTCTTTACTTTTTTCACCTACTTCATTTATATTATCTCGCATGTTATCGATGTTACTAATATAGTGTCTACGGTTTTGCCCGTCACTTACGGTAACACTACTGTTATCAGTTTTGAGAGTTGTGTTATCTGGTCTAAAACGCCATGTTTCCTCTAGTCCGTCATTTGCCGATTCTTGGGTAAACTGTATATTAAACAAGGTTCCAAACTCATTTACAATTGGAACACTAAGCAAGGTTGACAACAATACAACAAACCCATTTCTTTTTTGCACTCCAATTGAGTTACTTAAAATATTAAGTCTATAAGTAGTATTGTTTTTTCTTATAATATCCAAGAAGGTGCCGCTTACGCCGCCGCCGTAGGCATCATCAATTGATTCAATTTCTATACTATCAACTGTAATATCTTTACCTCTGTTGGTTGATAAAAAGTTTGTTCTTGTTTTGTTAGCTGTTGGATTTGCAGGATCTATTAATTCTACATAAACAACTTCGTATACAACATCTGTAGTACCTGGAAGTTTTGCTTGTGCTGTTTTTACTGTACCAAAATTGTAACTTTTTCTTCTATGATTTTGAGCTGTTGCTGCCACATAATCTTCTATGTCTTTTGTTTCAATGCCTGCAAATACTAAACTTTTTAATTCTTTTTGTATACCAAACTCAGGATCGCTTGGACGGTAAAGATTTTTTGAATCAAAAATACTTGCATTGTTAGTAAAACTACTTAATAGTGTTCTTTGATTGCTTGGCAAGAATGGTTTCATATAAAGATTGCTGTAGCTTAACGTATCAGAACTGTCAATTGTAATCTTAAATTTTCTAGTTACTGAACTATAAACATATCTATCTTTTGCAAGAACTGTAAATTCAAACACACGGTCAAAACTAGTGCCAATGCCATCAAACGTTGTGGCGTTGTTATCAAATTTTGTAATGCCCGGCGCTGCAACAGTTCCAACGCTTGGTGTTTTACCGACAATTTCGCCATTTTCTTTTAATGCCATTCCAAACGGTAGGTTTCCACTTACTAGTGTATACTTTACATTTCCAGATGTTAATGTTGTATTTGCTACAACTTTAAATACACTGTTTCGATTTGATTTAATAGTACCCAAATCAGAATCTGTTTTCCATGTAATAACACTTTCGACTTCGCCAATTATTTGTAAGTTAAATGTTCTTAGAGATTCTGCAAGATCTGTTTCTAAAACTGAAAATGTTTCAGAAAAGAAGCCGCCTCGGAATGCTGCCCATGAAATAACAAACCCAGCATTGTATGCTCGTGCCAAGTTTTTATCTAATAACAGTCTATCAAAGGTTGCCAAACTTGCAACTTTAATTGTAGAACTATCGTCAGTGTGGAAAATATTTGACATAAAACTTCTGTTATTAGTATTAGCAGTGCCAGCAACATATATTGTAACCTTTGTTACACCAATACCGTCTGACACTGATGTTACATATGCTATTCTATTAGTAATTTCATTTAAGTATCTTCTAATACTTTGATCAAACGAAACTTCAAAATCGGTTATATCTGTTTTTAATTCTACGTATTGTCCTGGTGTTCCGGCAGTTACTTCGTATTTGTTGTAAGGGTGTACGTCTTTTATTGTATATATTTCCGAACTACTGTAACGTAATTCTTTCCCACTATAAGAAAGTTTATCACCATCGGGTAACGTGTTTACAAAAAAGTAATCAAGTCCACTGTTTACAGGCTCTGCTACAGTCAAAGGAGTAATAGAATATATTGAAGATATATTTTTATCAAAGGTAACAGTATCAAATTCAGTATTTGATCCGTCAACACTTATTACCTTGTAGTTTCTACCTTCAATTTCGAGTTCTTGTCCTACTAGATCATTTAAATCGTCAATTCCATCCTGTAAGCCAAGCGGCAATTTTCCAATAGTTAATGTATCCGACCCTGCTAGTTGATCATACAGATATGTTCCAAATACTGTAACTAAGCCAGTATCTTCGTCATATCTAAATGCACCGACTGTAAACTTATAATCACGTGTGATTGTAGGCTGATATGGAATAATTCCTGCAAGCTCACCAATATCTGGATCAAGACTTAACCCTGTAGGGAAAACACTTTGTGATTCAGATTCGATAACTTCCCACTCAGATGGTTGTATTGGATCAGGCAAAAACGATTCATTTAAACTTTCAGGACCTCTATTACTTTTTGGAAAGTTGGGTAATACTCCGCTTAGATCATAAAACCCGTTTGTTATAATTTCGCCTGTAGTTTTTAATTTATAAGTTCCTGGATTTGTTGTTTTAGCAATATATTTTATCGATCCACTAACACCAGGTTGTTTAAGAGTATCTAAAAATATAGTCTGATAATTATTTGCTCTACGAACACCTAAGTCATTTGGCGTAATCCAAATTGGATTTCTTAGATACGTAAAGTCTGCTGTAAACACTCCGGTGCCGGCAGCCATAATTGTGTTGTCAGCTCTAGCAAATTCATCACTTACAACATAAATTTCAAATGTTCTTTTTGTAAAACTTGTATCGTCTGCAACTGTTACTGTAAATGCATATCGTCTGTTTAGTTTTCTTGGCGGCCTTGATAAATCTATGTTATTAAATTCAACTTCGCCATAGTACAAACTATTTACATTATCGCCTGAATCTACTCCCCAGTCATAAACGTTCATTCCAAAATTGCCAGCATCATAACCTAACTTAATTTGATTAATATCTAATGCACGTAGCGGATCTACAACTCCTGTTATCTTTCCTGTCTTACTTAAAGTTATACCGGGAGGTAGTTCGCCATCGCCATCACCGATATAATATTCTAGTGTTTGCCCTGTTGTCAAATCTTCGTCTGCTGCTAATAATTGAAAATCAATTGGACTGCTGTCTAATATAAAATAAACATTATTTGGACCAATGCCTAAACTACCTGCAGGTGTTGTCCACACTGGTGCGTCTGCGCCCTCAATAACAGTTACAAAAGTTCTATCCTTTATGCCGTCATCAGTTTTTGCTCGTATTACAAATTTATAAGTTGTAGCTTTTGAAACATTTAACGGACTGCCGATAATCTTATTATTAACTATTCTTAAACCGCCTGGTAGTGTGCCGCTTATTAACGAAGTAGTAACACCGTTTGTGTCTTCTAACGGTAGAGAAATCTCTACATAAACACGTTCGTTAAGTGTTCCTAAACTGTAGTTATTTGCTACTGTCCAGTTTGGTAACGCCATCTAAATCCCCTTAAGATGTAATAATTGTACCAGCATCAATATTGCCAGCTGCCGGATTGGTAAATGTACCTAAGTTAACTGGCGTTGTTCCCATAACAAATTGTAATTGTCCTTCAAAAACTGAACTAATAGTACCAAAGTCAAATGTTAGAAATCTTCCTAAATTATTGGTGTAATTGATATTGTTGATGTTGGTTGGTCTTAAGTTATTAACTATTGCATCGCCTGTAACTGACAATGTTCCGCCTAGTACACTTGTAGCTTGCAAATTATTTACTGCTGTAATATTTTGATTATTGCCATCGAGTGAAGCAGCTAGTTGCGGAGTTGCATCATTTGCTAGAGCACTATCAATAACAATTGTAGGATTTGGACTTGCGCCGTTGTCGGCACTGATAGTAACACCATCGCCGCCATATAATTCCCAAGGCTGTCCGTTGCCGACTGTAATACTTCCTTGATCAGTGGTAATTATTGTTTGTTGATCCGGAACAGTTCCGTCAATTACAATAGTATTATCTAATTCAGTAAGGGTAATATTAGTTCCGGCAACAATTCTTCTAAAGTTAAAAATATTTTCAACTTGCTCTTTAAAGACTCTAGCGCCTGAACTTCCTAAATTAACAGCAGTTTGTAAGGCAACTGCATCAAGTTCTTGAAAATTTTGATTTACTTTGATAAACGCTTCACGAAGATCGTCACCGGTTCCGTCGTTTGCTGCTCTACCTATATTAATTGTTTGTATTGCCATAATACCCTCCGTTGTAAGTATTTATCGAAACTTATACAACAGTTACAAACGCACCGTTTAAATAAACCATTAAATGTTCTTGACCGTCTGCTTCTGGATCCCATTGTGTGCCATCTGCAACTGCTAACATACCTGCATACACAGTTTCAATTGCCGGTTCTGGGCCATACGGAGTATGCAAAGATACCCAAGTTGGCGTCACCCCTGCAACACCAATACCGTAATCTGCAACATATACTTGTAATGTATTGTCGTCACCAACAAAAACTACATCACCAGTTTCACTTCCTGTTAGTGCATCTCGTTGTGCTCTGGTTATACTAGGGAATTGTGTTCTTGATCCTAATTCAATTCTAGTATTTCCTACCAACGCCAATGTGTCAGTTGCTGACGATAATTCAAATCTACCTTGACTCGAATATATAATTGGATCTGTTGAACTATTTGTAATTGCTCCAGAAATTCCTATAGTTTCGATATATAGATCTTTAAATGGAATTCCTGTAGTTCCTAAATCAACTGCTGGTGTAGTAGGAATACTGACTAGAGTTTTATTAATACCAATACTTGTTAACGAGTTAAGAGTAAGCACAGACGAGGAGCCTACATTAAGAGTAGATCCTACCTGTCCGTCTATTGATAACGTTCCTGATTGTGCTGTAAATTGTATATTGCCGGTCAAACTTAAACTTGCTCCGCCAATAACTCCTGACGATGTAATATCACCAACACCAATATTGCTAGTTGTAGTATTTCCTCTTCCTAAAACACTATCAAGTGTGTCAGCTTCAGCTGTTAGAAATCCAAGTGAATTGGTTGCTCCATTATAAGGAGTAAATCCTAATGCGTTTTCAACACCAGTTCCGTCAAAAATATAGCCAGCTGGATTGGTGTTGTTGTAAGGAGTAAATCCTAAACCTGCAACAACTTGGGCACTGCTAACTGAAAGTTGATTTTGTGCTGTAAACTGCATACCGTCTTCGCCAACAGCAACAGTTAGTACACCTCCAGCTTGACCAGTATACGAAGAAGGAACATCTTCTAATTGTGTAAATGCCGACAATGGCGTTGGCAATGTAATTGTTTGGAATGCAAAAAATCCAGCGCCATCTGTACTTAAAAACTGTCCAGCTGTCCCGTCGATAACATCAAACTGTGTGATCGAACTTGGTTTGTTTATCAAACTATTATAGTCGCCGTCGAATCCGCCTGATAGTAAATTATCAGCATCTGCTAATTGGTTAATATCTGATGGAATAATTGGCACATCAATAACATCATCGTAAACAACTTGTTCTAGTAACGGTAGTCCACCTAGTGTGTAGTTGCCTGCTTCTATTGTTCCTGTTGCAGTAATACTTGTAGTAGTTATAGCAGTAGCAGCCATATTAGTTGCATTTACAATTGATGCATTAACTGTGCCAGTTACGTTTACTGTACCACCAACAGTTATTCCGCCTGTGGTTGTAAGATTTGATAATCCTATAATGTTGTTTCCAGACAAATCTAAATTATCTGCATTTGGAAGTTCTTGCAATCTTCCGTTAGTTTCATCTAACACTAGTGGTATTCTGTTTGCCATCTTGATTTCCTATTGTTTTTAGTATTTATCAGGTATTATAGTGCTGCAATTCTTGTTTGAAAATCTTCAAAACTTGTACTTGCTGCTGCTACAGATTGTAAGGATGTTAAACTTATCATTGTAGTGTCTGCTGCATACAGCTCTGTAAAATTATCATTCACTTTGTCAAAGGCGGAGCGGATTGGATCGCCATCGCCTTTGTTTACACTTGTACCAATATTAACTATTTGTTGTGCCATTATACTCTCCCTACTACTACTTCAATGATTCCGTAGCCATCATCTGTTTTAGTTCCAACTGCTTTACCAATTACAGAACCCATTTTAGGATCGTTGTTTACAATAGCATATCCTTCTTTAGCTGCTGTTACTAACATGTCACCTTTGTTTACTTTGCCAAGCACTTTACATGGTACACGGCCTTGTAGTGCTATTCCAGTAACATGATCGCCTTTTAACTGACTGTTCATCAAGTGAGCAGGATTAGTAGTAACAACACCAGCAACTCTGCGATCGCCTTTTTGACTTGTTGTAGTAACTTCTTCATCGCCGCCAAATACTAGAACTGTTCCTGGTTCATATGCTGTATCACCTAAATAGTTTTCTGCAAGGTCAGCATATAATGCTTCGGTAGCAGTACCATTAAACACTGTTGCATAAACTGTACCCCATCTGTTTGAACTGCCGCCAATGTTTTGAGTTGCAGGTGTGCCACTGTTAGGAGTAATACTACCAGTGATATTCATTACTCCGTTGATGTCTGCACTTGCGGCTTGTATTTCGCCACTTATTGTAAGCTGGTTTGTACTTGGGTTATATGCTACTCCGGCATCGGTATACAATGATTCAAAACCTCGTGTACCATTGTTGCTGTCAACAAATGTTAAGAAATGTTCAGCTTCTGTAGCTATTGCACCTGTTTCAACAGTAGTAGCACGGTCACTTGTTCCGAAAAATCTCTGATTGCCGTCTAGTACACCAGCTGTTGCAGTACCGTTTTCCATTACTAGAACAGCACTTGCTCCTAACCCTGTATAAATATCACCTGTGATATCTGTTTCAAAGTTAGCAGTTAGTCCGATTGTGTACGTACCTGCGCCATCATATGCAACACTGATTTCGTTGCTTGTACCTGCTATTGTAACTGTGCCACCTAGTGCAATTGCACTGTTTGTGCCACCGCCATCAGCAAATGTAACAGTGCTGTTTACAAGTTTTCCATTTGCAATAGTGTTTGCTGCAATTTTAGCATTTACAATACCTAAGTCGGTTAATTCAACCCACCCGTTTGTTGATGTAAATTGCGTGTTATGGAAACTTACTAGGCCCAATTCGGCTTGTGTAATTCCGGTTGCGTTTTCTCTAGTAGTTGCCGCTTGCATTGCTAATTTACTTTGTGCAATAGCAGCACTAGCACCAACGTCAGAGTTGATAATTGATCCAGCAGTGATAGCAGAAGTAATACTGTTTGCACTGCTACGAGTTAGTGTAACATCGCCAGTTATAGTACCGTCTTCCCAAGTAGTGCCGTTGTAAATTAATATATCACTTGTTGCAAGGCTACCACTTATTGTAGTATCGGTTAGTTCTGCAAGTGTATCATAAAGTGCAACTTGTGCATCTACATAGTTTTTATTTGTTGCATCAGTGCCACTGCTTGGCGCAGCAACATCAACTATTTGATTTCCGCCTAGACGCAAATCTCCACGCATAGTTGTAACACCGCTGAGTGCCATAACACCGCCGGTTGATGGTGGTAAGATTTCTGCATCGCCAAGTGCTGCACCAAGTCTATCAAACCCTAAACGTCTGTTAATATAACCCTCAACTGCTGTTTCGACCGGCACACTGTCTGATTGTGCATTTGTAAATGTATCATCGGCTGAGAATTCGTTAACACGAACACCACGTTTGAATCCAATACCGTCAATGTTTGTAAGAACAAGGGCAGCGTTGAATGTAATTCTACCAGTACCTTGGTCAACTGTAAAGAATCTACCAACACGGAAGAAACCATCCTGGTCTGTACTTGCAAAGAAACAACGTCCTCTACTGCGTTCTTGTACCTGTGCTTTACTTGCTAATCCTTCACTGTCAATTGATTCTTCGGAGGTAACAGCTCTTTCAACTGGTGCACCTAAAATTCTATCAGGGTAGTTAGTAGTGTTGTAGCCACCAGTACCAATATCAAGGAAGTCGTGACTTGTAGCACGACATGTACTAATATTAACAGTGATGTTACCAGGTTCTCCCTCTTGCAAGCCAACTTGTATTGTATTATTTTGGCCAGCTGCACTATCAATTCTTGCTTCGATGCCTGATGCTTGTGGAGTTGTATTAATACTATATAGGTCACTCAACGATACAATACCAAATTCTATTCCGGTTCCATCTTCTTGGTCAGTTACTGCTGTATACCCGGTAACAATATGTACTTTACCATTCCATGTAAAGATCATATCACCATTGTTTAATCTTGCTATATCAGATGCACCTTTTGCCTGAATCGCAACGTGCTGGTCACCTGCGGTTGCACCCAATGTTGTGCCGCCTGTTAGACTGTATGATGCAATTACGTGATCTGAAAAGTCATTTCTCACTGTTAGATCAACGTAATCAAAGTTATCGTCAGTTGTCACACGAGTTTGTTCGCCAACAGTTTGTACTGCTCCGACAATAGTAGCTTCAAATGCCAATGTTCTGTATGTAACGCCTTCTTGCTCTTCAAAGATAAGAGCAGTACTTGGTCTTGTAACAACATCTGATGTTACACCATTTAACAACAAGTTTTGTTGTGATGTTAATACAGCAAGTGTACCAAAGTCAACGTTAAATGCCAATCCGGTAGTTTCTGTTGCAGCATCGCCGCCTGTTCCACTGGTAAAGTCTAAACGATAAACTCTACTATTAATTGTATTATTGGTACTGTCAACATCTGTAGCAACATAGCTTGTTGGAATTACAATATCAGTTTCGCTAACACTTACAACTTCATAAGGTTGGAATCTTACATCAGGATCGCTGTGGTGAATTTCAATTTGCGATCCATTCATTGGATATACTGTGCAATCATACACATAAGCAAATGCCTGCCCTTTGCCGCCTTTGGTAACTGCTGTTGTTATGTCATTTGGTGCACCAAAGTTGGTGCCGCCACCGGCTGTTGCAGATGTAATATCGTCAGTATCATTAAACGAAAATTCATAAAGTGTTTCATAATCTATAAAACGTTTAATAACGGTAATAGTGTTTCCGCCACTTTCGTAAGCAAACACAACCTTACCTAGTGCTTCGTTTGCTGTAATACTACTTACTTGATATAGTATATCGTTTCTTGTAATGCCCAAGCCGGTGCCTGTTAAAACAATTTCTTGATCAGCAACAAACATTTTAACAGGCTGGGTCATGTCTTGGCCCATTGTAATTTGTTTTGCTATCTCATCCGGATCACTGCCTTGTGCAACTAGGCCATAAAATCCATAACTGTTGTTACCAGTAAGCGAACGTATTTGCGAACCGTTTAATGCTAGATAACCAGTGTGTGCATAGTAAGTAAACACACTAACAAGTTCTGTTAATGCATTGTTTGTTGCTAATACACCATATCCTAAATCGTTGATTTGCGTAAAGTCGTTTGCAAGCATTGATTTATTGCCTGCACCTTGCAGAATAATATTTACTGGTCCTGCTGCTGAGTCAATTTGATCATCAAACCCAATGCCATCATGCGATCCTAAGTCTAAAATAAGTGTTGCTTTTTGAACTAAGGTAATACCGTCAATTTCACTAACTTCTTGTCTATAGTTTGTAAGAGCGTTAACTTGATAACGTCTGCCAAATTCAAAGAAACTACATGGAAGTTCGGGTTTTCTAATTGCTAGTCCACTGTTTATAGGTGCTTCAACATTTAATGTAAAGAAGTCGTCTTTGCTTGTGATTGTCATAGGCATATTATAAGTATACCCATCAATAAACATACCACCGTGGAACGCCTGCTTGTTTAGACTTTTTGCAAAACTACTGTTTGTTTGTGCATATGGACTACGTGTTCTAACACTGCCTTCAGGATCTAGTACCATCATAAATCCACCTTGTCTTTGACAAGTAACGTTTCTTAAAATAGTGTTGTCCCCGCAAAGGAATACATCCATTTCGTTGTTGTTTTTAGCAGGGTTAAAATCTGCATCAAACGCATATGCAACCAAGTCTACTAGTTCTAATGCGTGTGCAGGTGCTCCAGTTTCGGAAACAAATGCACTGTTGAAAACTTGTGTTTCAGTGTTGCCAGCTGTTGGTGTATATCCTGCTGCTGCGTTGTTTGTTAAGATATTTGTGATAATACCTTTGATCTGTGTAATAGCTGCTGCTGTTTCGGTTTCTTGTCCTGCAACTGCACCTGTATAGTAAGCTACTTGATTTTCTGCACTGTTTGAGCGCCCGCCAAGTTTTAAATCTTTTACAATACCATCAACAATAAATCCTGTATCTCTACGACACTTTGTAGCATTATAAACTAGACTTGGATATGCATCATTGATATAAGCAATAGTTTCTTCTACAATAAATGTTTTGTTAAAACGTATAAGATCTGCTGCTTGAAAATACTTGCCCATATTAGTAGCACCAAAAGAACTAATGTCAATTGGCTTAGATGGATCTGTTAGATAGTGATACCCAAAATAGCCTCGGCGGGTTAATAATACATCGTCGATCCATTCATTAGTACCGCCTGTGGCAGTAGTCAATCCGTCTATTGTTTCATCTCTGTAAAACCATGTGTTTGCTATTGGACTTAAACTTGGACCGTTTGCTGGACGAATAATACAACGTCTAAATTCGTCGCCTTTGATTGAAATATTTTCAGGCAATCTAATTGGAAGCTGCTCGTCATAAGTTCCTGATTCAACACGAATACTAATTTGACGTTTTTTAACAAACGCACCGTATTCAATTTCTTCATCTTGTAAAAATTCAACTGGCTCTAATAAATCAATTTCCATTGCATCGTAGTCAGGAGATCCTCCAAGGTCGTCACCTCTTGTATAACTTACAATTGAACCAATAGCACCACTGCGCTTGCCGCGAATAACTTTACCAGGAAAGATATCTACATTTGGTCTTAAAGCTGCTGGATCACCACTTTGATCAGTAAACCCGTTAGCACCACTGTGTACATATAGTTTATAATAATTATTTGATTCTACTAATGCTGGATCACCAGTGCTCTGATCGATCATATTGAGAATTACATCCCATAAATCCTCAGCTGCTTGATACCATGTACCTACATTGCTAACGCCGGCGTCAACAAGATCTGACAAATGTTGTGCTTTTGCATAAAGTAATGCATATCTTGTTTGTGCATATTGTCCATCATTGTCAATAGCAATCTCGCCACTTGGATTTGAAAAGTATCTTAATCCAGCAAATCTACTTAATCTATTTTGTTTGATACTAACTGTACTGCCTGCAATATCTAATTTAACAGCGTTAATAATAAATTCTAAGTCTCTTCTACATGTTGCAGTCGAGTAAACAAACGTTGGAAATATTACTGCAATCTGTGCAATTACTCTATCAATTAAATCAAATTTATTAGTTTCTGTTGCAGTGACAATAGTAGTTTGTTCGCCGGCTGCTGTAGTAAATCCTAAGTCACCTGGATTTCTAATATAGGAGTTGTTTACAACTAGACTTTCAGTATATGTTAATGTTTGTACATACGGTCCTATCTCAATGACACTAGCGTCCTGTATGCGTTTTGCTTTTTGTGTTGCTGCTTGAATACTACGGAAAGCATATGTCTCGCTGCGACCTTCGCGTCCAGCCGGAGTTTGACTGTGATCGTCTGTACCGTTTGTACTTACATAAATGTTTTCACTAAGACTGTATTGCTGTTGATCAACATAAAATTTTGTAGCTACTTGTAAATCATCATTACTGTTAACAATTCCATACCCCGAATACGGTGCAGGGTGATCGTGTGCAGTAAGAGCACCTGTCATTGTGTCGCCTTCGCGACGAACAATACTCTTACGTGGTAGTGCTTCGTTGCCTAGCCAAAATCCTTCTAACTCGCTGTCGTATGCAGCATCAGTCAGTGTTTGAACACCTACACCAAAACTTGCAATAATTCTATTTGTATCATTTAATGCATCGGCTTTTGTAGGGTGTATTGTGATAAAGTCTGCATTTTCTCTGCGAATATAATATGTTGTATCGCTTGTAAGGTTTGCTGCATCAGTAATAGTACTGTTATAAACAAACGCACCACCGGTAACTGCTTCAGTAAATCCGTGAGCAGTAATTTCAATCAGTCCGGTATTGTAGCCGCCGATGGTTTTAACATAAGCAGTTGCATCGGCAGGTTCGTCTTTAATGCGAACGCCCATTCCGCCAACTTCTCTTGAAAGATACTTTCTATCTGCAAGTCCTTTAGATATTACAATATTGTCACTGTCAATAAATGGTTCTTCGTGAACAGCATTCCACGCACTAGTTAGTGTTTCTCTATCAGCATCAACAAGAATTTGTTTGTGTGTAGTTTCACTGTAAGCAATAATAGCGCCCATTTTTAATGGATTTGGCAATGTTGGAGCAGGGTCAGTTTCAATGTTAACGTTGATAACACGTAGTTTTAGTTTGCCGCCTTCCACAGTGAATGCAATTGTATTAGCTGGATCATTTGGATCGGCATTGCCTGCATTTGATACTAGTTCGTAAAAGTCTAAACCTGTGCCATCTTGCTTAACAAGAACAACTTTGCCGCCTTCGCCAGTAGTACTGTTTGGAGTATCGTTTAGATTGGTGAAACTAATTTGGCCGCCGAGGCCAAAGATAGCATATAGTTCATTAAAGTTTTGATTTACTTTTGTAAAACTTTCGCGAATGCTATCACCGGTGCCGTCATTGCCTTCTACACCAATATCAATATCTTGTTTTGCCATTTATTTCTCCATTACCATTGCGGTATTAAATTGTCCATATCAAAGTTTACACTAACTCCACATCCGCAACTGCTTTTGGCATTGGGATTGTTGATTTCGAAGTTACTGCCTGTTAAACTACTTACATAGTCTACTTCTGTTCCTATCAGAAACATTACACTATCTGCACTGATTACAAAGTTTCCTTGGTCGCAGCAGACTAATTCGTCTTGCGGTCCAATTTCTTCAACTTGCATAGTTCCCCAGTCATATTCAAACCCTGCGCAACCTCCGCCTTTGAGATTTAAACTGATTGCATAACAATCATTCTCTTTGCATAGTTTGCCGATCTGAACGTTTGCTGCTGGAGTTAGTGTACAAATACTCATTTATAGTTCCTTTCTAATATTTATGGTTTATTTTTATAATCTTAACGCTAAATATAGTTATGATTATAAAAGAATACTTAATTGATACTTGGCACATGCGTCAAAGCAAACTTGGCAAACAACACACATATAACCGTAAAAAAACAATGGTGTTACTACGTTGCGATAATTGTGATGAAGAATTCACACGTGATCGCGGCAGTATGGATCCTAAACGTTTAAGTAATAACTACTTTCATGTTTGCGAAAACTGTGATGCTAAAAAGTTTGCTCAACGCAAAGGTGTTGAACGTAAGAAAGTATGGACATTAACTGCAAGTAGTAGTTTACCTATCGGCAAGATGTAAATCACTACTAACAAGTCCAAAGTCACTTAAACTTGCTTCAACAACTGCGTGGTCCCTAACTTGATTCCAAAGATGCACATCTTCTGGATAATACGTTTCTGTAAACTTAACTACTTCATTGCCGTATTTTTCTAATTTCATATCCCACGGAGTTGTGCAGTTTGCCGTTAGTCTATCTCTTGTTAAATTAAAGTACTCAAGATTTTTAACAAGAGATGCATCATGATGTATTTCTACAAAGTTATACCACATAGCGGGTATTTTATTCATATGGTGAAATGGTATTAACCATATTTTATTGTTGTTTGGCAAACTATCAATTTGTTTCCCAACATGCCCTACAGCAATACTATCATAAAACAAATGCATACAATTCCACTGTTTCCATATTTTTTTAGTATATTCTGGATCTTCAATACAATGGTACATAGTCGAAGGCACTGTTTTGTATTTTACTTTTTCTTGCGCAAAATACAATGCATCTGCTAATGAAATACTGCGTTCATAAGGATTTCGAATTATTGCAAAGTTAAATGAATTAGTATCATCTACTTGATCAGGATGTATTTCTTTTGGTGCATTAAATAAAACGTCATGCTTGTAGTTATAAAAACTTATCTGTACAGGTAAGCTATTATTTTTATTAATTGAATAAAATTTAGTATGTAGTTTTTTATAAAATAACGCCGATACGGGTCCAGTTAATGGTATCTGTCTTAATCCTTGCGCCAAATAGTCCATGCTCCGTATGCAATAGCACCATATGCAATTAGTTTGGCAAATGGTGAAAATACAATAACTGCTGCGCCAGCAGCAACGAATACTATACCATCAACGGTTGATCTTTGCGCTAAACGCTGCTCTATCAGTTTTTTGATCATTGTTTAATCTCCTCTGTTGTTTTTCTAAGACAGCAAGTCGTATGTCTTGCTGTTTAAGTTTTTCTTCAAGTCCTTTTACGTATGCCTCAGTTGGAATACGTTTCTCCATGCCATCTTCGCCCAGCATTGAAAATGTGTCAACACCAGCACCTTTGAGGCCGCCTAATACACGGTTAGGATTTTTATCTCTATTTGTAATTTGAGGAGTGCTTGCTCCTCCGTACATTTTATTTAAGTAACTCATAATGTATTTATGCTGCCATTTCAATTGCGCTGTTAATATTATGACGTTGCAATAGTTGCTTGCTTGCTAAGTTCTTGCACTTTGCTTCTACCATAATGTCAGCCCACTCCCAATGCGACAATGCCCAGTCATTAACTGCATCATTCCACATATAATCACTGTGTGCTCGTAGTTTACCTTTTTTGAATCCTTGTTCGGTAAGCGCCGTGTAGTCTGGTCGTTGTGTGCTCGAGTGACTGGAAAGAAGATCTTCTCTACTGCAACTGTAATGCATAGCAGGACGCATGCCGCGCCAGCTGTCAATTACACGTTTGATTCTATCATCATTAGGTTGAATATATTCGCCTTCACGACACCAATGGTGATGGATGTCTAGCACCAGAGCGAGATCGTTTGCAAGCTCAAGACTGTCTCCAATTCCCCATTTGTTTTCGTCGTTTTCGATTGTAATAGTATTTCTTGCTTCTGGTGAGAGACGGGTAAGCGCACTCTTAATACCGGCTGGACCTTGGCGCCCACTGATGTGGACATTACACTTGAAGTCTTGAAACTTGCGGCCGTAGCCCATCCACCTGATGAGATTCGCATGATATTCAAACTCCTCTATTGATCTTTCCACGATTTCCGGAGTGTCCGATGCGAGGACAACAAATTGTCCGGGATGCATCGAAAGTCGCACATCAAGGGCTCTTGCCGCATCACCGGCCGCGCCGTACGCTCTTTCACAATATGCAACAACGTCAGGACGGCTCCAATAGTACCGCCAATCAGGATGGGTAGCACAAGGTAGCTGATTGCTACCAAGTCGTACCATCCGAAGTTCAGGAGTGAGTGATCCAACATATTCTACTAACCTCTTTGCTGCGGCAGCGTTATGTTCCATAATGTCCCAGAGCCGCTGTTCTGCTACATCACGTGTTTGTCTGTTCAACCATTGTACTGTTGTACTGCGTTCTGTAAGCGGACGCTGTAGTTCTTCGAGAACTTTTTTCTTTTGTGTTTGATCTTCGTGCAAATACTTACATGCAAAACCAATACGCTTATAAGTCGAATCTGTCATATTTTTTACCTTGTGCCTTAAGTTCTTGCCAATTAGTAGGATATCTATATTCACCGTTTAGCAAATGTGTGCCTGAGTTATGTAAAGCCCACCAAAAACAATTCCATGCATTGTATCTGTCATACAGTGGCATTGCTGATTGGTCTTCGCCATACATTCTAATACCTTCTTGCCGTAGCTGTTTGTACCATCTTATACATAATATAACACGTTTTTTAAATCGTGTCAAGTTATTTCCAATTCTCTCTTGGCCATGAATCAACTGCATCGTGGATGTCAGGCTTTCCGTGGAATACTGCAATACTAGTATTAGATTTAATAACCGGTTCCCCTGCTTCTTTGAAGTTGCGCACGCCATTAACTACAGTAAGATGTTCTCGTCCTCGCATTTCCCACTTATAGCTTTGTGCCCATTCATCAGGCCAATAATCATAAGGCTTACAGTGTCTATACATCCAATCTTGGTCGCCTTGAAACCGTTTGACATAATTAGTTCTATGTTGTACAAAGTCATGATACTCGGATAATTTACTTCCTATCTTCAAACGAAATACACTACTGTTGACTCTATCCCACGTTCCTCTAACATGTCTATTAAAATCTCGAATAATTAAAAAATCTTTGTTTGGTTCATACTGAAAAAATTTATCTATATTTTTAAAAACTATTAAGTCTAAATCTAAATATAACAGTGTTCCTTGTATAGGAAGTTCGTTGCTGAAAAACCAAGGCTTAAACCACCAACCAGTTACTGGCAGTTGGGGCAACGGCTTGATTGTAATATGCTTGTCAATTCCTTCTGCATTTTCAGTAAAACACACAAACTCATAATCAACTGTAAGGTTGCGTTGTACCATGTTGTATAGTTTGTTTACATATTCAGCACTGTACTTGGTGCCCCATTTTAAACACACCACATAGTTTTTAGGGTTTGATGTTGTTTCAATTTTAGGATTTGGTGTAAGAACAGTAGGAGGACCCGGCCGTTCGCGAGCCTTTCTTTCTCTACGTTCTTCTTTAGTCTCAGACCAGTTTTTCATTTAGAAAACATAAGCTCAGCAAATGATATCTTTTGAACTTGAAAGGGTGTGTAGATTGCACTGTTAGCACCATGCTCTG
>Ga0307488_10001189_pt1 | contig 21739 bp, 18 predicted proteins | sample SB02metaG_FD_202248 | JGI IMG/M metagenome (GOLD analysis project Ga0307488, IMG submission 202248) | Sea-ice brine microbial communities from Beaufort Sea near Barrow, Alaska, United States - SB 0.2 | ecosystem: Environmental > Aquatic > Marine > Coastal | place: USA: Alaska | collected... | reverse complement strand
CAATCGCATCTCTTTTTTTTGTGCTCGATAACTTATTTTTGCACTTTTCTTCTTGTGCTTGCCGATACTTTTGCAGTAATACGACGATTAGCCTTGTTAGCTGCTGCAGTGTTTGATGTATCCAACAATTGATTTTCGCCAAACCCTTTAGCAATTAAACGTGCTGCACTAATTCCATATTCGTTTATCAGAAGTGTTCTAACAGCATTCGCTCGCTTTTGAGATATCATCATATTGTAATCAGCATCACCTGGTGCAGAAGCATGACCTTCAATAACTGCATCTGTATCTGGGAATCGCTCCATGAAATCTGCAAATGCTTGGAACTGGGCATTATTTGCGCTATCAAAAATCGAACTATTGTTACCAAACGACACATTTAGATTGGTTGATACCTCTTCCTCAACAAATACACTACAACCATTTGCATCGACTTTATCTGTCATAGGTGTGTCAGCACAATTATCAGCATCGTCTAGTGTACCGTCTTGGTCAGTATCTAATAATAAGCGACAGCCTTTGGTATTGACTTTGGTTCCAGCTGGTGTGCCTGGACACATATCAATAGTGTTTAGCACTCCATCACCGTCTGCATCCATTGCGCAACCAACGCTGTCAACACTTGTACCCATTGAAGTGTTGGCACATTCGTCAACGTTATCAAAAACGCCGTCATTGTCTGAGTCTTTAGGTGCACTTGAACCTGTATCGCCAAATGCATAAGCCAAGCCCACTTTGAAGCCAATATGAGTATAGCTGTCACCACTTATATTTTGGTAAGCAGCCACTTCAGTAATAACTTTTACTTTACTGTCTGTATCCCAGTGTTTGCCTAAACCAATATTCGCCATCATGTCGCCATCAGTGATCTTAGTGTATTTCAAACCACCAAAAGCATAAAAGTGGGGCATAAAATATAAGGCGTCAACACCCACTCGACTACCGGACTCGTGTGAACTACTTGTATCGATTCTTAAAGAAGACGCTTCTAGTCTGGCAGCCCATTCAGGAGTAAATTTAAAACCAAACTCAGCACCTATTCCATACCCATTATCTAGATAATTGGGAAAACCAGTTTCTGCTTGGTCAGTAGAATAATACTCTACAAACCCCGCAACCCATTTTTCATTTTCCGTTTTTTCTTGTGCATATACACTCGCACTCAAAGCAGAAGCCACTGCACTTAAAAGCAATAATTTTTTCATTTAATTAATCCCTTATCTTCATTTTAAATTGTTTGCCATATAATTTTGTTTAATAATACATATGTGTATTTCTTTACATCAGCTATTTTATTGAGTTTAGATACATATTATTGTGACTAGATACCTAATTCTTATGTTCAGAAACCTATTTCCCACAAATAGTCACAATTAATTGAAGACTTTCTGCTGTAACTCGGTGTTCACCCAATACTATGCCTTGCCACAGACCTAAACCAAAGTGCGGTCTATGGTGGGGGGTAAGGTTGTTGCCAAGCGAATTGGCTTTAATATGGGCAGGCATATCATCTGCACCTTCATAGTTTAGAAAGTAATAAGCCCTATTACCTGGCACTATTTTATTGAGGGTTTCTAAATCTAAGAGTACAGTAAAGTTAGCGTTTTCGTTAATGGTTAAACTGACGCTAGTATGTTGAATAAACAGGTGCCGTAATCCTGTTTTGTATCAAGCCTTCAAGCTGATTGACCACTTCGTCAGTAATTAGATGATATCCCCTGCTTTTAGGGGATATCATCATAAATTGTTGTATTCAAATGTATTTTTAAGCTTTTTATTTGTTAAAACACATTTCTAAATAGAGGTTGCCTGATGCATGAGAAAATGGCATTACCATTTTTTTCCCATCAACTTGATGGTTTATCGTATGACTTTTCCCAGAAACAACCATAGGCGTAGCCATGCCAAAATCATAACCTTTTTGACCCAGTTCGTTTTTGGCTCCGCCGCATATCATGTTGGTGATTTCACCCACCAGATCTTGCACGTCAGAATCAATGCGTTCAGGTTTTTCACCTAACATTTTGTGCATAATTTCTAACACTAGAGCCTCATCAAAGGAAATAGACATAGAACCCTGAATATTGTCTCCCACCATACCAATCAAGCCAGAAACTTGCCCCCTCGATTGATTATCACTTTTCTTTTTAGGTTTACCCGGCAATAACTCAACTTGTGCCATGGTTTGTAATACATTGAGTAAAGCAGCAATAAAGGGGTTAATAAACTCTGCATTCATGGGATTAGTTGTCCTTATTAGATTGGACTTATTAGATTTGACTTATTGGCAAGCAGCACAGATACCATGAGCTTCAATTGTCTGATTTACTATTCTAAATCCAACAGTTTGGGCTTGTTTATCTAAGGTATCTTTTACTCCTTCAGATTGGATTTCTTTTACATCCCCACAAGTATCACAAATCAAAAACTGTACTGGGTGATTACAATCAAAATGGTGACAGGCTACAAAAGCATTTGTAGATTCTATTTTATGAATGAGACCGAACTCTAAGAGAAAATCTAGTGTTCTATAGACCGTAGCTGGCTTTGCGTTAGACTCAGTTATTTTTAGAGTGTCCAACAGTTCATAGGCTCCTACAGCACCTTGTTGTTCCAGCAATAAAGCATAGATCTTCTCTCTCAGTAGGGTAAATCTAGCCCCTTTGTCTTCACAAAATTGCCTAGCTTTATGTACTTGAGCCGCAATAGAATGTTGGCAAGTATCAGTCACATTTATTCCTTCATAAATAAGCATTTAATAGTAACACTAATTTTTGTAGGTTGCGTATTTTAAGCATTAATTATTAGTCTTTCGTGACTACAGAAGTCAATATTAATGATGTGATACTCTTATAAAAGTATATTTCGGTGCTTGGTTTTACTATGTTAAGTTAAGCCAGAGAATTTGATTTCTGGTAACTATATGATCGTACAAAATATATCGGTAACAGCTGACACAAAAGCTATTTGGTTAATTTTCAGCGGTGAAAAAATTTTTCAATCTACTGAACATTCAGGATTAATGGTGGCCACATGGGCAACGCTCGGTTTTGCCCATGCCTACCAAGAACAAATCGTTCGAATAGGTAGTCATGGCGACTTACCTTGCTTCCTGATAGATATGGGCAATGAACATATTGAACACGAACACCTTTCATTGGTTAGTATGCGTGCCTTACTGATGCAAAACCACACTAGCTTTTTTGGCATTGCCTCTAGAGCATGGCAGATTGCTCTGTTTATGCGCACTCATAGGTTTTGTGGTCAATGTGGTAGCTCTATGCAACAAATTGATTGGGAAATGGCGATGCAGTGTTCACGATGTCAGCACCGTTGTTATCCGCGAATTTCACCTTGTATTATTGTGTCTATCCGTCATAACGATAAGATATTGTTAGCACAAGGAAAGCCACATCTATCTAGGCAAATGTTTTCGACTTTGGCCGGTTTCGTAGAAAGTGGTGAAAGACTTGAACAAGCTGTACACAGAGAAGTATTTGAAGAAGTGGGCATACAAGTTAAAAATCTGCGCTACTTTTCGAGCCAACCTTGGCCTTTTCCTCACTCATTAATGGTTGGTTTCTTGGCAGACTTTGACTCAGGTGAAATAGAAGTAGATGGCAAAGAAATACTCGAAGCATATTGGTTTGAACCAGATAAATTACCCAACATCCCACCCCAGTTATCCATCGCGGGGCAGCTTATCCAGCATACTCTTGAAGAAATAAAACAGCAGAAAAATCTTATAATCCCACCCCATTCTTAATTAAAATTTAAGCATAAAAAACCCCACATATGTGGGGTTTGAATATTTTAGCGTATTGGCCTCGTCATCGAGATTCTTTATTGTTGGTTGCTTTCACATCATTGTTATAGCAGAGAAAACTCTTAAAGTGCAAGTTTTTGCTAGATATAGTTCAATTTACCCTTTTTTCAGTGGATAAAATCGCTACAATATAAGCCTTTTAAGCCCTAGCCTAAGTGGGGTAAGTTAATTCTAATTTGAGGAAATCAATGCAGCCATTGCAAAACGACCGATATTTAAGAGCATTGTTACGTCAACCAGTCGACACTACACCGGTATGGATGATGCGCCAAGCAGGTCGATATTTACCTGAATACAAAGCCACAAGAGCAGAAGCGGGCGACTTTATGTCACTCTGCAAAAATGCTGAATTAGCATGCGAGGTAACACTCCAGCCATTACGTAGATTCGATCTAGACGCTGCCATCTTATTTTCTGACATTTTAACTATCCCTGATGCAATGGGGTTAGGCTTATATTTTGAAACTGGGGAAGGCCCAAAGTTTGAACGGCCATTAACTTGCATGGCTGATATTAAAAAATTACCCGTGCTGGATCCTGAAATAGAACTTGGCTACGTAATGAATGCCGTGCGCACCGTACGCAAAAATTTAAATGGCTCAATGCCTTTAATTGGCTTTTCTGGTAGTCCTTGGACACTCGCCACTTATATGATAGAAGGCGGCTCAAGTAAAGCTTTCACCAAAATCAAAAAAATGGCCTTCAGTGATCCACAAGCTTTGCACCTATTACTCGATAAGTTAGCCGATTCAGTTATTTTGTATCTTAACGCGCAAATTGCCGCTGGGGCTCAATCAGTGATGGTGTTTGACACTTGGGGCGGCGTATTATCAGGTCGTGATTACAAAGAGTTTTCTTTGCAGTATATGCATAAAATTGTCGATAGTCTTACCCGAGAAAATGATGGGCGTAAAGTGCCAGTGACTTTGTTTACTAAAAACGCAGGTCTGTGGTTGGAATCTATCGCTGCAACAGGATGTGACGCAGTAGGCTTGGATTGGACAGTGGATATGGCTGATGCAAAAGCACGCATCGGCGACAAGGTTGCACTGCAAGGTAATATGGACCCGTCAATGTTATATGCACCAGCCGCACGTATTGAACAAGAAGTGCAACTTATTTTAGAGGGTTTTGGCAAAGGAAACGGCCATGTATTTAATCTTGGTCATGGTATTCATTTAGATGTGCCCCCTGACAATGCCAAAGTATTTATTGATGCGGTTCACCGATTAAGTAAGCCCTTTCATCAATAATAACGGTTAAACACTTAGTCCGTTTTAGTAAAAGTCACTACCTCACCTGAGGCACACAATTGCTGTGCCTCAACTGTATGACAAGCCTGATCTATTTTAAGTAATCCTATGCCAGCTCCATTTGATAGTGTGGTTAATGTGTGATCATTCGGCTTGCGGTGTCTAACCAGCATGTTTCGCCTTTGGGTGAACCAGTTTAGTGGCGAATATTTGCTATACAAAATACGGTTATGCCTGTCAAACCACTTTAACAACTTGTCGGGGAATTCGTTTTTGATGCCGCTACTGGTTATTTGGGTAATATTGGGGCTGTTATGTCTGAATCTTAGGGTTATGTCATATACGAATGAGTAGTGCACATCACCTGACAGGATCACAAAGTTTGGCGGGGTTTTGCGATTACGAAAAATATTTAGCATGACACTAGCCGTCCCTTTGTGTGCCATCCAGTTTTCTGCGTCGACTGTCAGCGCTCTTCCAAAAAAAGTAAAAATACGTTGTATGGCTTCAATCAGCTTTACACCAAAAATAGGTGCTGCTGACACCAAAATCACAGCTTTTTGACCAATTAATTCCTGTTGTAAATCACTTAATGCTTCCCAATCCATTAATCCAGAGGGTTTACTTAAACTGGACTCAGAGCGCCAGCGTTGGGTACGTGTATCCAATACCACCAGTTTAGGTGACGTTTCTAAGCTGTAGTGCCAGTGTTCCCAGTCAAGTAAATGTTGAATAAGTACGTCATGTTGCAAAATGCCCTTTTCAGTAAAAAATCCATAGCAAGACTCAAACAAAGGTTGTAACTTATTGGGGTCATTACCCCAGCCCTGACACAACCAATATCCCAACAAGGCATTACCCACTATACGTTTGGCAAACACGTTGCCGTATACAGCCTCTTCCCAGCCACGGGTTAAATTCCAGTCATCGGTAATATCATGATCATCAAAAATCATATACACCCGCACATGGGCTAAGGCTCTTCTAACCTTATCTAAACCAGCAACAAAGTGTTCAATGATGACCTGTTCTTCTACAAATTTTTGTTTGAAAGGTTCGGGAATTTTTTCACAGCTGAAATGCACCTGTTGCCACATTTCAGGTGACCAAGTGAGAATATACATTGCCATGACTTCTGCGAAGGATATTAAGTGGTTACTAGCATTAACCGCAGTAAAAATAGGTTTGCGTTTACCCGCAAAAAATTGACTGTATGTTTTGGCTGTACTTGGATCGTCTGGAAGCAACTCTGGGCGTTGATAAAAGCAGTGAGGATGTTCAAATAACTCTTTGCTGTTGCCAATTGTCGCCCCTTCAAGTGCTTCATGAAACAAACCTAAACTGTCAATAGTCTGTTTAATCGCCACCAGTGTTGGGCCTGCTACATCATCGGTATAAACCTGATCTCCCGACATCATTAATAAGTCAGGCGGCTCGATTTGGCCTGCCAATCCTAACTCAATTTGTTGATCCACTATTACCAAGCCATCGTCACTATCATGATGAGGTTTTCGGCAAGAGCCATGTAACATTTGTCCAATTTGCCTGCGGATCACAAAACTAGGATAGGATTGACCTACATAAAGCAAAGTCGGCAATAACTCAAGCAGGTGACTTTCGGCCCCATCGGTATCCATCAGCGTGATGTCATAATGTATCCGACTTTCACATGAAATTTCGGCATGGGGCTCTAGGGTGAGCAAATTGACAAAAGCATGCATCCCTACTTGAACTTGAGAGAGTTGTTGAGGCTCCAGCTGAGCATCAAACCAGGTTGTCTGTTGTTGCTGATTAAATAACTTAACAGAAAATTGATAGGCTTTATTGGTTATCAACCAAAAGCAAACTTGCCTTGCATTCGCTCGCCGAACGATAGGTCCAGCGAGTATTTTTGGTAATGATATTGGCGTAATTTCAGACAAACTCTTTCTGCGCTCAATTATTTAAACAAGGCATTTAGATAAGCGGCAATCCTTACACCACCCATTTGTAATCGCTGTTTCACTATAGGCAGATTTTGATATTGATAATCCCATGAAAGCTTATCATTGTCCGGGTATAAATTAACTCGTAGTTTTGCACTTTCAGCTATCCATACCTTGGGATCAGCTTCCATCCATTCTTTCGCTTGTTGCTCAGAAATTTTGCGACTTAATATTTTAGTCCATTCTGTGTATGATAGCTTTTGTCTGTCAATCAAGCCTGAATCCCAAACGCGGTGTAAATTAGAGTCTTCCCAAAAAAATATTAGCTTTATATCGTTACCTCCCCTATCCATGCCATTTCCAGCGTGAAAGGGTTGATGTAAATCACCAATAATATGCACAATAAATCGCAGTGCGAGTTGTTTCTCTGCAAAGCTTGATTGTTGACTTGTTAGTTGTTTGGAAAACATATCTAAAGCTGTCGCAGCATTACCTTCAGGTGGCGGGGCTACGTCTGAATAGGTTTTACCGTCAAACACATTCACATAATGCCAAGGGTTAGCGGTTTTTTTCCAAAACTCACTAGGGTCTGAACGCATCTCGTCGGCATAGGTCGAGGCCTCAGCTAGATCTTCATTGATCAACAATTGACTAATGTCACGCTGTGCTTTAGGTGTTAGATATTGCTCTGCAATAGCCCCTGTAACACGATGGCCAATTTGCCCCCAACTTAACGCTTGAAAACTCATTGCAGCCGCAACTACACCAATAATCAGTTTATTTAATTTCATTTGAATAACTCTTTATTTAAGTCTTATTTAAATCGATTTTTGCTAATTGTTCTGTTAATAATTCATGAATGCCACCAAAACTACCATTACTCATCACTAGAATATGGTCACCCGGTTTAGCATACGAAATAATGGATTTCACCAACATATTCATATCCTTATATAACATGGCTGTTACGCTGCTCTGGGCTAGGAGATCATCCATCGACCAAGTTAAATTTGACGGTTCAAAAATAAAGACCTGATCGGCCCTAGACCATGAAGCGGCTAGTGTATCTTTGTGAACCCCCATTTTCATGGTGTTTGAACGAGGCTCTAGTACTGCCAAAATACGTCCATCGCCAACCTTTGCTCTGAGTCCATCAATAGTGAAAGCAATAGCCGTAGGATGATGAGCAAAATCATCATATAAGGTAATACCATTAACTTTGGCTTTCACTTCCATGCGGCGTTTTACATTAACAAACTGCGCTAGCGCTTCGACCGCTAGTTCACTTTTAACTCCACAATGTTTGGCCGCTGCTATCGCCATCAACGCATTACTAACGTTATGTTCACCCATTAATTCCCACTGCACTGTGCCTTGAGTTTGCCCTTTAAACATCACTTCAAACTCACTACACTCTGGGTTACTGTTTTGTACCTGCCAATCACCGCCAGTAAACTGTACTGGCGTCCAACATCCCATGTCTAAGACTTTCCGCAGGTTGTTGTCTGACTTAGGCGCTAACACTAAACCGTTATTAGGTACCGTTCGAAGCAGATGATTAAACTGTCTTTTGATATCACTTAAGTCAGAAAAAATATCAGCATGGTCAAATTCAAGGTTGTTCATCACCAATGTGCGAGGTCGATAATGTAAAAACTTAGAACGTTTATCAAAAAAAGCACTGTCGTATTCATCTGCCTCAATAACAAAAAATGGACTTTCACCTAAACGCGCAGACACATCAAAATTTTGAGGGATCCCACCAATCAAAAAACCCGGTTTTAGACCGGCATACTCTATAATCCAAGCTAGCATGCTGGAGGTACTGGTTTTCCCATGAGTACCAGATACAGCTAATACCCAACGATCTTTGAGTACGTTTTCAAGTAACCATTGTGGGCCACTCGTATAAGGTAGGTTTCTGTCCAAAATATACTCTACCGCTGCATTACCACGGGACAAGGCATTGCCTATGACAACTATATCTGGCTCATTTTTAAATTGTTTGGCATCGTAACCTTCAAACAACTCGATACCCAGAAACTCTAATTGTGTGCTCATGGGCGGGTATACGTTACTGTCAGAACCGGTGACTTTGTGCCCTAGCTCTTTAGCGATAGCGGCAATGCCACCCATAAAAGTGCCACAGATACCTAAAATATGTAGATGCATAGATTGCCGTTCAAAATGTCTAATGATGATAGATTACCAGAACAAAGATCCCTAACCCAATCAACAATGCAAAAAAACACATCATTTTGACAGCTATATCAGCAGCCCCATTATGATTCGGTTATAAAGAATACGTTTCGGTTACTGAGTTTCTCGTTTTTTGAAGGTATAATTATCTTACGGTACTGATAAAAATAATAACTGTGCTGCACCCTACAACTTCAAGGCCCTACAACTAAAAGGTATTTAAGCATAATGAAAAGACTTAACTCGCAACTTCAAGAAGATGGCGCACCTATGGAACTCATCCTGCTATTAAGAACGTTGTTAGCAGGCTGCAAGGAAATTGCTTTTAGGGTCAGTCAAGGTGCCCTGGCTGGTGTCTTAGGTTCAACATTAAGTGAAAACGTACAAGGTGAGACGCAGAAGAAGTTAGATGTCATTTCTAACCAAATCTTAAAAGACATTCTTAGCGAGTCAGGTTATGTTAAAGCCATATCTTCAGAAGAAGAAGATGAGGTAGTGCCTTGTAATCCAAATGGTAATTATCTGGTTAGCTTTGATCCCCTTGATGGATCATCGAATACTGATATTAATAGCCTTATCGGCACTATTTTTTCTATTACACACGCACCACAATGGATGGATCCCGATGATCCTTCGGCGTTTCTGCAACCCGGCACACAAATAGTAGCAGCAGGTTACGTGTTATATGGCCCCTCAGCTATGCTTGCCTTAACGACAGGTCGTGGTTCACATCTTTACACCTTAGATAAAACCCATGGCGGTTTCTTGTTAACTACACCCAACGTCAAAATCCCTGAGCAAACGTCTGAGTACTCTATTAATGCATCCAATCAACGCCATTGGGAAGCACCCATCCAAGCATATATTAATGATTTATTAGCGGGTACAGAAGGCCCCAGAGAAAAGGATTACAACATGCGCTGGGTAGCGGCTATGGTGGGTGATATTCACAGAGTGTTATCTCGCGGTGGTATTTTTATGTATCCATACGATAAACGAGATCCAAGCAAAGCAGGTAAATTACGCTTGTTATATGAAGCCAATCCCATGGCCTTCCTTGTTGAACAGGCAGGTGGTTTAGCCGATACCGGTACAGGACGTATTATGGAAGTCATGCCTACTGAAATACATCAACGTGTGCCTGTGTTAATAGGCTCAAAAAAAGAAGTAGAGGCGTGTTTAAGCTACAACAAATAAATTAATAGTAGTCCTGAATAACCTAAAAAAACCTCAAATGAGGTTTTTTTAGGCTTTATAAGCTTACAACAGCGGCGCTATCACCAAACTCACAATTGCCATCACATTGATTAAGATATTCATAGAAGGTCCAGATGTATCTTTAAATGGGTCGCCTACTGTATCCCCAACGACCACAGCCGCATGTGTATCTGACCCTTTACCGCCTAAATTGCCTTTTTCAACATACTTTTTAGCATTATCCCAGGCACCACCCGCATTAGCCATCATTAGAGCCAGTAACACACAGCCTAACAATGCACCGCCTAACATACCTCCTAACGCATAAGCACCTAAGCCAAAACCTATTAAAGGAGGCGCACCAACGGCAATGACACCTGGTAAAATCATTTTTTTCAGTGCCGCTTGAGTGGCGATATCGATACAACGAGCGTTATCAGGCTCAGCAGTGCCTTCCATTAGACCTTCAATTTCTCTGAACTGACGTCGAATTTCTTGGATCATTTCAAATGCGGCATCACCTACAGCAGTCATAGTAATAGAGGCAATTAAAAATGGCAGTAGACCACCTATAAACAAACCTATCAAGACCATAGGATCGCCTAAATTCAATGTGAAGTCTGGGTATTTAAAGGTAAGGGTTTCGATAAACGCAGCAATGATGGCAAGGGCTGCTAGGGCTGCCGCACCTATAGCAAAACCCTTACCAATAGCAGCTGTGGTATTGCCTAGCTCATCTAGTGAATCAGTAATGGCACGAGTTTCTTCACCCAAACCTGCCATTTCAGCTATGCCACCAGCATTGTCAGCCACAGGTCCATAAGCATCAATTGCCATGGTGATGCCCACTGTCGCCAACATGCCTACTGCAGCGATGCCTACACCATATAAACCGGATAGTTGAGTAGAAGCAAAAATAACCGCACAAAGAGTTAGCACAGGAATCACAACGGATTGCATACCTACTGCCAGCCCAGTAATCATGACAGTAGCGGGTCCAGTTTCTCCAGCTTTAGCTATTTTACGTACAGGTGTGGATGCGGTGTAATATTCTGTCACTAGGCCAATAATAATGCCGCCGACGGCGCCGGCAACAACCGCCCACCACACATGATCACTCACACCCAATTTGGCAACCACAAAATAAGCTGCAACAATAAAAATAACCGCCGCTGACATAGTACCTGCACGCAAAGCTACCTCTGGTTTGCTGGATGACAACAATTTAACCATGACTATGCCTGCAACTGAACACAACAAACCAGTTGATGCCAAAGCCAAGGGTAAGAACATTAACGACTCTCGATTTCCCAATACACCCACAGCCATGGTTGAAGCAATAGCAATAGTGGCAATCATTGAACCACAATAAGACTCAAAGATGTCTGATCCCATTCCCGCCACATCACCGACATTATCACCCACATTATCAGCTATAACACCGGGATTACGTGGGTCATCCTCAGGAATGCCGGCTTCAATTTTTCCGACTAAATCAGCACCAACATCTGCACTCTTAGTAAAAATTCCACCTCCTACCCGTGAAAACAAAGCCACTATTGAAGCACCCATACCAAACCCATGGATTACGTGAGCTGTGGCCGGATCACCACCGAAGAACCAATACAGCGACCCTAAGCCCAGAAGCCCCATTGATGCCACACATAACCCCATTACGGAGCCTCCCATAAAGGCGATGGTCAACGCTGCTGCTGGGCCTTCGTCATGAGCGGCTTGAGTAGTACGCACATTTGCCTTTGTAGCAGTAAACATGCCCATATAACCTGCAATAGCAGAACATAATGCCCCGACAACAAAAGCCATAGTGGTGTATTGACCTAAGGAAAAATACAAAGCAATGCCCACGACTAAGGCAAAAAGAAACAACATTTTATATTCGCGGTGCATAAACACCATCGCACCTGAATGTATGGCATCACCTATTTTGATGATAGCAGGATTAGAGACAGGTGCTTTTTTGATAAGTAGATAGATAGCAAAAGCGCTAATTAAGCCTGCAAATCCCAAGATAGGTGGCAGGTAGAATAGTTCAGTCATGAAGATTCCTTAGTTAATGTAATAATGACACAAAACAGACCATCTTGAACAAACACAAAAATGGATCCGCTTTGCAAACCATTTACGCCACGTCTCATTATTATCAATATTCATGAGTACATGGCTACTTTGTTGTTTTATTTACAATTTATTTACTATTTATTTACATTTGCGGTGTAACTATAACGAGATTGTGTTCTTTAGTTCAAGTTTTAATCACTAATTTACTTAGTCTGCGTTTTAATCACTTTGTTGAGTTTCATCTTGTGTGTCTAAGCACTATAATCTTGCGCAATAAAATTCAACAACTTTAGGTATGACTATGAGCCTCAACGCCGTCCCCGCTGGTAAAAATTTACCAGATGAAATTAATGTAATAATCGAAATTCCTGCTCACTCTGATCCTGTTAAATATGAAGTGGACAAAGAATCAGGTGCCATTTTTGTTGACCGTTTTATGGCAACCTGTATGCACTACCCAACTAACTATGGTTATGTCCCACACACTTTGTCTGAAGATGGCGACCCAGCTGATGTATTAGTCATGACGCCTTTTCCACTTTTAGCTGGTTCAGTTATCAGGTGCCGCCCAATAGGCGTATTAAAAATGACTGACGAATCAGGTATAGATGCAAAAATCCTTGCCGTACCAGCTGATAAGTTATCAACCATTTATCGTGGCATTACTGATATTGATCACATTCCTGAGCTGACAAAGCATCAAATCCAGCATTTCTTTGAACATTACAAAGATTTAGAGCCGAACAAATGGGTGAAAATTGAAGGTTGGGAAGACGCAGCGGCAGCTAAAGCCGAGTTAGTCAAAAGTGTTAAGTTGTACGAATCATCAGAAGATAAACCTGCCTTCTAACTGTATTTAAAAAAGATTAAAGTTAAAAATGCCGGTATTTACCGGTTTTTTTGTGCCTGAGACAATCACTTCAGTTGTCTTACCTGTCTAAAATAGGCAATGCTGGCTGCATTGAATATTAGTCTGCTATTTATTCTTAACGAAGTAATTAATCACTGCTTGCACTGAAGATTGGAAATTGAATCTGTAGAGTATGTAAGACTAGAACATTGACTGAAGAGTATATTTAATTACTCTTTACATATATTCGTTATGGAGCAGGAGTCGAATTGCGAAAGGCCTACATACCATAGACAATTTATATAGCCATCACACTGCTGTTATGGTTAAACCAGCATTACAGGATATATAATATGGTTGCTACCATATGACATGGTATTTTTAGCGGTGAAGAGTTTGTGGTATATTCCTTATGTTTAGTCCTGAATATGCCATGTCTAGATAACGAAATAGTAAAAACCCTTTATATTGGGCTAAACAAATTCAGGCAAGTAAAAACTTATGATAAAAATTGTCAATGCAACCTGCTTAATATTCGTCTTGTTCAGCCAGATAATATCAGCCAAAGAGCCACTTGAGCTGTTTTGGGAAGATATGGTGCCGCCAGATTATCAAACTCCCGACACGCCTTTGAGTCACGATGGCAGTATGCTGCAAATGGGACTAGATGCGCCTATAGTCCAGAGTCTAAATGGCAAGCTAGTAAAAATACCAGGATTTGTGGTGCCTCTTGATGGCAACAACGAAACAACCACTGAATTTTTGTTAGTACCCTATTTTGGTGCCTGTATACATGTGCCACCACCACCGGCCAATCAAATCGTTTTCGTGAAGTTTTCTAAAGCTGTGCCAATAGAAAATCTATATGATGCGGTTTGGGTCACCGGCACCTTAACCACAAAAGGGTGGGAAGGTGATTTGGCGACAGTAGGATATTCCTTAGTAGGTATCAGTGTGAGTCCGTATGATGGTTAAACATAATGAAATTGGTCACTTAGCGGTAAGCCTTCATTTTCTTCATTAAGAATTTGTCTGCACTTATTTTCAAGATCACATCTAGTGCGTTACTTATAGACTCAGATTCGCAAACACCATGATATAAAAAGATATTTGATAAATTTTTTGACTAAAATGTCTATTGCTCAATAGTTAGTTCTTATTCCAATCATTGGTACGGTAGGTTTCTTAATATATCTAGTCTAGGCATGACAACTGCCACAGCACTAAAAAGAGCGGCAGCCCAAGCAGCCATCGCCGCAGATGATGCCTCAAGCGCAGCTAATGATGGAAAGGCAGTCGTTAATCACGCAGTGCAAAGTATTCAAAAGTTGCCAACCAATGTTGAACCCACTCATAAGTATGATGCTCGTTTGACTGTTATCACTGCAACAATTTAAATTATCATGCTATTAAGGGTATTTATTAGCCAAAAGCTCAGCTTTGATATCTGCATTTATGGCTACAGCTTGTTTTGTCTTAAAATCATAATGCACCATAGTTGTTGTACCAGTTGCACATTTTTTTTGCTGCTGCCACAACTCTTGATAAACATCAAAAGAACTCGAGCCTATTCGGCTGATATACGTGCTAACTTGCACTTTCTGTCCATAATAAATCTGCTCTAAAAAATCTACCTTATAACTGGCCAAAATAAGAGGCCAATTTTGTAGATCTAATTCAGGATTAAATAATTTAAAAATTGGCTCGCGACCACTTTCAAACCAGCCCACCAGCACTGTATTACTCACGTGAGCTAGGGCATCTGTTTCGTAAAAACGAACGTTGAACACTTCACTGAACATGCAATATTATCCCTGCTGTTGCAATAGTGGTTTGAGAAAACGTGCCGTATGCGACTCTTCTACATGACAAATATCTTCAGGGCGCCCTTGAGCTACGATCTGCCCACCACCAGAGCCGCCTTCAGGGCCAAGATCTATGACCCAGTCTGCCGTTTTTATCACGTCTAAATTATGTTCAATCACAATGACTGTATTACCGTGATCACGCAATCTGTGCAGGACGTGCAATAGCTGTTTGATATCGTGAAAGTGTAAACCTGTCGTAGGCTCATCCAAAATATACAGAGTTTGGCCTGTGTCTCGTTTGGATAATTCTTTCGCTAACTTAACGCGCTGTGCCTCACCACCCGACAGTGTAGTTGCAGCTTGACCTAAACGTACATAAGACAACCCCACATCCATCAGAGTTTGTAATTTACGAGCAATAGCCGGGATAACATCGAAAAAAGGGCGGGCCTCTTCTACTGTCATATCTAATACCTGATGGATATTCAATCCCTTATACAGGATCTCCAATGTTTCACGGTTGTAACGCTTACCTTTACATAAATCACAAGGCACATACACATCGGGTAAAAAGTGCATTTCAACCTTAATCACACCGTCGCCTTGGCATGCTTCACAGCGTCCACCTTTGACATTAAAACTAAACCGCCCGGGTTTATAACCACGTGATCTGGCTTCTTGTGTGCCAGCAAACAATTCACGTACCGGCGTAAAAATACCTGCATAAGTCGCAGGATTAGAGCGTGGTGTTCGGCCAATAGGGCTTTGGTCAATATCCACGACCTTGTCCATAAACTCCATACCGGTAATGGTTTTATAAGGTGCAGGCTCCCCTGTAGTCGCGCCATTTAATTCTCTATGGGCAATGCGATAAAAGGTATCGTTAATCAACGTGGATTTACCTGAGCCAGATACACCCGTCACGCAAGTCATTAACCCTAGTGGCGCTCTAAACGTCACATCTTGCAAGTTGTTACCAGTGGCACCCGTTAGCACTACCCACTTGTCTTGATCAATTTCGGTTCGCTTAGCGGGTATTTCAATTCTTTCTCTACCAGACAAGTACTTACCTGTTAGCGAACGTTCACTATTTTTTATATCTTCAATAGTACCCTGAGCCACGATTTCACCACCGTGTATGCCAGCACCTGGGCCAATATCCAATACAAAATCAGCAGCTCGGATCGCATCTTCGTCATGCTCAACCACTATGACTGTGTTACCTAAGTCACGTAAGTGAACAAGGGTCTCAAGCAACCTTGCGTTATCTCGCTGATGGAGTCCAATAGAGGGTTCGTCGAGCACATACATGACTCCCACTAGCCCAGCCCCTATTTGACTGGCTAATCTAATTCGCTGGGCTTCACCTCCAGATAACGTATCGGCGCTGCGCGAAAGGGATAGATAATTTAAGCCTACGTTGACTAAAAAGGTTAATCTATCGTTGATTTCTTTAAAGATTTTTTCTGCAATTTTTAAACGTTTGCCGGTTAGGGTAAGGTTGGCGAAAAATTCTAAAGCATCGGCAATCGACATGTCAGTAATGACATTAAGGGGCGTTTCACCAATAAATACGTTTCTGGCTTCTAGTCTGAGCCGCGAGCCAGAGCACGTTGAGCAATGCTGTTGGCTCAAATATTTAGAAAGTTCATCCCGTACCGCATTGGATTCTGTTTCTTTATAGCGTCGTTCCATATTCGGGATAATCCCTTCAAATGGATGTTTACGTTCCATAATGTCGCCACGGTCGTTAATGTATTTAAACTTTAACGATGTGCCTTTACTGCCGTTTAGCACAATATCTTTGGCTTTTTCATCGAGCTCTGCAAAGGGCACTGTCAAATCAAACTTGTAGTGATCAGCCACAGCTTGCAACATCTGAAAATAATAATAACTGCGTTTGTCCCAGCCTCTAATAGCGCCACCCGATAAACTAATTTCGTCATTGGCGATGATACGATGAGGGTCAAAAAACTGCCTTATCCCTAGACCATCACAACTTTGACAGGCTCCAGCAGGATTGTTGAAGGAAAATAAACGTGGCTCTAACTCAGCCATGCTATATCCACAGTGTGGACAAGCAAAGTTAGAAGAAAACACCATTTCTAACTTGTCAGGCTCGTCCATAAAAGCAACGGTTGCAGTGCCGCCAGACAAGTTTAAGGCTGTTTCGAATGATTCAGCTAAACGAAGTTTTAAATCTTCGCGCACTTTAAAACGGTCAACGACCACTTCAATGGTATGTTTTTTGTGTAAGTCGAGATCTGGAGGATCAGACAAATCACACACATCACCGTCTATTCTCGCCCGAATAAATCCTTGGGCAGCAAGATTTTCGAGGGTTTTATGGTGCTCACCTTTACGGGCTTGAACCACAGGAGCAAGCAACATCAATTTTAAATCGGCTGGCATGTCTAACACACGGTCAACCATCTGACTGACCGTTTGTGCATCTAATGGCACATGATGTTCAGGGCAACGGGGCTCTCCTACACGTGCATACAACAAACGTAAGTAGTCATAAATTTCTGTAATGGTTCCCACAGTAGAACGAGGATTGTGCGAAGTAGACTTTTGCTCAATGGAAATGGCTGGCGATAAACCTTCAATATGATCCACATCAGGTTTTTCCATCATCGATAAAAATTGTCTGGCATATGCTGACAAGGACTCAACGTATCGCCTCTGTCCTTCTGCGTAAAGCGTATCGAAAGCCAAAGAAGATTTACCTGAACCAGACAACCCCGTGATCACGGTTAATTTGTCTCTAGGTATATCTAGATCGATGTTTTTGAGATTGTGGGTGCGGGCACCGCGTACTTCAATTCTATCCATTTTTGACTTTTATCGAATCCAAAAGAAGAAGTATTACACACTCTTGAAACTAGCTCTATGGCAACATAGATTATCTTTTTTTAAGCACAACTCAGTCAGTCAAAAATGTTGTTTAAATTGTTTGTCTAAAAAGAATCTATGTTAAGCTAAGAAGTTACTTTTTTTATATATTTTCATTTTTCGATATTAGATTAAATCTTGAATTCTACTGAACTTCGCAGCGCTTTTTCTCTTGCCTTTGTATATGTGCTTCGCATGCTTGGCTTGTTTATGGTGATGCCTGTTATAGCCATTAGCGCCAAAACCTATCCAGATTATTCAGCCTTTCTTGTGGGACTAGCAATAGGTGGTTACGGTTTAACTCAAGCATTACTACAAATTCCCATGGGAGTTCTGTCAGATAAAATTGGTCGAAAACCCGTTATTGCAGGTGGTTTAGTGATGTTTGCCATTGGCAGTCTTGTGGCAGCCACCGCTGATAGTTTAGTTTGGGTGGTAGTGGGACGTTTTCTTCAAGGTGCCGGGGCAATAGCTGGAGCCATTATGGCATTGGCTGGGGATTTAAGCCGTGAGAGCCAACGGCCAAAAGTGATGGCGATTATAGGTGTTTCTATTGGCTTCTCTTTTTACTTAGCTTTACTATTGGGCCCTATTATTGCGGGTAAATTTGGCCTAAGCGGTATTTTTTTGCTGACAGGTGTTTTGGCTTTTTTGTGCATTTTTCTGGTATTATTTGTGGTGCCTAATGCAAAAAACATTGCGCCTAGAGGCGATACGCTCCCAGTTGTAAACGATATAAAAAACCTGTTTGTGCACCCGCAATTAATACGTCTCAATATCAGCGTGTTGTTATTACATATGCTAATCACCCTACTTTTTGTGCAAATACCGGTATTTCTAGTCGATTTAAATTGGCCCCTTGTCACTCATTGGCAAGCGTACTCAATAGTATTAGTCACGTCTGTTGTCGGTCTTATTGGCCTGATGGCTCTAGCTGCAAAACGTAAACAAGCGGTCATGCAATTCAGCGTTGCAGGATTGGCCATAGTGTTTGCATTACTGATATTCGGGCAAAATTCGATTATGTATTTGATGATATTGGTCAGTTTGTTTTTTACCTGCTTTAACTATCTCGAAGCAAATTTCCCAGCGATGGTTTCAAATATCGCCCCAGCCGGCAAAAAAGGCTCAGCCATGGGGGTGTATGCCAGTTTTCAGTTTTTCGGCGCTTTTATAGGTGGCGTGTTATCCGGCAGTATCGGCCAGCTATTAGGCATTCAATGGGTATTTGGTTTAGCCAGTATTTTATGTTGTGTTTGGTTGTTGTTGATTAGAGGTTTAAAGGCGACGAATCGTCTGAAACGTTATACACTTAAAATAAATGAACAAACAACAAGTCTGGCGTTACAGCAACTTTCTGAATTAGAAGGCGTCGTGGATATAACGGTTGTTCCAAATGAACACGTTATGTACCTAAAGACAGAACAACATTTCGATATTCAACAAGCCCGACTTGTGTTGAATTTAAAAGAGTAATTAGGAGGAAAAATGGCGAGCAAAGGCGTAAACAAAGTAATCTTAGTGGGTAATTTGGGTAAAGATCCCGAAGTAAGATATACCCCAAATGGCAAAGCCGTTGCCAATTTAACTTTAGCCACATCAGAAAGTTGGAAGGATCAAAGTGGCCAAATTCAGGAGAAGACTGAATGGCACCGCGTATCCATCTTTGGCAAGTTAGCTGAAATTGCTGGTGAATATTTGCGTAAAGGTAGCCAGGTTTATATTGAAGGCAAACTTCAAACCCGCAAATGGCAGAACAAAGAAGGTCAAGATCAATACACCACTGAAATCGTTTTAGACCCATTCAATGGCGTGATGCAAATGTTAGGCAGTAAAGGTGGTGGTCAATCTGAAGGTGGTTTTCAAGGGCAACAACGTCCTGCAGCTGCTCAACAGCAACCCAATCAAGGTTATCAACAAGCACCTCAGCAAGGCCAAGGCCAACAATATCAAAAGCCGTCAGCCCAAGGTGCTTCCCAACAACCCAATCAAGGCTTCAACCAAGCACCAGCACAGGGACAACCTGCGCCTATGGCTGAACCAGATTTTGACTTTGATGACGATATTCCCTTCTGAGGGTCACCGGAGACTACTTTTTGTAGATAAAGAATATCAAAGCCCTGTTTTAGCAGGGCTTTGATATTCACCTATGTTATTTAGAATAACTGTCGGCAAATATTTATACTAATGAAACAGCAAATATTACAAATAGGTAACTTATTCCATGAACCAGAGGTACTTAGCAATGTAGATAACTTCAAGTTGGGGTTATCTAAAAAACAAGCTTAATATTGATATTGAACCGTGGCATATATTGCCCTAGGCTCACCTACGAAGTATCGATAGCTGCCAAACCCAAAATCGGCTCTTTCAGCATAATCCTCATCAGTAAGGTTGCTGACTCTGACACCGATATCTAGTCTGTCACTTAATCTTAAGCCAGTTCGAAGATTAAGTAAGTTGTGACCACTATATTCTGCACTATTCTCCGGATTAAGATAATAGTTGCCTTGGTGTACCCACTCTAGCTCTATAAACTCACCTGAATCAGAGCGCCAACCTAGTTGCACACTACCCATATGTTCTGGTGCTGTATCTATTTCATTGTCTTGTATATTCATCCGACTTAACGTCAGGTTTGAGTCATACTGATGCTTAGCGAATGTGCCGTTGGCAGATGCATAGAAATATTGCCACTGATAATTGATCGCCAACTCTATCCCCCGATGCGACGTTTCACCATCACTGATATTTTGCCTATCAGTATCTTGAAAAATAAAATTATCTTTTTGCATAGAAAATAAGGTCACATCATAAAATAATGACCCAGTCTGCCCTCTTAAGCCTAGTTCAATTGAATTAATATTCTCAGCATCAAGCTCTGCCACTGTTTGCCCAGCTTGTAGTCTAAATAACTCGGTAGTTTGAGGGGCACGATACCCTGTGGAATATTGGGCATAGAGTCGATTATGATTGGTTAAGGCGTAATTTGCATTTATTTGATAAGACCATTCTTTATAATCGACTATTTGGTCTTCAGGACGAGTAAACCGGCAATTTTCAACACCTTGTTCGCATGCACTACCTGTACTTAAGCGATTATCGTAATCATATTTGCTGTGTTCATAACGCACCCCAGCACTTAGCAGTAATTGTTGTGTTGCTGTCCATTGAAGTTTAGCAAAAGGAGAGTATACACTGGCATTCACCTTGTAATCGTAATGAATACCCGCGGGTAAAGAAGGCGAAAATTCCACCGCTTGAGTCTCAGTCAATTGCCCTTGAGTATAATCGGCGTCAAAGCCGCTTAACCAAGTTAAGTCGCCATAATCCTTTTGGAATTGTGCTTGCACACCAAGGCTGTTGTGGCTGTTTTCCTCTAAGGGTTGCCATGGAAGAAAATGCTGTAAAAATTGCATATCTGTCGACCTGATATAAGGCGTAATGCTAAAGCTTGTCGCGTCGTTTTTAACGTAGCTGATTTGACTATACACCCGCATAGACTGACTATCACGAAACGCTTCAGGGTTGGGGTTTTGCCTTTTGAGTGCGTCGTCTTTATACACCTCGAATCCACTGATAAAACCAGCCGTTTCTTGCTTCAGATTAGTGACCGCCAATACATTCTTAACCTGCCATTTACCACCTTGATATTGATGTATCAGATTAAGTTTTTGCTGATTAAAGCCACTGTCATCTAAATACCC